>Ga0114931_10006078_pt1 | contig 14874 bp, 14 predicted proteins | sample 2SBtaG_FD_89579 | JGI IMG/M metagenome (GOLD analysis project Ga0114931, IMG submission 89579) | Deep subsurface microbial communities from Kolumbo volcano to uncover new lineages of life (NeLLi) - 2SBTROV14_V59a metaG | ecosystem: Environmental > Aquatic > Marine > Volcanic | place: Kolumbo...
AGATGAAACAATGCATTAAACAACTGCTAAAGACAGGTGCCGTTCCTGTTGTGAAATTATTCGACTATCTAACACATTAACTATAAATCATTAATCAGTAATTGGAGTCGTTTGTTTTCTTCTCTTGATTGTTTAATCTCCTCTCTTAATTCTAAAATGATTCTTTCATAATCTGTCATAATCAAAAAATGAATAATGTTGATCTTAGATCTTCTGGTGTAATACTGTTGATTTTAGGCGTAAAGGTTGATACATACATTTTATCTTTTTCTAAAACATCAATGATTTTCATATATGTTTCAAAAGACTCTTTCAAATTTTCTGGTGACACGAATTCTAAATTATCTGCTGATGTATGATATTCTGGAAATTGTGCATACATAGTTCTCATCAATGATCCTACAGGCAAATTAATTCCTGGTGATGAAAATTGTCTTTCATCACTTCCAGATGGAAAAAAGTCAATAATTTTAAAAGATTGTTTTGACTCTTCTAGCACTTTGATAACTGCATTATCAATTGAACTAGTGCCTCTCCTAGTCTTTTTATAACATAGATTTCCTGAGTCACCAACACATGTTACAACTAATCCATGTTTAATTTTTTGAATTTTTTCCTCATTTTTACTTAGCCAGGTAATTGCACCAATTGTTTCTGGTATGAACAAAAATCTATATGAATATTTTGTTTTCTTTTTTTGTAATTTCTTTGCAATCTCTGTAACTAAAGAAATTCCACTTAAATTATCATTACACATTGATGGATGGCAAACATAACAAGAAAATAAGACTTCATATTCTGTTGAACCTTTTAGATACAATTCACCATAAGTTAAAGAACCATTTGTGAGTGATAAATCAATAACCACATCGTATGTATCTTCTTTTAAAGAATCAAATTGTTTTTGCGAAATATAGCGAAGAGACAAAGTTCGTGAACTAAAAATCATCAAAAAACTAGAGATCAGATCATTTTACCTAGGTAAATACGAACAAGCAAACTGGAAAACCTTGAAAATGATTCACGAACTTATGATTGTCGCTATACAAACCTCCAATCTTCCTTATAATATGATGTTAGATACGGAATTACATCGGGCTGATCTGGTAATGTATGTAGATGTTTTTTAAGTTCAGACAAATTCATTTTTTTACAAATTAGAGTACTATAATTCAAAACATGAAGATTTAATTTTTGAAAATCAACAATTTTGTTACCCTTGGAATCTTTGATATATGCATCATCAATATTCCATTCTTTTGGAATTTCCCAATCGTAGACCTTTGTTTTTGTAGGAACTTCCAAGATTTCTAAAGGAATTTTCTCTTGAATGATTCTTAAAGTTTCACGTACTCCATTACCAGTAATACTTCGACAAATGGGGAATAATTTCTTGATCAACTCATACATTTCATCCCCGGAAGAATTTTCTAATTCCATCCATTACAATAAATTCCTTAATCATTTAATTTTTTATTTTATTACTAAATTTATCAAGCGTTTTTATTGCTAATTTAGAGAACAAGGGTGTTATTTCATCGCGAATCTTTTGTATGTTTTGATCTACTGAGTATGATGTATCGTAATTTACAGGAAAAGTACATGTTTCAAAAACTCCGCCTTTATCAATTTCTGCAACAAGGTTGTGAGATGATAAAATTATCTCTTTTTCATTATTAGATAATGCTTGCTTAATTGGTTCTGAACCTGCATATTCAGGAAGTTTTCCACGATGAATCCCAAATGCTGCAATTTTTGCTTTTTTTGTTACCTCATAGGGAATCATATACCTCCATGAAACTTCTACGATAAAATCACATTCTGGAAAATCAACAAAATCATCTTTTTTTGAATCAATGGATACTAAAGATATTTGATTTTGTTTACAAACTTTCTCAAACAACCTATAATCATCACGTTCTGATCTACTAGGATCTTGTGAACCTGGGTTTAGTTTATGAGTAAATACTTGAATGAGATTATACTGTGATGAATTTACCAGTGAATTTAACACATTCAAACCATGTGGTCTCGAAAGAAATCCAACTATTGTATTCATAACTAAAATCATAACCACATCTATATTTCTTGATCTATCGAAAATATTATGAACTCAAATGGAGTTATTTTATTATGAACAAAAATAATTTTAAATTAAAAAAAGTTACTGAATATGATGTTCAATTCCTTTATGAACTACTTTTGGAGAGAGATCCTAATTCAAATATTTCTCATAAACACATGCCTTCATTTTTACAACATAAAAAATTCATTAAAACAAAGCCTTATTCCTATTGGTATGTAATCATTTTCAATAATAAAAAAATTGGTAGTATATATCTTACAAAAATTAATGAGATAGGACTTCATATGAAAAAAGATTTTGAATCTAAAGAATTAGAAAAAACTATTTTAAAAGTATTATTTGAGAAACACCCTAAGAAAAGATTTTTAGTCAATGTAAATCCAAAAAATAAAAAAAGAATTCATTTTCTTAAACATAACGGATTTAACCTTATTCAACACACATATGAATTGAGAATGAATATGGAATGAAACGAATAAAACTTTTTGATCCTGCAATTGGAAGAAATGAACAAATTATAATGAATAAAATTCTTAAAAGTGGTTCGTGGGCATTTGGATCTGGTACAGGATTAGTAAGTAAATTTGAAAAAAAATTTAATGATTATGTTGGATCAAAAGCATGTGTTGCAGTGAATAGTGGAACTGCAGCATTGCATTTGGCATTAAAGCTTGCAAACATTAAGGGAAAAGAAGTACTTCTCCCATCACTATCTTTTGTATCTACCGCACATGCAATTATTTACAATGGAGGTAAACCTGTTTTTGTGGATGTTGATCCTGTCACACTATGTATAGATCCCCAAAAAATTCTAAAATCTATTTCTAAAAAATCTACGGCAGTTCTTCCTGTACATTTTGGAGGGATGCCTTGCAACATGAATGAAATTTCAAAAATTTGTAAAGATAATGAACTCACACTTGTTGAAGATGCTGCTCATGCAGCTGGAACTAAAATAAATAATAAAAAAATTGGCAGTCATGGAAAATTTGTTTGCTTTAGCTTTCATCCTGTAAAAAATCTGGCAATGCCAAATGGAGGAGCAATTACCATTAACCAGGGGAAACCACCTGAGTTATCTAATACTTTAAAATCATTACGATGGTGTGGAATTTCTAATAGAATAGACACTAAATATGATGTCTCAGAAATTGGATGGAATTTCTATATGAACGAATTTTCAGCAGGAATTGGAATTGAACAGCTGAAAAATTTAGATCGAAATAACAATAAAAGAAAAAAAATTGCTAAAAGATACTCTGATGAAATCCAAATATATTCTAAAATGCCTTTTAACAACAATTCATCTTACCATCTCTTTTGGATTCAAGTAAAAAATAGAAAAAATTTCATGAACAAAATGAGGAATAATGGAATTGAAACGGGAATTCATTATCTTCCAATTCATAAAATGAGCGCTTACAAGAGTTTTTCAAAACCTCTTCCCATTACTGAAAAAGTTTCAAACAAAATTGTTTCATTACCAATTCATCCAAATTTGTCAAATGATGATGTTACAAGAATTATTAATCTAGTAAACAAGTTTAATTGAATATTATTCATATTCTAAAATCCCTTCACCTATATTATAATCTCTTAAGGATCTTTTACCTGAAATTTCATAGATAAACCTTGCTTCAAGACCTCTAGATTGGTTCCCTGGTCTTAAAATATCAATGTTGTCTCCTTCTATTAAGATATCACCTTTAAAAATTTTTTTAGTTGCCTGAATAGATCTTGTTGCAAATCTCCTTAATTCATTTTCAACATCAAGAATTTCTTTTCTCCCAGAACCTATTGTTTTCGTTGCGTTTCTGATGGCTTGAATCATAGTTTTTAATTCTTCAGGATTCAATGCAAATGCATGATCTGGTCCAGTAAGTTTTTTATCAATAGTAAAATGTTTTTCGATAACTGTGGCTCCATAGGCAATTGACATTATAGGAGCTATAAGGGGCTCTATACTGTGATCTGAAAAACCTACTGGAATATGATATCTGTTTTTAATTAAAGGAATTGCTGAAAGATTAAGCTTTTCAAGTGGTGAAGGATATTTTGAAGTACACTGAAGTAAAATCATTCTGTTACATCCATTTTCCTTCAAAAGATTCATTGCAAAGTCTATCTCATCAAATGTACTAGCTCCAGTGGAAATGATTAATGGCTTTTGAGTTTTTGCAAGAAATTCGAGTAAACGTACATGATTAATCTCAAAAGATGCTATCTTGTGGATTTGGACATAGGGATCAATTGCTTTTTCATCATCTACAGAAAAAGTAGATGACATAAATAAAATTCCCACTTTTTTGCAGTATTCATAAAGTTCTGGAATCATTTTATACGGCATTGAGTGCTTTTCAAAAATATCCTCAATACTTTCATCTATTCCATTCTCTGATAGGTAATTACTTTTTCCAGCATTAGTCACATATACTGTTTCTGATTTGTATGTTTGAAATTTTACAGCATCAGCATTTGATTCATATGCAATATCGATGAGTTTTTTTGCTTGTGCTAAGTCTTCATCATAATTTCCACATTTCCAGTTTGAACCTGCTTCTGCAATAACAAAAATATGGCTATGATCGTCTAAACTCAAAGAACTATTTTTTTCTATCATTGTACTCATATGACAAATTATTTAGGATTAAACATGCCTGATTTATCAAAAATCTTTTTTAGTTCTTCTTTTCCAATCAATTCTACATTGTCTGATGAATAATTTTTAAAATTGTTGTTAAATTTTTTAATTCCTTCATATGTCTGTTTTATAAAATCCTCTTCTCTTTCAGAGCTAAATAAAACATATTTGTTACCAAATTCCCAAGCATATTTTGCTTCATGTTCATTAATCAAAGTTTCATCAATTTTTTCTCCAGGTCTTAATGAAATATTTTCTACTTCTACCTCTTCTAATGTTTCAAAAAGTGCATCTCGTATATCACTTATTTGATATGCCAAAAGCTTGGGGATGAATACCTCCGATCCTTTTCCAAGTAGTGTAGATTCTAAAATAAAATTGAGAGCATCATCCATTGTAATACTAAATCTGGTCATTTTTGGATCTGTAATGGTAATTTTTTTATTATTTTTTATTTGATTAATGAATAAGGGAACAACAGAACCACTACTTCCTAAAACATTTCCATATCTTAAAGCAATAAACTTGGTTTTGTGTCTTTTTTTATCTAAATAATTATTTGCACTGATAAATAATTTTTCCATAAGAAGCTTGGTGGCCCCATATGCATTTAATGGAGACACTGCTTTGTCTGTTCCAATTGCAACTGCAATTTCTACATCTTCTTCAATACATGCAGAAATTACATTCTGAGTCCCTATTACATTTGTATTAACTGCTTCAAATGGATTGTATTCAATAACAGGAACATGTTTCAATGCAGCAGCATGAAAAACAATATCCACACCTTCCATGGCTCTGGTAAGTCTAGGAAGATCTCTTATATCTCCTATCAGATATCTTACTCTACTATCCTTTAATTTGCTCTCCATTTCCACTTGCTTGCTTTCATTTCTGCTGTAAACCCGAATAGACTGTACATCGAATTCAAGTAATTTACGAGTTAATGCTTGTCCTAATGAACCTGCACCACCAGTAATCAACACGGTTTTTCCATCAAATTGCTTAAAATCCAATACTTTCTCCAAATTTTCATCCTAAATATTCTCTACGCTTTTTAGAAAATTATTATTAATCTGAATTATGTCATAAAATTATTGATTGGTGCAATATTACAAGCTAGAATGAGTTCATCTAGACTGCCTGGAAAAGTAATGAGGGTTTTGGATGGGAAAAACCCGCTGATTTATTATGTTATAGAACAAATGAAAAATTGTAAAAAAGTTGACAAAATTATTGTTGCAACATCTGATGACAAGGAAGATGATGTTATTGAAAAATTTGTTTCAAATTTAGGGATAGACTGTTTTAGAGGTGAATTGAATAATGTTTTGGATAGATATTATAAATGCGCAAAAAAATTCAAACTTTCAGCAATAGTTAGAATCACATGTGATAACCCACTAATGGATCCATCAATAGTTGATAATCTAGTTTCTATTTTTGAACAAACGGACAATGATCTAGTTGTAAATATAAAAGAACGCACTTTTCCACATGGTACTGAAGTTGAAGTGTTTTCTTTTAATGCCCTTGAAAAAGTTTGGAAATCTGCCAAATTACCATCAGAACAAGAACATGTCACTCCATTTTTTTATAATCATTCTGAAAAATTTAAGATTTTTAATGTAAAAAATGAAAAAAATTTATCAAGTTTTAGATGGACTGTTGATAGAGAAGATGATTTTAAGTTAGTATCAGAACTTGTTAAAATTATCAAAAAAAGACCAATTCTTATGGTTGACATTTTAGAAACTTTGGAAAAAAATCCATATCTTAAAATGATCAATCAAAATCATGATCCCTTGGAGGGATACAAAAAATCTCTTGCTGATGATAAACAATTTCTTAAACTTACATGACATCCAGTATTTAATTAAAATATGTTGGAATCATATTATTTTCTTAAATCTATAGTAAAAAATTAGTAATATTTTTGCTTGATATATAGATTGAATTAAGTATCCAATTTTACTAGCTGACTATAAATAAGTTTGGTGCGGACCCCTCTAGAATGAGAACACCTCAAACTTTACACTTTTTAGACGATTTTGGAGGATCATACTCATGAAAATAAGCAAATTTACACATTCTGAAAAGGTGAGAATAGTCCTGGAATCATTAAACACCAACATCAGTACTGCAGAACTGTGTAGAAAATACAATTTGTCACCTCCGACATTTTACCAGTGGAAGGAGAAATTCATTGAGGCAGGCAAGGCATCGCTTAATGGAAGATCAAATAACGACATGTACAAGAATCTACAAAAAGAAAATGAAACACTCAAGATAATTGTAGGGGAGTTAACAATTGTCAATGACGCTTTTAAAAAAACGTTGGAGGGACACAAAAGATGACAGTTGTAAAACAACTCAAAAACAAGATGAGTTTGAGAAGATCACTTGCATATGCAGGAATATCTCACAACAAATAGTATTACTCTAAAACCCCAAGAAACATGCCAGTAGACAAAACAGTATCTGATGTCATCCGAAGAATTGGTACTGCAAGACCAACCTATGAAACCAGACGCATGGCAGTCCAGGCATCAAGAGAACTCAATAAAGCAATAAATCGTAAACAGATTAGGAGGATATTCCACAGATTGGCTAGGATTGAGCCTAGCAAGACCAAAAAAGACATCATAAAGGTCTCAAGGAAACTGTTCCATCCGACTGTGCCAAACCAACTGTGGGAGGCTGACATATCATATGTTGACTGTGGAGCAGACGGATGGTGCTACTGCTTTAATGTGGTTGACGCATTTACTCGGAAATGGGTCGGCTATTCTTTTTCACCAAGTGCAACTTCAGATGTTGCGATACAATCAATTGTGTATGCAGTGGCATCAAACAAACCTGATTGCAGTACTTTGAGAGTCAGAACAGATAACGGAACTCAATACAAAAGTCATGCAACCAGAAATTCAATCAAACTTTTAGGAATACAACAGGAATTCATCTGGCACCACACACCCCAGCAAAATGGTCATGTCGAATCCTTCCACAAGACACTCAAGAAAGAATACATCTGGCCGCATGAGTTTGCAAATTTCTCAGAAGCTGAAATTGTACTAGCTAATGCGTTTGCAGATTACAACCATTCCAGTATTCATTCTGCTTTGGGATATCTGACTCCAGATGAATTCATGGAATTATGGGAGATGACACATAAATGAAAGCGACATTATGTAAAAATATGCAAAAAACGTTCTCATTTCATGGGGTCCAGTCCAATAAATTAAAATCAGTGCAGTATTCGTTTTAATAATCAGGACACAATTGAATAAAACTGAGAAAATTTTAATACTAATTTATGTAATGGTTGGAACGTCCTTCTTAGTTGGGATTCTTTTTACCGATCTTACATACAGAGAAAAATTTCCCGATATTATGAATTCTACAAAAATCTTGAATTTTATCGAACCTCTTGATAGAGTTATTGTAGAAAAAACATCAAGTATTCAAAAAAATCGTCTTTATGAAGTTGTAAGTGATATTGAAAAATATCCATTAATTTTACCCAAAAATATATTGGATGTGAAAATTATTAACAAAACTAATAATTATATCATCTCAGAAATGATAGTTTCTGAAGGAGGATTCCAATCTACAATAAAATCTAAACATACGTTTGAACCTGATCACTCGTACACAATAGAAATCATTGAGGGGGACGCAAAAGGAACTACTATAATTCAAACTTTTGAGGATTCTAAAACAATTCCAAACCATACTACATGGACAGTAGATACAAAATTAAAATTAACAGGGATATTTACACCCATAAAATATATGCCTGTTGGGAATATAAGACACTCTATATTTACTGTAATTGATAAATTTTCAATCTATGCAACAAGTTTTGATACAGAGCAAGAAAAAATGATTGATGATTTGTATAGAGAAATACTCTTACGTCCAGCTGATAAAGAAGGTTTAGATTATTATTCCAAACAGATTGTTTCTGGAAAAATGGGGATTGCTCAAATTAGAGTTCAATTAGAAAACTCTGATGAAAAAAAACATATGATATTACCTACGGATTTAAAAACAATAGATGAACTTTTGCCTGAAACAAAAAAAATAATTAATGACCTTTATGAAGAAATTCTATTCCGTCCAGCTGATCCGTCAGGTCTTCAGAATTATGGATCTATGTTAGAAAATGGCAAGATGACTATAAAGGAAATTAAACGAATTCTTATCGAATCAGATGAAAAAAAACAACTAAATAAATAATATTGTCTGTCATAACCTCAAAAGTTCAGAAAATATAATTATTTAACATCTTTTTCTTAGTTTATAGTATTACACCTTTAATGATATTAATTCTTGTAATAACGTATCTGAGACTTGGGCATAACTATTCTCATTTTTGATCCATTTCTGAAAATAATTTAATGGAAAAAGCTAAGGATCATCACATGAGATGTTCATTGCAACATGACAAACCATGTAAAAATCCCCAGCAAAATAAGATACGAGTCGTTTCTTATTGGTGTTTTGTATTTGGCAGGAACACTGTCTTTGTTTGAGAATGTGATTAGACGTGGCAGACCATATGTTTATCCAACAATTATGATGGTACAGTTGTACATCATAAAATCTTGGATGAGAATTCCAAGCAACAACACGTTACATTACTATCTCTCAATCAAGTGTAACAATAACAAACTACTGCAGGTCTGTAAGATACAACAAATCCTGGATAGAAGAACAATTGACAGACGATTCTCAGTTTTGCCAATTGGAAACATTATCAGTACCATGGGGAATCTGTTTGTATCAGAAGGATTAACAGATAATGAATTTGCATCAGTTGATTCGTCATTGTTAAAAGCTGCATGTCCTGTATGGCACAAATCGGACATGAAAAAGAATCATCTACCAATTGCAGGAATTGACACTGATGCAAAATGGGGATTTTCAAAATCAAAGGGATGGGTATTTGGGTACAAGCTGCATCTATCATGCAGTACTGGTTCACTGGCAGTCCCACTGTCAGCTGATGTAACTGCTGCAAACATTCATGACAGCAAGATGTATGAGAAATTGGTTGAACCACTTGCAGGATTTCAAAACATTTTGTGTGATCCTGCGTATGATGGTGATAAACTATACAGATACAGCAAACAAAGAGACATGAGATTAATCTGTCCAGTCAAAAAGTATCCGCATACACCACCAGGCAGAATCAGGCTTGCAGAGTTTTATGATTCTGTGATTGGCCAAGAGTTGTATGCAGACAGAAAAGTATCAATTGAGCCACTATTTCAAATAATCAAAGATACGTTTGGAATCAGAACAGTTCCTGTAAAAGGGTTTGACAATGTAAGATCGTTTGTATTGATTTGTGTGTTGGTGTATCAACTTGCAGTTTATTACAACTGCATAACAAAAGTAGATAATCCAAAAATGGTAAAAAGAATGCTGTGCTGTTAAATTTAATCAGTTTTTTTGGAAATGATTATGCCCAACGCTCACGTATCTTTGGTTGTACTTGGCTCATTAGTATTGGGTTTAATGTTAATTCTTAAGTCTGTGGTGCTTTTCAGCATCAGAGAAATATTAAAAAGAAGGTAATAGAATTTATTTATCTTCTTTAAGCACTAATTATGCAACAAGAGCAAGATGTCTTTAAAGTAGATAAGAAAATTCTTTTATTACTTTTTATGATTTCATTCACTATTTTTATTTTTACGACTGATGCTCACCGATATACTATTGATGAAGATATTTCACAACGACAAACAAAAAGGATAGTAACTATGACGCCTGATCCTCTTTATGTTGAGGGAGAAAGCCATATTGGATTTGAATATTCATATACTCAAAATAATAATAATCCACTTTGTATAAACGCCATTTGGTGCTCAGGGGTATATTTAGGACATTCTCTAGTTCAGATACCTATTTTAGCACTAAATCATTATTTTGAATTTATCAAAGCAGACACAGTAGTCTGGACTAGTAATGATTTTAATGATCCTCATTATGTTTGGTGGAGAAATTCAATTGATCCTGATTTTACTTTTCTTGAATTATTTTATGGACCCATTTTCTCATCATTATCTGTAATGATATTTTTTGCATTATGTAAAAAAATCCCATACAAAAATTCCACATCAGTAATTCTTTCACTAACATTTGGCTTGACTACTTCGATATGGGCTTATTCACAAACATCATTTAATCTCATTGCATCATCCTTTTTTGTTTTATTAGGAATTTTTTTCATTTACAAATTCTTAAGAGAAAATAATCCATATGTACTTATTTTATCTGGATTGGCACTTGGTTTTGGATATATGGTGCGAAATGATGTAATATTGGTAATCGGCATAACTCTGATTTTTGTGATTTTTCACATTCTTAAAACCCATCATAAAAAAATCTATATCGTTAATTTTTTTATATTTGTGTCTATCCCAATTTTTATCAATAGACTTGTTAATGAAGTTAGATTTGATATTTCAGGCATTACAGGAGGTTCATACATTCCAACAAATGATTTTCCATTACTTGTAGGGTTCACAGGATTATTATTTAGTCCAGGCGTAGGACTTTTCATTTTTTATCCTGTTCTTTCCTTATGCATATTTAGCTTTTATGATTTTTTTAAAAAGCAAAAATATGAAACATTCTTCTTGATTAGTTTAATTTTAGGATATTTGATATTCTATGCAACTTTTCCAAATTGGCATGGTATGAATGCTTGGGCCGCTAGATACCTGTTAACAATAATACCTTTCATGCTTATTCCATTAGGGGCAAGTCTTGAAAAACGCCATTACAAATTTTGGATAGTGGTTACTGCATTAGCATCAATAGGATTTTTATCCAATATTGTATATGTTATTCAAGATGAAAACTGGTTTGTATGGGGTACTTGGGGAAGTTCTACTGGTTTAACTAGTTTGGGATCAGGTCTTGCAATGCATCCTGCTACTATGTGGACTTTTGAATATAGTCAACTTACACATTCTATTATTACAGGATTAACTAATTTACAAGTTGATATATTTCTCTTAAAACTGCTTGGTTCAACGGTATATTTTATAACATTTATTTCAATTCTAGTAACGCTCGGTTTTATTTTACTTCATCATATGTTATATAAAAAAACAATTCAGAGTGGAATATTAAATAAATAATGGTGTGATCACCTCTAGAATGAGAACACATTCATCCACCCGCTTTTGGAACAATACTGGAGGAATTTTTTTATGGTAGCCAGATGTACCAGAAAAATAGCAAAAAACTGGAAGAGGATTTTTGTATAAAGATGATGAAAGAGTGTCAGAAAGGATATCCAAATTAATTACGAACTATATAGATGATGATATAGAAAACAACAAGATAATGAATTTGTATTAATACAAATAGATCCAAATGATTTCCATTTTTTACTAAATGATCAGTTTTGAGATGAGTTGATCATATAATTTGTAAACTTATTGAAGAAAAATTTTAGTCCATGATTGTTTCTAATTATTGATTAAATATTTTTAAAAATTTAGAATTAAATCAGTAAAAATTAACATGTGTTTGTTTTAATTTTTTTGACTCTTTGAAAACCCAATCAATATATCTTGATCTCCTAATGGTGGTTTTTCAGGTAATTTTTCTGTTAAATTCATTATTTGATTTAATGAAATTTCTTTGTCTTTGATGATAAATCCATTAAATTGTTGATAATATTTCCAAATTTCATCAGATTCTAAGCCTCTTTTTTTCAATGCTGGCGGATTAAATTCAATTATTGCTCTCCACCAATTTGTAGATTCTAGAATTCTTTGTGCACCTTTAAGAACTTCTAATTCAAATGATTCCACATCAATTTTCAGGACCAAAGATTTTGGAATGATTTTTAATTTTTTTATAAATAAATCATCCATTGAAATTGTGTTGACTTGTACTTTTTTGATTTTATTTTTATGTCCTAAAAATAATTTTCCAGATGGGACATTTTCATCTAATGATAAGCCTCCACTGTATGATTCATTTATGTAAAAATCAAGATTACCATTTTCATTTGAAATTGCATAATCAAAAACTTTAACATTCTTATTTGAAAAACTAGTCTCAAGACAGGATTTTAAATTTGGATTTGATTCAATAGCAACACATGGAATTCCTTTGTTAATCACTGCACATGTGAATTCACCATAATTTGCTCCAACATCGATGAATAACTCTGGTTTCAGTTCTGCCATTTTTAAAAAACATGTCACTTTATACTTTTGTGTTCCTTTATATTGAGCAATTAAAAAAGCTCTAAAATCATTACAATTAACATATAATTTTCCCCAATCAAGATCTATCCATCTATTATTGCCATATTTTGTTAAAGAAAATTTTCTCCAAAAATAAAATTTTAACCCTAAATAAATTCTATTTATTTTAATTATTATTTTAGAAATTAATATCCGCATTTTTGGAAATTTGTTTTCACTCCAATGTTTTTGACCAAATTTAACAAGATTATTCATTATTCACCATATCATTCTTTTTTATTATATTTTGTTCATTTATGACAATAAATATTTAGATAAAACGGCTAATAATGATTACTAGAAATCATCAAGATTTTACTCATTTGTAGAGTACAATAGATTAGCTGGATCCATTCAGAAATGACACTTCTTACAACCCATGAAAAACAAATACCAATACATTATGCTGTGCTTCGCACCATATTATCATGCGTCAGATTCTAAATAAAATGCATTTCCTCTTTATTTACATAGTAGATCAAAACATGTCTTTTCTGTACAGTAGCACATTATCATGTTGATAGTATTTCCTGGAAAAATATTTGCAGGTGTAGATGCCACGAGATTTGAGGACAGACATCACACATCATGCTACTCGTACACGGTCTCTCAAGCATCCATACACCAAAATGTCTACAGATTCTGATATGAAAACGCATCTGATCTGTGCAGTTGTAATACAGTACCATCCAATGAGTTAGGATATAAAACATTTTCCAGAGATACTAAAACTGATAACTAGAGTAACTGACCCGTGGATTTTTGTTTTAGACAAATGTTTATGATTCAAAATTAGTTCATCATATGATTCGAAAAAATAATGTAATATCCATGATTCCCACAAGAAATATAGATTGTTTGATTAGCAGAACTTTTGTAGATATAAAAAACTGATAAAATGAGTGTTTGTCTCAAAAGTTGATAAAATTTGATAATTAACAGAAATGTACCCATGTTTTCTTAATCATATTCCAAAAATTTTCTCTATTTTAAAAAATATTCTTTTTCAGTGCATAACAAACTCTAGGGTAGATTGAGTTTTTTAATACTCTTTCTACACTCTAATCATCATAAGTGAATGTCGCTTATCATCAAATTCAATAATTTCTAAATCTAAATCTTTCAATACTGTTCTAATCTTTTTTAAATAAAATTAGGTGATTGTAAATATACGTCCCCTAACTAATTTCATATGAATTACAGTTGATTGGAATTGATTTTATTAAATTCATCAATATTGCATCAAACAAAACATTCACAATAGAATTCTTTTGTAATCACTTTGAATCTAAAAGAGTCATTTGCTGCCCCAAATGTACATCAAAGAATTACTATATCATGGCAAAAGGATATCTCAGGTGTGTAGACTGCAAGTCAGATTACAATCCATTCAAAGATACCTGGCTAAACATTGTAAAAATTGATCATGTGAAATGACTGTCACTCATCAAACTATTCGATCTTGGAATCAGCGCAAGACAAGCTGCAAAAGAAGTAAGTGTCAGTTATCCTACTGCACTCAATGCATTTGATAGTATCAGATATTCCATACTGTACAATCTTGCAAAAACAGATGACGTCCTCAAGGGAGAAATTGAGGCTGACGAGGCGTATTTTGGAGGAAAAAGAAAAGGAAATCGCGGACGTGGAGCCAGAGACAAAACTATTGTCTTTAGAATACTTGAGAGAAACGGTAAGGTACATGTTGAGATTGTAAAGAATGTAAAAGCAAAAACACTACTTGCAGGAACCATCAAAAAAGTCAAGAAAGGAAGTATCGTGTATACGGACAAGTGGAAAGGATATGACTCACTAGTGTTTTCTGGTTATCGTCACTTGTCAGTGGATCACAACAAGGTGTTTGCAAA
>Ga0114931_10006079_pt1 | contig 14871 bp, 12 predicted proteins | sample 2SBtaG_FD_89579 | JGI IMG/M metagenome (GOLD analysis project Ga0114931, IMG submission 89579) | Deep subsurface microbial communities from Kolumbo volcano to uncover new lineages of life (NeLLi) - 2SBTROV14_V59a metaG | ecosystem: Environmental > Aquatic > Marine > Volcanic | place: Kolumbo...
GCCAAAGAAGTAAGACAATTAAAGCAGGCACTCGACAAATGGGGCTATATCAAAGGTAAAACTGTAAGAGATGAACTAAAAAAACAGAAGGCCAAGCTCAAAAAAAATGCTTACAAATTTGGCTATAATCTCGATAAAGCAGTCGGTCATCTCTAAATCAAGCCGACCGTCTCGGATACTGAACGAATGTATGTAGGTGTTAGAACACCTTGCGCTTTCATATAGTCTAACACACCATACCTTTCTTTCTTTCTCGCAGTAGGTGCTTTCATGACTGCAGCCTCGAATTCTGAGTAGTTTACCTCAAGACCTTTTAGTGTCATGGGAAGGCCAAGAGCTTTCATCTTATTTTGGTAGTCCTGCCATTTTATTATAGGTTCAAGGCCGGCCAATTCATAGGCCCCAAGGACAAAGAGTCCAAAGGCCGCGACTTGCCTGCCATGCTCCTTCTCATAATTCCTTGAATTTGAGAGAGCATGGTAAATAGCATGCTCCCCACCTGAGAGAGGGCGCGACGAGCCGAATCTTTGGGCAACCTTGCCGGAATTTATTATGTGATAAAATAAATCTTTCGTGTTTCCTGGAAAGTCAAGACTTGCCTCAACCTCTGAAAAAATCTTTTGGTCAAATTTTTCCTTGCCTTTCTTGGCAGCAAGTTTCCAGTCTGAAAGGGAAGAGTATTTTGAAAGATGGTCTCCCCATCCACCAATATTGAGGCAATCCACACAAGAATCTTCTAAGACCTCTTTTATGCCAATTATCACATCAGGGCCCCTGGTCTTATACGTTCCCTTTATCCCATTATTTCTTAAGGAGCTCCTGTCACTTGCATAACCGTCATTGCTTAGTGCCGTGGGTATTATTGTAAGCTTGGCCCCGGTGACATCCGCTAAGACCTTAGCATAGTCCGAAATTGAGCCCCCACCAACTGCCGCTATGGACTTTGGTTTCAAGTCAAGGTCGTTTAAGTGCCAAAAGTCTCTTTCATCGGGCTTCAAAGAAAGTATTTCGGCTCCATAGACCTTTGCGACTTCGTTTCCGAGCACCTCTGCAGTGCGATTCCCTGTTATTATGAGGTCAAAATCTAGTTCAGGAATCGAAAGAAGTTCGTCCTTTTTGATGTAGTAGACCTTAGGCCCTTCAAGCTCAAGGTAATATACTCTAGGCCTTTCCACAGTCAAGAGGGATTTGGCAGTAGAAAAACCCCTGCCGTTTTTTAACAAGTTAAATCCGATATCACATCGATAATTGTTGTAATTTGTTTCGTCACAGTTTAGGAGTCCAAGGGGGAACAGGATAAATACTGTCTTTGAGGGTTAATTAAGTGATTGACCAAACCGCCAAGAAAATCAAAGCCCTTGAAATTCAAGGAGCAACCAACGTAGCCATAGAATCCTTAAAGGCAGTAAAAACATATTCTAAAAACCATGACCTAAAACAAGTTAAAAAGGGAATTGACAAGCTTATTGCTACAAGGCCTACTGAGCCACTCATGATTAATACTCTTAGTTCCCTAAAAAAAAGAGATGACCTAAACGAAGTGATAAACGGAGCTAATGATTTTATAGACACTATACAAGATGGTATGAAAAAGATTGTTGAAATTGGAAGCCGCTTAATTGACGACGATATGACCATTCAGACTATCTGTCACAGTCAAACCGTAATAAACATCTTAAAGCGCGCAAAAGATGAAGGCAAGAAAATCAAAGTAGTTGCAACCGAAACTAGACCAAGGTTCCAAGGCCAAAAGACCGCCAAAGACATCAAAAGACTAAAAATTCCCTTAAAATTCTATGTCGATTCTGCCATGTATGTTGCCATGAAGCGTGAAGATGTCGACCTTTGCATCGTGGGAATTGACGCTCTCTTTGCGGATGGGAGCGTGGCTAATAAAATCGGGACAGGACTTCTCGGTCTGGTAGCTGAAAGTCTTGAGGTCCCGCTCTATACCTGCGGACTTGGCCTCAAACTGGATAAAGGTTCTTTGATGGCACAAAGTGTCGAAATTGAAGAGAGGAATCCAAAAGAAATCTGGGACTACCCAATTGACATCTCAAACCCCGCCTTTGAAATTGTCCCCACTTCAAGAATCAAGGGCATAATTACTGAGCTAGGAGTACTACCCCCAGCAACCGCATACCTTGAGATTGAAAAAGCATATCACTTGTAAAGTTTAGAGAATGAAACATCTATAAGCTTTTTAGGTAGACGGAAGTTAATTTTAAGTGAAGAAAAAAATTCTCCTGCCGATTATCATACTTTCAATAGTCTCATACGGCGCCCTCGCTTTGTTCTCAGACGGACTAATCCTCCCGCGGTGGGAAATTGTGGTCGCATTCTGTATCATGACTTTTTTTGGATACTTCATCAAAAGCTACAGGTGGAAGATGCTTCTTTCTCACTACGGCATGGAAATCAGCCTTCTTGAAGCCATAAAGACCTATGTTTCAGGGCTGGTCTTTATTATAACACCCGCCAAGGCAGGTGAAGTCATAAAAGTTGAACTCATGAAAAAGAGGCACGGGTTTTCAAGGAAAAAAATCGGCTTTCTCACTTTAAGCGAGAGAGCCTTTGACGTCGTGGCCCATTTGATAATCGCAGGAGCTACAGGCATATTTGTTGCCAACCACTTTATGAGAAGCATCTGGCTTGTGGCCGCCCTGTTTTTGGCAGGGGTGCTTGGGCTTTACACCTTCAAGCATAAACTGAGCTTCGTGGCAGAAGAGCTTGAGGCCATAAAGGATATGAAGTTGATAATTTTTACAACCTTAGTTTCAATTGCATCCTGGCTGGTTGAAGCATTGCAGGTGTATCTAGCGGTGCTCTACTTTGGCGGCCATATAACCCTTGTGCAAGCTTTGTTTGCTTTTTCAGCCAGCCTGATTTTGGGTAATATCACCATGCTTCCAGGGGGCCTTGGAGCAGCAGAAGCCAGCATGGCAGGCATGCTCGCAGTCTACGGGCTATCAAATAGCATAGCCACATCGACTACTATGCTAATCAGATTCACCACCCTGTGGTTTAGCTTCTTGATTGGGGCTGCCTTCTGGCACCTCTCCTATCACGAAAAAATTTAAGCAACCCCTTCACTTGGTTATGTGAAGAAACTCGCGCTGGTTGCGCTAATATTCATGGTGGTTTTTGCCCGCGAGGACTACTATGTCAATTTTAACCCATTCGACCTCAACCTAAGCAATGTCGGGAATTTCAAATTCGCTCTAAACGGCTCGCTATATTCAATCGAAGTAACTGGGGGCCCTAAAGGACATGTGGGTATAAAAGAAGTTGACACACTCTTAGCACCAGAAAAGCTTGAAAGTTACAGGTACTACAAAGCAGAAAAAGACGGCTATATACCCAACATGAAGCTCGTCTTTGCCATACCTAAAAACTGGCTTAATATTAAACATTCTGACTATTCAGAAATCCGTGTCTACATGAATACCAGTGGAAAATGGGAAAATGTGGACAAAATCAAACAGTATGAAAATTCAGACAAATACCTAATAAGAATTGAAATAACAAAGCTTGGCGACTTGGCAATTGGGATAGTAAAAGGGGCTAAGATTTGCCCCAAGCCAACAAAATGGACAGAATGCCTTAGGGGAAACCAGACTCGTATCATGCACGAAATCATTGACGGGGTCTGCATTCCACACACTGAGGTCAAAGCCTGCCCAGTTGAGCTTAAGGCATCCTATAACACACTCTCAACTACCCTTGCCTTGCTTGGACTATTAGTAATAACGCCGTTGGTAGTCTATCCCATTGTAAAAAACAGGCAAGTGTTTTAAACCAGAAAAACGATTCATTTAGTGCCCGCGGTAGCTCAACCTGGTAGAGCAGGCGGCTGTAGCCGATGAGCGTGCTCATTGGATCCCAAAAAGGGGTAAAGCCTTCCCGTTTACGGGAGTGGAAAAAGTAGCCGTCGAATAGAAACCGCCTTGTTGCCGGTTCAAATCCGGCCCGCGGGATATTTTTTCTTCCATAAAAAGTAGTCAGTAGTTCACAATTTCTTGAAGAAACATTTTAACAGACCTCGCAATGGCAAGGCCATTAATAGAGTTGGGCACTTCCTTTAGTTTCACCCACAAAAAATTATTGTGACTTTCTTTACTAACTACCACATTGCCTTCTTGGAAGTCACAAAGGCCAAAAATTGAGAGCTTATGAGCATCTTCAACTAAAGGAATCAAAAGACCTGGCTTAACCTTTAAGTCAACTTCTTCTAAGACCTCGCGCGACACGCAGTCCCTAACAGTTTCATCCTTTTTAAGACCGCCACCAGGGAATTCCCAAACGGGAGGTTTTTTCCTCTCAATGAGTAGGACTTCGTCACCTTTAACAACCACACCATAGCAGGTGACTTCATAATTAGACATAAAAGAAAAAGATGCCCACACATTTATGCATTCTGCGAATAGATAGCCTTTAGTCGCTCAGAAATCCCTTCATCAACCTTAGGGAAAAGGATTTCAGCCTCATTCAAGGAGTGGCCCACTTCAAGGGCCGAATCATCAAATTTCAGTTTAACATTCAGTAGCTTAGCAACCTTCTTGGTTTTTTCAGGCAGGAAGGGATGGAGCATGGAGTTTAGCAGTTTCAGGGAATTTGCAATCTCGCTTATCACTTTAGGTGCAATGTCAGAATGCTTCCACGGCTCCTTTTCCTGAAAGTATGCATTCAATTCATGTGTCCTATCTGAAAATACTTTGAGTGCTTTAGACAATTCACCCATTTCCATTAGTTTTTCATACTCCAAAAATGCTTTCTTCGTTTTCTCAAATTCCTCGCCAGACTTTTCATCTACTTTCAAACCAAATTTTTCTGAGAACTTGAGCAGCCTTTGCAATAGGTTTCCAAAATTATTCACCAATTCCTCATTCACAGTCTTCTGGAATTCAGTGGCGGAAAAATCAGAATCCCTCGTACCAAGGGGCGTGGTAAAGGTCATGTAAAACCTAAGATACTCCGGGTCGAGATTCTGGCGTTTCCAGTCCTTAATAGATATATACCAGTTCCTACTCTTTGAAAACTTCTTGCCTTCAAGTGTGAGGTGGCCCCTTACCGGAATTGAACTTGGAGTATTTAGCTTTGAGCCCATGAGAACGGCAGGCCAGAATAGGAAGTGGTGGTAGGCTATGTCTTTTCCTATAAAGTGTGTGATTTTTGAGTCACTCCACCACTCATCAAAGTCTTCATTATTTTCATTACACCATTTTTTTAGTGTGCTGTAATATCCGATTGGAGCATCAAACCAAACATAAAAAACCCCACTAGAATCCGGAACCTTTACTCCCCAAGGTATGTCGCGCTCAATATCCCAGTCGGAAAGGCCTTCCTTGACCCATCCTAAAACGAAGTTTTTTACATCACTAGGAGCCTCGACTTCCTTAACAAAGTTTTCAAGTTTTTTTGAGAATTTGCTGAGTTCAAAAAATACATGCTCACCCTCGCGAACTTCGGCGGGGTTTTTTGTCCTCTTAGCCACAGGGTTAACCAATTCTCCACCAACAAAGACTTTGCCGCATTTCTCGCACTGGTCCCCATACTGCTCCTTAGCACCGCAATAAGGGCACTCCCCGATTACGTACCTGTCAGGCAAGGGCTTACCATCTTTTGAGTCCCAGTATTGCTTGACCTTTCCACGTGAGATATAGCCAGCATCCTTTAGCTTGGTATATAGCTCTTGAGTAAGTTTTATGTGTTCTGGGCTGTGGGTAGCATAGAATTGGTCAAAATCAATCAGAAGGAAATTAAGGTCTAAAAGGTGGCTTTCTCTCCACTTTAATATGTACTCTTCAGGCTTTATGCTCTCATCTTCGGCTTTTAGCATTATGGGCGTGCCGTGCTCGTCATTCGCACACAAGTAGATGGCACGCTTTCCTTTAAACTTTAAAAACCTCGTGAATATGTCCGCAGGAAGATAGGTGCTTTTGATATGCCCAAGGTGCAGTTCGCCGTTGGCATAAGGCAAGGCCGCAGTAATTATCACTTTTTCCACTGAATTTCGGGTTTTAGAAAGTTAAAAACTTATCTCACACTCAAGACTCATATTTTCTTTAAGGCTTCCTGCATGCTTCGGCTTAAAGCATAAACCTCACCATTTACAGGGTCAAAAAAAGCGATTTCATTTTTTATTGCCCATTCAAGAATCTTTTTTTGAACAGCAATTATTGAGAGGGGCCCTTTTGAAAGCTTTCTCACAAATCTCAACTCAGCAGCTCCAACAGACTTTAAGGTAAGCTTGACTCTTGAAGTCTTTCGCCTAATCATTGTGTCTATGACTTTTATGTCGTTAGTTGCACGGAAGTGGTTTATCACTATCCACAAATCATAAGGCCTTCCGCCTACGAGGTTGTAGGTTTTGGTTGCTAAAGACTGGCTCATACCTTCTTCTTTCATCCACTCAATTACACTGTTCTTTGGCAAGTCACCGACATAGAGGTATTCTGCAGCCTCTTCCATCGCAGCCTTCCTCGCAATCTCATCGATAAAAAGACAGTCACTTGTGACCACAATTACATGAGCAAGGTGGAGCCTCTTAGTTATGGTAATTAAGAAATTCATGAGCTGAGATAGCTCTTGAGAATCTAGACCAGAGTGCACGAGATTCTGGATTTCATCGAGGATTAGGACGGGGTTTTTGTATTTCTTCAATTTGTTTATCAAAGGCGCAAAGGGGTCAATCTTTCCCCTAGCCATTTGGGCAAGCTGATTCTCTGGAATTTCGATGCCATCAAATACATTGTCTTTTTGAATCTTTCTTCTTAGGTAATTTCTCACCCTGGCACCGAATCCCGGCTTTTGGTTAGCAAGGACTCTGTGGAGTTCTGAAGGACTCCTGGCTCTGAAATCATAGAAAAGGATATCACCAGGATACATCTTAGAAATTTTCATCATGAGAGTACTCTTGCCACTTGACTTTGGTCCATAAATGAAAAGCACTGAATTTGGCGCAGAACTCAGGATATTTTTTAGCTGCCATATTTCAGCTTCTCTGTTTACAAATTTGAGCACTTAAAGATAAAAACAGCGAGTATAAAATGGTTATCTTTAGCAGTAGACGTTTGGCATACTAAAGAGTTTTAGTCAGCCCAGGAGCTCCAATCTTCCTTAGCGGCTCCCTGGTTGGCACTTTCATCAACCACGGCATTCTTTGACGCACCACCCTCACCCCCCTCATCCCCTGACTTAAATAATCCCCTAAGGTTATTGAATAGGACAAACATAGCAGCAAAGACCAGAACTTCTGCAATTAGCGCCATTGCCATAAAAGTTGTAACAAAGCCTAACATCTTGTAAGTAATAGCCATTATCGGGCCGTCAAACAAGCTTTGGAAATCAATATTTGCACCATAAAGCAAGAGCATGCCTAGATTCAGGGCAAAAAACCCAAACCAGAAAAAAAATGTAGAGAGTGTAAAAAACTTGGTCCATGACCATATGATTTTTTGCCACTTTTCATCAACTACATCAACCACTAACTTTGATAGCAACCATTTGTACATGTAGACTGAAGCTATGGTGGCAAGGGCAATTAAAAACCCAAAGACTATGATTGACAGATAGCCAGATATTTCAGGGCTCAACCCACTTATGAAGCCAAGAAGCCCTGCGCTGCCATCAAGACCTTCTACAGACGAGGTAAAAGGAAGGGTGGTGAGTATCAAAGAATTCACTGAGGCCTGTAGCGGTCCAAGATTGATAAATGGTAGGGCGTTTATCAGACCAATCATAAGACTTAAGATGCCAAATACTCCCCCACCAACGACAATTGAAGACACAAGTCCCGCAAAGGGGCTGGTAAGGGCAGGTATTAGTCCAAAAATATTATCTGAAGAGATGTACATGATTACTGCAGCGAGTGCTATTAGCTTGGATATTCTTTTATCTGAGAAGCCATACTTAAACCAGTATTCAACGAAATTGTAGACAAAAAATATTGGAACAAGGTAGGTCAACATAAAAAATGGATTACCCTTTAGAGGCAGACCAAAGAAGCTCGTAGTAAATGCATTTATCCAGTCATATGCGATGACTATGGGCCGGTTAACGAAAAAATCAAGCATTGAAATCTGTGTGAATTCCCGCAGGCCAAGGATATTGAAGCCCCCAAAGTAGACCATATGAGAGTATACCAAAAAAAGTAGGCGGCCCTCAAATGGTAATTGTTTTTCAAGCACGCTCTTCGATGAAGTGACGATGATTTCAATAGTAAGCATGAGATATACTATAGCGATTGTTCCCTGAATTAAAGAAAAAAGCATGACCATTATTTTTTAACCCCCAGTTTCTGCGCCATCTCACGTTTCCCTTGTTCCTTGTATTCGTTTTGCACTTTGACGCTACCTACTTTCCTGAGTTCCCTTGCCGCCTTAGTGTTGGTTAGGGTGATAAAGGTGTTTATGAAGTGCATTACTAACATGAAAACGAAGAATATAATAAACCCAGCGGTTCCGAGGAAGTTTTTGAGCAGAGTCTCAATCAGTGAATAGACGGCCTCAATTTTCATGAAGAAAAGGGCAATCATGGTGACTGAAGCCTCAAGGAACAGCCTTGTAGTGGGGGATATGGCCCACATATACTTCATAATATAGTCGGTCCAGATGAAAATAAAGAGGGCCGAAAAAGTATATTCAAATAACCCATGTGCGACTGAAGTGACAAAGAGGCTCGGTAAGTGATTAAAGAGTAAGCTCGTGGCAAAAAAGGCCACTATAGCCGAGGGAAAATTAGCAAGCCCTATTACGATGCTTAAAACCATAAATAACAAGAGGAGTATCATGAAGAAAGCTTTGGTATCATCGTTTGAGAGAGGGTTGCAGTTGGCTTTGTAACAAACCGAACTAGCACATACGGAATCTCCAGAACAATCAGAGTCGCTTGAACAGGTTGTATCAGGCACCCTACAGGAGGCAGAAAGGTCAGGAATAAGCCCCACACCTTTTAGTGAATCAGTAAGTGAAGCTACCATAGAACTCAAGTCCACACCCATTATATCAATATTCAAGGTATTGCCTTGAGTGTATCCTCCTTGAGCATAAGCACTAAAGTAGAGCATACCAAAAACCAGAAAAATCATGAAGACCTTCATCAATATCTACTCCTTTTTCTGGCCGGGATTCATAGCCTGAGAAACATTGCTTAACACGAGTGCACCAGTCACTGCCTTCTGGACGGCATCAACCGTGGTCTTGGCAACTCCCGCAGTGACTGTAAGCTGCCCCAAAAATACCGAGAGTATGGCAAGGGAAAACATTGCCATAAGGAAGCTCTGCCCAACTGAAAGTCCTACAAAACTTGATACAGCAACAATTACATTGGCAAAGGCACCTGTGAGGATAGAAAGTAGCGCAGCAAAGACTGCAATCAGTCTCCTAGTATTGGTCCTAAGGTATGCAAACATTAAAATGTCGCTTAAAAGATAATAAGTAACAAAGAATGGTAAGAGCCCGAAAATGAAAAAGCATTGCCATGCAGGCCTTTTTTCAGAGAGTAGCTGAATGGCTACATCATTTTTCTTGTCGATTAACCCCGCAAGGCTTGGATCAGTCTGGAAAGTAGTAAGTCTTTGGAAGAAAGCATCACTGGTAAAGACTTCGATTTTTTGTGTTATGGCATCCTCACAATTCTCACAAGTAACAGTTATCAGATTGTCAGAATCTAGATTACTAATGGTGATACCTTCATCCTTTAATTGGTCTGCCGTGACAATCTTTATGGAGTAGTCATATTCGCAAGTGTCATTAGTATAAGACAAGTCTGAAGCCGAAAAGTCGTAGCTCCCAAGACCTGTATTCTCATCAAGAGCATACTCAACAGGATTGCATAAAGCATGAGACCCTGTGATATATAATTCACCTGCAGAGTAAATAGACATTGCATAGGGGTTGATAAAGGGGCAATATCCAACTCCGCCGCCAAACACCTTTTCAATTGAGCCTCTGAAGTTCAGAAAGGCGCTGCCTATCTGAGAACCGGGAGAAAAAGAAGCCATTATCGTAAAAAGTAGTATTACACCCAGAAAAAGCCAGATGCTATCTTTAGCATTCCCTCTCATACATTAGTCCTAATAATTACTAAGTTATATGCGTTGCTACTTACCCTTATTGCCTTCCTCAAAGGCCTTTGAGATAGCCTTAAAAGTATACTTTTCTGCCATGCCCGCACCAAGTTCTGCAGTCTGTCTATAAGCATCTCCTGTAGCGGCGCCAATTGAACCTATCCAGCTCATGAGAAGGGAGAGGAAGCTAAGGAAAACTATCACCAAGAGGAAGGTTCCTTTTATCCCCAGGGCTGCAATGTATGAGAGCTGCCAGATGAATCTCGCAAAGACCCCAGTCATTATGGCAAAGGACGAACTAAGCAAGGTTATAAGCACCTTAAGGCGCGGGGAGAACATGGTGAACCCCAAGATATCAAGGAGGAAAAAATACAGGGCAATAAAAGGTAAGATACCAAAGAAGAAGAAACACTGCCAGCCAGGCATCTTGTCATTTGCCGAGAGCCCAAAGTCAGAGAGCCCTTCAGACCTAAGGTATGAAATTGATTGATTCAATTTGTCTGCAAGCTCATCAACAGTCATTTCTTTAGAAAAGGCACCACAAATCACAGTGTATTTATTGGTATCATAGTCAAAGGTCGCGGAAACTGGGGAATTGCAGTCAGTATGGTCAATTGAAAAAGTCAGAGCGACAAATAAAGGGTTATTAGCGTTATTGTCAACTTCAAGGCTACCTGCAGAAAAGAGTTCAGACATATAAGGATTTATGAAAGGACAAAAAATCTCTTCAGAGAGCCCTGTTGTCTTGAGAGCCTTTGAAAAGTTCACCCCAAACTTCGAAAAGAGTCCGCTTACATTGGTTTTTATGTCAGAAGCGACGGAGTTATCAGAGGTATCGGCTTTCTGGAGCCAAATGAATACGGAAAAAATAAAGACCATAAAAACAAGCCCAATGCGTAAAGGCATTTCCTTATTCATCAAAAAGGTAATAAGCGGGTTGCTTTAATGCTTTTTGAGGTAAAAGAATGGGGGTACGAGGCTGTGTTTGACTGGGCAAAAAGCCTTCTTAAAAAAGCCAATAGCTGGCGCAAGAAGTTAGGCAGACTAAAGATTGGAGCTGTGATTATAGGCACCTTCTTTCTGGCTATAGGTCTCGCTCTTATAATAACCAACATGACCTTTTTTGGTCAGCAGACCTTTCAGGGCTTCCAGATGGCAGATATAATGGTGTTTTTGGGCATTGTCATGTTATTACCTTCTCTCGCAGACTTTTCGCGCTTCAAAAAGAGCACCCAAAATCATGCCAAAAAAGTCAGGGCCACAAGCGGTCTTGCAGCCATGGGATATGCTTTTGCTCTTCTGGTCATGGGAATTTTATTGTCTTTTCAAGGACCTGGCTCATTCCCACAGTCCTTCCTTTCAAACCCCTTACCCATAATATTTTGGATAGGAGCGGTGGAAGTAATAGTAAGTTTGGTATTTATCAGAAAGAAGAACATTGAGGACCTTGAAGTCAGCGGAAGCGATGTAGCAAACCAAGTGCAGATAAGGCTTTGGGCATACTTGATTTTCTTTGTGATCACAGATTCAATCATAGCCTTCGTACTTCAAAAATTCCTCTTCCCAGACCTTAAACTTATTATAATGATACCCTACATGCTAGCCCTAAAATTCGCCTTGGTGGCACTCTTCTTGTTACTGGGTGCTAAAATAGGAAGCGGCCGCAGCAAGGATAGCCCGATAGGGGCCATAAAAGAAGCCACAAACGGCATCTTCCTCGTGATGCTGATAGTGATAGTATTAATGGCTGTGAGCCTGCCAGCATACTTCTTATTCATGCAAACTAATCCCGAAATTGATACGGTGATTTCTGTAGAAAACCCGATGCTTGGTGACCTATTTAGCACCCTAAGAGAAACAGGGAAACCAACCCAAAACTTCGTGACACAGATTGCCCAAGCCATGGTGCCGGATAATATTGAAGACGTCAAACTGAATGTCAATCTCGGCGAAATTATGGGTAGAGGTATATGGACTGGCGTCTTTGACTTACCCACCACTATAAATGGAAAGAAGATTCCAAACGGGCAAATCTTAAGCGCCATGATTATGTTTCTAGCCATGTTCTTTTTCGCAGTGAGGATAACTTCAGAATCCAAAGTCAGTTATGAGGACATAGAAAACACAAGCGATGATGAGAGTGTAAAAGAAATACTAAAAAGACTAAGGCAGGTAGGTAAGACAAAAAAGTGATGATAAAATGGCAAAAGACGACCTCGAAATAGAAGACTTGAAGATATTTTCCTTAGCAGACATATGGAACAATTGGTTAAAGGGGTTAGATGATATCTCAAGTTTTGAAGGTGAAGTCAACGATATAATAGAAGAGCTCGGAAATGAAAACACAAGTGAGGAAAGAAAAGCCGAACTAAAGGAAAAATATAAGAAAATTATAATCAATATGAAGAAATTCGTCGATAACGAAACCTCAAATTACAAGAAGGTGGGAATTTACCTGCTTTTTGACTATCTCTCATGGATGGCCAAGTTCATGCCGCTCTGGGGAACTGCCCTTGTCATTTTAATAGGCGCACAAGTAATCGAATTATTGAAGGGTTTTGACTTTCTCTCAAACTTTTTTTCAAGCACACTTGCTCATACTACTTCGATGGTCGGCCAATTGATAGGCACCATGATTTACCCTCTAGTAAATTTCAGGCCGTGGATAATGAATGTCATAATAGTCATGCTAGTCAGTGTCTGGCTCTGGAGGAGTGTGCAAATTTTAGGGCGCAGGATGTATCCTTTTGTCATGACCATTTTCCCTTCATACCTCAAATACATTTACTTCCTTTTTTTCATCCCTGAAGAAGTCTCATTCACGGGAATAATGACAGTTTTTGGGGCTTTGGTTTCTTTGGTTTTTATATCTGTAGGAATAATAAATGGTGTAAGCTTCATGGCTTTGGTTACCATATTTGCTGTCACTATGGCTGTAATATTCTTTATTGGTAATACCTTCCTTAAGAACTTCTCAAAGATTATGGGGAGCATCTTTGTCATGACTTTTATCGTGACTTCTATAAATTCAGGGGTGGCAAATACCCTTGGCATATCAAACCTGCTTGAACTCTCACCCACTTCAGCCATTTTGATTTCGGGCATACTTATGATGTATGTAGCATGGTTTGACTGGTTAGTCCACAGCATGGCAGCAGCTTCAATGTTTTTTTCGGCCAAGATGTTTGAGAAAGCGGCAAAAACAAATCTTAGCGCAGCCTTTGGCATGACTAATAATGATGTTGGTGCACTCCTTGAAAGCGGAAATGTCGATGACATGGCTGAAGAACTGGATAAATTAGTTGATGAAATGGTGAATAAGAGTGATAAAACAACAATTGACGCTCAGAAAATTACCTCGGGTAGGCTTTCTAGAGTCCAGAGAACTACAAAAGGGTCAGTTGGTACCATAATACCAGCCAGTTCAAATATTGCCAAAAAGTCCAAAGAAGCCAATACCAGGGTGAGTCAAATAACTCATAAAGTCGGCACCAAGTCGACGGATTATTTAGTTACCAGTCTTGGCAACCAGCACATAGTACGCGACAAGAACGGAGCTCACCTCACTGTGTTAAATGGACCTCTCGAAAAACTTGGAGGCATGATTGAGAAAACCTTCCACGGCGGAAAAGGTAAAACAAGCGTAAACACTATTTTCTCAGGCGTGGTGAAAGGGAATGGTAATTACAGCGGCAAGTTCTCTGGCGGAACAAAGTTTTTAGGTACTAAAAATGGCGACAATATATGGGAGATTGGTGGAGAGAAATTCAGGATCGATAACTCCAGCGGAACACTAAGGGCCAAGAAATACAAAGGCCTAGATTCTGACATAAGTAAATCAAAATTGAACAAAAATGACAAGGAAGCCTTCCTAAAAGAATTGAATTCTGAAACCAGCAGCCTCTCTCAGGATGTGCAAAGGACCATGTTTGGAGGAGCCTTCAAGAGGAGCGCAACTCCTGGAACTTCAGTGGGCTCAATAGATAAAGGAGAGTTTGATAGAATCAGCCAGAGCATTACCACAAGAAAAGCCATCAGGACCAGATATCGGAGCATAGCAAACCTAGATAACATACAAAACATGACAGTCGGCGAATCCGTGAGGTTTGCCACTAAGGATTCTGGCACACTTGCTGTAAAGAAGCTTTCAGAAAATGAATACGAATTTTCAAGAAACGGGATTTCAGCAAAAGTCAAAGTGAATTCACCTGGCGGTGTGCTAAAGGCCATCAACTTCATAAGAACGGGCAGTATAAAAACTAACAAAGGCGATGTAAGGCTTTCGAAACTAACTGGGGGGGCGCTGCAAAAGGCTGTAAAGAAAGCAGCCCAGAATAAGCAAAGCATGGGCCTTGGAGCCGATGAATTCATAAAAATCAAAAATATGGGAGGGGGACTCTTTGGGAAAAAGACTGCAATCGAACTTGGCAAGGGTGGGGAAAACCTTGAAGTCAGCAGAAGCGACATGGAAAAACTTTCAGAAATCGTGAAGCCAGAAAGCGTGGGAAAAACCACAGGAATCAAGATGAATAACAGCATAAAGGCCTTAGTTAAAACGACAGATGCAGTGGTAGGAAGCCTTGGAGGGCATGGTTTATTCGTGGCTAAAGATGACGGAGGAAACAACGTCCCGATTGAAATCGTAAAGACAGGAAGAGGTTATAGCGTCAGAACTGCAAGTGGGACAAAGGAAGGAAAAAAGTTAACAGACCTTCTGATAAGGCTTAAAACAGAAGACAATATCACAGTCTCAAAGCTTGAGAAGCCTGAGATTAAGGGCAAGAAAATCGGAGGGGTTGACA
>Ga0114931_10006080_pt1 | contig 14871 bp, 14 predicted proteins | sample 2SBtaG_FD_89579 | JGI IMG/M metagenome (GOLD analysis project Ga0114931, IMG submission 89579) | Deep subsurface microbial communities from Kolumbo volcano to uncover new lineages of life (NeLLi) - 2SBTROV14_V59a metaG | ecosystem: Environmental > Aquatic > Marine > Volcanic | place: Kolumbo...
GCTTGTTGGTGTTGTTCGTGATTCATTTCAATACTCTTAACTTCTCCTGGAACTCCTTTTCCTTCTCTTCCAGGAACTGCAATTACTTTTTGTCCAACTTTCATAACTCCTGTTTCAATTTTTCCAACTGGTACAACCCCAATACCTGTGATGTTATATACATCTTGAATAGGCATTCTCATTGGTAAATTTGTTGGTTTTTCAGGTGCTTCTAATTTGTCTATTGCTTCTAGAAGTGTTGGTCCTTTATACCAATCCATGTTCTCTGATTTTTTAACAACATTATCTCCTTTTAGAGATGCCATTGCTACAAATTGAATTTTTTCTGGGTTGTATCCAACTGTTTTTAGTAAAGTTGTTACTTCATCTTTTACTTTGTTGAATTTTTCTTCTTTGTAGTCAACACCAGAAATATCCATTTTGTTAACTCCGATGATCATTTGACCAACACCAAGTGTTCTTGATAAAAACATGTGTTCTTTTGTTTGAGAATTGATACCATCGTTTGCTGCTACAACTAGAACTGCTGCATCTGCTTGTGATGCACCTGTAATCATATTCTTTACGAAGTCTCTGTGCCCTGGAGCATCGATAATTGTAAAGTCATATTTATCAGATTGGAACTTCTTGTGAGCTAAGTCAATTGTAACTCCTCTTTCTCTTTCTTCTTTTAGGTTATCCATTACAAAAGCGAATTCAAAACCGCCTTTTCCTAATTCCTGAGCTTTGTCTTTTAATTTTCTCATTGCTTGTTCATCAATATTTCCTGAGTCGAAAAGCAATCTACCAACAGTTGTTGATTTTCCGTGGTCAACGTGACCTATGAACACGAGGTTCATGTGAATTTTGTCTTTTGCCATTTTTTCCTCCAATACTTTGTTTTATTGTTATAATCAGGGTTAATTTATCCCCAAAGTCACCCATACGAGTATGCTTCAGGAATTCTCGCCTGTTTATAAAGCTTTTGGAATTCCCCCTCAATAATTAGAGGAGAATATTTCCAAATTTATTCTGAACTTTCCTCTTGTTTGAGACCTTTTCTTTGTCTGATTATTTTTACAACTTTGTCTTGTAGTTCGCTAGGTAGTCTTTCAAAGTTCTGATCAACTAAAAAGCTGCTTCCTCTTCCACCAGTTGCTGATCTCAAATCACTGCTTAATCCAAACATTTCTGCTACAGGTAATTTTCCTGTTACAGTTACAAGATTTCCTTCTTGAACCATATCAAGTAATTGACCTCTTTTGTTTTGTATTAATTTTGATATTTCACCCATGTATTCAACAGGTGCTTCAAAATTCATTGTTTGAACCGGTTCAAATAACACCATTCCAGAAGTATTCATTGCTCCTCTTATACCTTCTCTTACAGCAGGATAAAGTTGAGCTGGACCTCTGTGAATTGCGTCTTCGTGAAGTTTTACGTCTTTTAGTATTACTTTAACACCAATACAAGGATCTCTTGTTACAGGTCCTCTTTTCATAACGTCTTCAAACATATCAAGAACCATTTCCATGATTTCCCCTATGTGAACAATACCTCTTGTTGCATCAACAAACATGTTTCCTTGGAAAATATCTTTTACTTTTCTAGATTCTTTTGCGTCAAATTTTCCTGTTGCTTGAAGTGCTTCCCAAACAGCTGAATCCTTTTTTTTAACTCTTCCAGTTGGAATTTTGTTTTCCTTTAGAGCAGCTGTTATTTCTGGTTCTAAAGGTTCAACTTCAAAGTAAAGTTTATTGTGTTTGTTAGGTGATTTTCCTTCGTATTCTCCATCTGATTTTCTTGTAACAGTTTCTCTATATACAACAATTGGCGGACTTGTAGTTACTTCAACACCTTTTTCTTTTAAGATTCTATTTTCAATAACTTCCAAGTGAAGTTCGCCCATTCCATGCATTAAGTGCTCTCCTGTTTCTTGATTAATTTCAATAACTATTGATGGATCTTCTTTACTTACTTGCATTAATACTTCAACAAGCTTAGGAAGGTCAGCAGGTTTTTTTGCTTCAATAGCTTTTGTCATAACTGGTTCGAATAAGTGAGAAATAGCTTCGAATGGTTCTGAATCATGACCAACAGTTACCGTCTCACCAGGGTAGGCTCCTTTAAGACCTGATACTCCAACAATGTTTCCCGGAGAAACGTTACTAACAATTTCTTTTTTGTTTCCGTTGTAAATATAGATTTGTTGAATTCTTAATTCTTGTTTTGCTTTACAAAGATAAGCCATTTCTCCTTTTCTCAGAGTTCCTGAAAATAGTCTTCCTGCGCTTAATTCTCCTGCTTGAGGATCAATGACTACTTTTGTAACAACAAAAAATAGTTTACCATCAGGATTACAAGTCATTAAATCTTTTCCATCACTACTATCTTGATCTCCTCTCCAAATTTTTGGAATTCTATATCCTTGTGCTACTTTAGGGTTTGGATGATGATTGATTACCGCATCAAGAATTACTTCATGAATTGGTGCTTTTTTCTTTAAACTTTTGTATTCTTCTCCTCCAGTTGAATAAGCATCGATTATATCTTTGAAAGTTATTCCTTTTTCCTTCATATATGGAATTGATAAGGCCCAATTGTGAAATGCAGACCCAAAGCACACGCTTCCATCTTGAACATTTACTTGCCATTTTTTTCCGTATTCTTCTTCTGCAATTTGCATAATTTTTTTATTAACTTCAGTAATTATTTTAACAAATCTTTCTTGCATTGCTTCCGGAGTTAATTGAAGTTCTTTGATTAGTCTATCAACTTTATTGATAAAAAGAATTGGTTTAACTCTTTCTTTTAGCGCTTGTCTTAATACTGTTTCTGTTTGAGGCATAATACCTTCAACTGCGCAACTTAATACAATGCAACCATCTACTGCTCTCATTGCTCTTGTTACGTCTCCACCAAAATCTACGTGACCAGGTGTGTCAATTAAGTTAATAAGGTAGTCTTTATCTTTCCATTTATGAACCATTGATACCGCTGCGCTGTCAATTGTAATTCCTCTTTCTTGTTCGTCTTCGTGGAAATCCATTGCTCTAACTTGTCCTGCAAGTTCTTCAGACATCATACCTGCTCCTTGCATAATATTGTCTGTGAATGTTGTTTTTCCGTGATCGATATGTGCTGCAATTGCAATATTTCTGATAAACTCTGGTTTATCCATTACAGCCATTACTCTGTCTGCCATCTTTGCCATTTTTATTTACCTCACTCAAGTATATGAATTTCATGAACTGTTTTGTATGTGTGCAGTTCTTTGTCGTTAAACCAAAGTTTTACTTCGTGCTCTGCATCTTTTTCATCGCTTGAAGCATGAATAAGATTTTTGACTACCAAATCTTTTGCATCTGCATATTGATAAGATACATGTGCAAAATCTCCTCTTATTGTTCCTGGAAGAGCAGACTTTGGTTCTGTTGCACCAACCATTTTTCTTACATTTTCAATTGCATTTACACCTTCTATGCACATTGCAAGAACAGGTCCTATTTCTAAAAAATCAAGTAATTGATTTCTTACTTTTTCTCCTCTTCTTTTTGTTATATCTTCTGTGTAATGCTTTTTTGCAAATTCTCTATCTGCATAAACCATCTTCATTCCTACAATTTTAAAACCTGCGTCTTCAAATCTTGATAATATTCTACCCATAAGTCCTCTTTGAACTCCGTCAGGTTTTATTAAAACTAAAGTTTTTTGTAACATCATTAATTCCTCCTTTTGATTTACTGTTTTATTCCTTTCTTAACTTCTTGGTATTCTCCAGTCCAAGTAGTTGTTCTTGGTTTTCTCTTCAGTTTTAGCATATTTTTTTCGCATTTTGAAGAACAAAAATCAAAAACTTTTCCATCAGTTTTAATGTAAAGTTTTCCTGTTCCTTTTGGAATACTTTTTTTACAAAAATCACATTTAACCATTTTTGTTCACCGCTTAGTTTGATCTTCCCGCTCTGCTTAGAGGTCTTGCTTCTATTTCTGTTTCTCTTAGCATAAGGATATCTCCTTTTTGTACCGGACCTTTTACGTTCCGTCTTAAAATCTTGTTTTTATCTCTTCCATCTAAAAGTTTACATCTTATTTGGATAGCTTCTCCCCTTGTTCCAGTTCTTCCGACAATTTCTTCTACGCTTGCTGGAATTGCAGGTGAAAAGTTAACGCCACCCTTTACTTCATCAGCCATTTTCTTTCACCTTATTCTTCTTTTTTAGCTATTCTTGATATCGTTGCTGCTGCATCTCCTGGTTCTGTTATTGCTACTGCAACTGTTGGAACTGGCATTCCTGCTGCAGCCCCAAGTTCTTCTCTTGATGGAACTTCTATGTATGGAACATTTTTTTCTTTGCAAAGCATTGGAATGTGCATAATTATTTCTTTTGGAGAAACATCTTGTGCTACCACTACTAGTTTTGCTGTTCCTTTTTCTATAACTTTTGTTACTTCATTGGTTCCTTTCTTAATCTTACCTGTTTTTTTTGCAACTTCAATTGCTTCATAAGCCTTTTCGGACATTTTCTATTACCTCCTGTAATACCAACATAATTTTGAGAATTATACCTCTCTCAGCAAAATTCAGCGATCTGAATCCTGCGAACAAAACCCTGTGTTCTGAACGCTGATTCCTAAACGCGGCTATTTTGCGTCATTAATCATTGGTATATCAGAGGATACCGAGTTATTTTATAAATGTTTTGCTCACATAAATAGAAATGATAAAGCTACGATTACTATTGGAATTAAAAGTAAACCGATGCTTTTGTAGAAAAACATTTTTTTGTTTTTCTTTTTTGCGTGCAAATATTTTTTGTAATCCAATATTCCTTGTAAGATTACTACAATTCCTATTAATGCTACAGAAAATAAACAGTTTAAGATTATTGCAACAGACATTAAAATAATTACAATAACTAATAAATCTCTGTTTTTTAAAAGCGTTAACAAAATGATTAGTCCTATTAATGCACCTGCAATTCCATAGGTTAGAGAGTAAATTTTTATTATTTCCATGCCTATTGTTATTGATAAAAAAACGATTAGTAGCCAATTTGTTATTTTTTCAAATTGTTTTAGTTCTTCTTTGGCTAAAGAAGCAATATATCCTCCTGCATAGTATGCTAGATTTATAACTAGAATGTATAGTGCTTGTGTCAAGAAATCTGTATTCAAATTAGTCACCACATAATTTTCCGTTTGCAATGGTTAAATTGTCATTTTTATTTCCAAAGGACATATTTGCTCCACCAAAGCCGTTGTCAAATTCTATTATTCCTCCTGTGTCATCTAAGATAAATATACAAAAGTCACTTTTTATTCCTAGTTTTTCTTTGAAATCAGAGTAATTATCTGAGTTTGAATATAGATTTAGTAGTTCATTTAAGTTAAGGTTTTCACCATCTATTATTCCTGGAACGCCTATAGAATTGTTATTTTTTTTATCAAATCCTGCAACAACTTGTTCGTTTTGAATTCTTAGTTCTGAATCATCTTCCTTATTATTTGTAATTAATGTGTATACGGCAACAACTATTAGTAAAAATATGACTACTCCAACTATTAAATCTACTGACCAAGTTTGCCCTTTTTTTGAATTAAAAATATCTCTCACCCTTTTCTCCACACAACAATATTTCTAAAGTGCACGAATCATTATATATATTTTTCTAAAATTTTATAAGCAAAAATCTTGAAAAAAACACAAAAAAATGACTAAAATGCTTTTAAACTTTTGCATATAAGACTAAAAATACAAAACATTTAAATATAAGGAACTGTATTCCTTTATAAAATATATAGGTAATTGCTTGTTACTATCACGAAATAATTAATTTATGTTTACATTTCAGGCAAGAAGTCAGACGTTGGGGGTTTTTATAAATGTCAAAATACGTAAAGAAATGTCCAGAATGCGGATCAGTAAATCTTCTTTGGAACAAAGAAAAAGGGGAGATTATTTGTAGAGACTGTGGTCTAGTTCTAGAAGAAAAGATGGTTGATTTCGACCAAGAATGGAGAGAAATGGATAGCGAAGCGGCAGCTAGAAGAAGAAGAACTGGCGCACCGATGTCATATACTCACTTTGATCAAGGACTTGGAACAGAAGTTGGAACAAAAGCAGATTTCTATAAATTAGGCGGAAAATCAAAAAGCAAATTCTTCAGATTAAGAAAATGGCAACAAAGAATTTCAACAGCAATTGAAAGAAACTTAAAATTAGCACTTGCTGAACTAAAAAGAGTATCATCATACTTAAAATTGCCAAGTAGCGTTGAGGAAGAAGCTTCAAGAATATACACATTAGCAGTTCAAAAAGGCTTAGTAAGAGGAAGAAGCATGGAATCAGTAGTTGCTGGCGCACTATACGCAGCCTGCAGACGACACGATGTACCTAGAACTCTAGATGAATTAAGCGAAGCATCTGGTGTAGAAAAAAAAGAGATTGGAAGAACATACAGATTTATAACACGTGAACTGGGAATTAAAATATTACCTTCAAATCCATCAGATTACATAGCAAGATTTGCTTCATCTTTGAAGTTAAGTCCGGAAGCTCAAACCAAAAGTATTGAGATTATTGAGAAAGCTCAAGGCGTAGAATTAACTTCTGGTCGTGGACCAACAGGAATTGCAGCAGCAGCTCTTTACGTTGCAGCTTTGATTAATGGTGAGAAACGAACTCAAAGAGAAGTAGCAGATGTAGCTGGCGTAACAGAAGTTACAATTAGAAACAGATACAAAGAACTACTTGATAAGCTTAATCTTGAAAAAGAAATCAAAAAGACAAAGAAAAAGTCAGCTTGATTTTGTAATTTCTTTTTTTACTTTCTCAAATATTTTCTTATCTTGATTGTTTTGTTTGTATTCTTGTGCTAAGACTAAGAGTTTATCACTATCTAATTTAATTCCTTGATTTTCTAACTCTTTACTAAACTTACCTCTACCTAAGAACTGACAAAATTGGCTAACATTTTTTGGCTTGTTAGTTATTTTGCACCTTTCAAAATCAATGATAATAGGCTTGTTATTCTTTGTTATGATTATATCTTTATGTGGATGCGTTAATTCTAATTTATTTATTCTTGCTTTATCCATCGCATAACATTGGTCAAGTAAATCAAGGATTATTTTTTTTAATAATTTTTCAAATATTTTCTTGTTTTTATTTTCTTTAATCCAATCAAATAAGTCTAGTCCTTGAACAAATTCACGAATTGAACATTCATGTTTTGAATCATAATAATAAAATTTTGGACCAACACCGATAGTATTTAGTCGTTTATTATTTTCTGCTTCAAAGTAAGCAGGATTTTCTTTATCTGAATCAGGATTTTTTGTTTTAACACAATATTTTTTTCCATTAACTTCTGCAAGATAAATAAGACCGCGTTTACCTTTAGAAAAATAGTTTTTATCATTCCAAATTTTTTGAATTAGCTTTTTTTCCATTTTATTTTAGTTTTGCTTCATAAACAATTATGTCTTCAAAAAATATGTGTTGTTTGGTAACAACTTTAAATTCAAATCCGAGTTCAACCATTTTCTCCTCTAAAAATTTTATGTCTGCGTGCGAACTTGCAACAAATAAAATTGCTCCAAAAGAAGATAAAAATTTTTTTGCTTGTATCAAAAATTCAATAGTTAAATCAACACCATTATGTCCGCCGTATAATTCTTTTGCATTGTAGTCTTCTTCTCCTTGTGGTAAATAAGGCGCGTTAAAAATTATCAAATCAACTTGGTTAAAATATTTTTCAGAAACATCAGAAAATAAATCGCTTTTTACAAATTCAATGTTTGTTTTTTCAAAAATATTTTCGGGAATGTTTTGTATGTCAACAGCAATTACTTGATTACAAAAAACAGCGGCAGCGTTGGCTTGTATTCCTGAACCCGTCCCCATATCTATAACTATTGAAGGTTTGTTTTCAGAACAGTATTTTTTTACTTCCTTTTCTAATAAAAAAGAATCATCAGCTGGCTCATACATTTTCACTCAGCTTCCTTTTTGTCTAAAAATTCAGAGTCAACAGCTAAAACATATTCTTTTACTCTTGCGATAATAGAATTAAGGTAGTACGCCTCAATTTTTTCTTTGAATAAATCTGAAAGCAGTGTTCCTTCGTTTATTCTATATACATTTCCAACTTTTTCTATTAATAATAAATCTCTTAAACGAAGTATTTGTCTTCTTATATTTGATGGAGCGATACCCAATAATTGTAAGTTGTGTTTTTTTCTGTTTTCAATAGTTAATTTTTCTATTTCCACACTTGAGAAGCCTTGTTCTTTCTTAGAATTCTCAAGAAGCACATAAAAAACGTCAACAATCACATCTCTAGAATCTCCTGGTTGAAGTAAACCCAAACTTAAACACAATTTTCTGACTAACTCTCGCCCATTTAGACCTGTAGGTTTTTCATATTTTCTAAGAGTGATTTCAGATAAAGGAGTGTCTCTAGATATAGTTTTTGCCATTAAATTCAGATTCTAATTGAAAATATATAAATATTTCTAATGAAACATAGGTTACAATGGCTAAAACGTCCAAATCTAAGAAGAAAACAAAGAAAAAATCAAAGAAAAAAGTTAATTCTAAGAAAAAGACTGTTAAAAAAACCAAAAAACCTAAAAAAGTTAAAAAAATCACAATTATCGCAATTATTCTGCTTTTTTTCTTAATCGGGGTGGCTTTAGGTCTTATAAAAATTAATTTTTTGATTGATGAAGAAATCATAATTAAAGTTTCTCCACAATATGAATCAATTAATACTAAATCAAATTCAGAAATAAATGTTTATTTTGAAGCAGAATTTCAAAATTATCCATTATGTGTTGCAGAATGTAGTTATTTTGTAAAAGATGTAAGTAAAAATCAGATATTATTTGAAGGTGAATTTGACTTTAGCAATTATAATGTTCAGAAAGTAAACAAAAAAATTAATGTTCCAGAATATGGTTATGGACAAAAAGTTATTCAATACTCTGTTTCATGTAAAAATAAACTGAGAAGTTTTTGTCCGACAAATAATAATTCTTTTAATAGAATTGCAACGAAAACAATTAATTATGAACCTAATGATGAACAAAAAGAAATTGAAACTAGTTTTAGACAAAAAATTAATGATGCAAAAGACAAATTAAATGAAATTCAAAACAATATTGATAAAATTAATTTTACAATGAATACAATAAATAAAAAAACTTCGGCACTTGCAAAAGAAGAAATGAGTGAATTAGAAAGAAAAAGAAAAGACAAAGAATTTGAAATTAATTCTTTGATAAATTCTTGGAATAACCAAGAATTTTCAGTTATAAAATTAGTTGGAAATAATAATTTATTTATTGATGATTACTCAGAATTAGAAAACCAAAGTAATAAATTAAAAGAAGAAATCTATAAACAAGTAGAAAATACAAATTACTTAGTTAATATAACTAATAATATAAAAGAGGAAAAAGATTTAATTAATTCTATTTTAGCAACAGGAATTTCTGGAAATGTTGATTTGATAGAAAATAATTATAATGATTTGATAGTTGCTCTTACAAGCAATTTTTTATTAGATTTAACAACATTATCTGATCTTAATAAAAAAACAGATATAATAAATGAAGAATATAGAAAAATAAAAATGAAAATATTTTATACTAATTATTCTGATGACCCTTACATCATAGATTATGTGTTGGAGAGAAATTTGTATTGCATAAACAATATGGATTGCAATTTATCTGATATTAATTATTATTTTAATGATTCAGTAAATAATATAGCTAAAGGAATTAAATTATGCGAGGATACAAATAAATTTCAAATAAATGATTCGAATGAAACTCTGAATGTGAGAGTTGAAAAACTAAAAATAGCGTGGTCCATATTAGAACAGTTAAACATAAAAACTAATTATTCAATACTTCTTCAAAGAAAAAATGAACTTATAACCGAAATAAATAATGAATTATTAAGATATAATGAAACGTCATCAATTAATTATTATCCAAAGGAATATAATCAAACTTTGTTTAATGATATTCAATCAGTTTATTCGACTGACTTAATAAATAAAAAACAAATTGAATGCAATGAAGATTATATTTATTTTCCTAATACGAATCTAGAATATATTTCTGTTGAAAAATTGGATGTAAATACAACTTTTTTTAATTTATCTAAACAAAAAGATATTTGCTGCTTATATGAAAAATGCGAACCGTGTAATGAAGAAAAAACTATTCCTTTAATTCTAATACATGGACATAGTTTTTCAGGACGAAGTAGCGCATATACGTCTACAGAAATTTTTACGCAGTTAGAAAAACAATTTGAAGAAGATGAAAATTATTTAATAACAGGAATACTAAATCCTCAATCATCTGAAGATTACACTAGTGGAGAACTTGGAAAACAAAACGTTCCGGCAGTATTCAAGACCACTTATTATGTTGATTATTATAAAGGAATTCCTGGGTTTATTATTCAAGAAAGCAAATCGAATAATATTGATTCATATGCAATAAGATTAAATGAAATCGTAGAATATGTAAAAGATATTACGGGTTCTGAAAAAGTAAATATTTTAGCACATTCAATGGGAGGATTGGTTTCAAGAAGATACATACAAGTTTTTGGAGAAAGTTCTGTTAACAAATTTATCATGGTTGGAACTCCTAATCACGGTATAGATGACAAAACTACTACTCTTTGTAAAATATTTGGAAGTGAAGCAGAGTGTGATGATATGAACAAAGATAGTTTATTTATGAGTAATTAAACAGCAACAACAAATTAAAACTAACACCTTATCTGATAATAGGAAAAGGTTGCAGTATGACAAATGGACAGGATGGAGATGGAGTTGTATTAGTAAGCAGTGCAGAGTTACAGGGTGCAAAAACATTTTATTATGAAGGATCATGTAACGGTTTTAATTATTTTCACAACACTATGTTAAGACCTAAAACTAATAAAGATATTTATAACAAAATAATAGAAATATTAGAATCATAATTTTACAATTTCTTTGCAAAAATTTTGAAAGTTTTTCCTTTTACTTTGTATTGTGAAAAATCTTTTATTCCTTTGGGTTCTTCATCAGATATTACAAGATTTGAAGCTCCTACTTTTTCAGATATTTGAGAATCAAACTTATTAAGATATTTTTCTAATTCTTGACTAACAATCCAAAGTTCAATTTTGTCTTGTTTTTTTAGTTCCATATTTTTTCTTAGAACTTGAATTCTTCTTACAACTTCTCTCATAAATCCTTCGGGTTCCATTTCTTTTTCTAAAGTAGATTTAATAAAAACTAATCCTTGTTTGAATTCTCCCATAGAAAATCCTTTTGCTGGAAGTGTTTTTATATCAAAGTGTTTTCTTTTTATTGTGAATTTATCTAGTTTTACTTCTTCTTTTCCTAAAGCTATTTCTTTATGTATTTCTGTTTCTTTTTGTTTTATTAGTGTTGCAACATCTCCTGTTTCTTGGCCAAAGTCTTCACCGAGATTTCTAAAACTTGTTTTTACTTCAAATTCGACAGGTCCTTTTTCCATTTTTACAGATTTAGCATTTACTGCTCTAAGAACAACTTCTTTTAAATCTTTTAGTGCTTCAATAACTTTTTTGTCTGAAGAATCGACTATGATTTCTTTTATAGGCCATCTTATTCCTATGTTAGCTTTATCTCTTGCTCCTAAAATAGCTCCTATAACCTCTAAGATAGTAGAGAATTCTTGTTCTAGTTTTTCATTTATGTATTTATCTAATAATTTTTGTTCTGAAGAATCTGTTCCTGGTAATAATTCCAGATGAATAGATTCTTTTAAGTTTTCTGATATTGTGTTATGCAATTCGTTTTTTAAATTACAATAAATTTTATCAGTAATATGAGGACTTACAGGTGCCAATAATTTTGATATTTGCAATAAGGCGTAGTAAAGAATGTTTAAAGGCACTAAATCTTCTTCTAATCTTTCTCTTATAAGTTGAATGTATGTTCTGCTTAAATCATTTATTACAAAATCATTCATTGCTCTTCCTGCTTGATGTAAAATAAAATTGTTATAATCTTTTTTTACTTGGATAATTGTTGTGCTAAGTCTTGATAAAAGCCAAAAATCTTCAGTTTGTAATTTTAGTTTTGAAATGTCTTTTGTTAATTTTATGTCGCTACCATTTGCAATTTCTGCTTGTACTTGAGTAATTAGTAATTTGTGTAAATTCCAAAGTATTCCGTGAACTCTGCTTGTTTCTTTTGATACAGTTTCAGGATTAAATCTTGCTGTGCTTGAAGGATCAACATCTGAGCAATAATAAAATCTTACATTATCCGCTCCGTAGTTATCCATCGCGTCTTCTGCTGAAATGAAGTTGCCTAGAGACTTAGACATTTTTTCTCCATCTTTATCAACTACCCATGCAGGCATGCTTATTGTTTTATAAGGAGGTTTTCCAATTGCTCCTATTCCACAAAACATTAATGAGTAAAACCATCCCCTCACTTGATCTTGAGCTTCGTTAATTCTGTTTACAGGATAATGACTCTCAAATATTTCTTTGTTTTCAAAAGGATAATGAAATGCTGCGTAAGGTGCAGAACCTGAGTCATACCATACATCAAAGATATCTCCTATGGTTTTCATTTCTGTTCCATTTTCTGATTTTAATTTTAGTTCTCCTACTGTGTGAAGATCGAAATCTTCAGGCAATTTTTTTCCTAGTTCTTCTTCAAGTTCTTTTATGCTTCCAATAACTTTTAAATCTCCTTCTTCTGATTTCCATATAGGAATTGGTATTCCCCAAAATCTTTGTCTTGAAAAGTTCCAATCTTCTGCGTTTGCAACCCATTGATGAAATCTTTCACCGGCAAAATCTGGTTGCCAAGTAACATTTTCGTTTGCTTTTAGCATTTGTTTTTTTATTACATCTGTTTTTAAGAACCATTGATTGCTCATTCTAAATATTAGTGGCGATTTACATCTCCAACATAAAGGATATGAGTGTGTTAATTTATGATTGTAAAGCATTTTACCTTGATTTTTTAGGTCGCCAATTATTTGTTCATCTGCATCTTTTACAAATTTTCCTTGATAAATTCCTGCTTCATCAGTAAATCTGCAACGGTCATCAAGAGGACTAATTTCTGGTAAATCGTAATGTATTCCAACAAGATTATCTGTTTTTCCATGTCCTGGTGCGCAATGAACAAGACCTGTTCCATCATCTACACTTACAAAATCTTCAAAAACATCTCCTGCTTTTTTCCCGAGTTTTGCAGCTACTTTTGCAGATAATCTTTCTTTAAGAATTGGGATAGACATGTATACTTTTAGTGCTCTAGGATTTTTTTGAAGTTCTTGCTGAGCTGGAACATCAAGAAGTGATTCGTATTCTAATCCTTCGAGTTTTTTACCTTTAAATTCATCTAAGATTTCATATTCTAATTCTAAATCATCTAATAATTTTATTAAGTTTTTTGCAAGTATAAGATTTCCTTCTTTAGTTTTTACTTTTAAGTATACCCCATCTTCTTTTGCTGCTATTATTACATTTGATGGCAGTGTCCAAGGAGTTGTTGTGAAAACCAATAAGTAGTCGTTTTGTGTGCCTTTTACTTTGAATTTTACAATGATTAATGGGTCTTGAACATTTGTGTAAGAATCTGTTGTTTCATATCCTGCTAAAGCAGTTTCACATTTAGGACACCAAAAAACTGGTTTTTTTCCTTCGTAAACCATTCCTTTTTCCCACATTCGTTTAAATGACCACCAAACACTTTCCAAATAGTTATTATGATATGTGATATAAGGGTCTTTCCAAGAATACCAAGAACCGAGTTTGTCATAAACATTTATCCAAACATCTTTGTATTCTATTGCAACATCTTTACAAGTGTCACAAAATTTTTTTATTCCTAGTTTGGTTATGTCTTTTTTTGATTTTAATCCTAGTTTTTTTTCTACAACATTTTCTATTGGAAGACCATGAGTATCAAATCCTGGTTGAAATAAAACATTTTTTCCTTCCATCATTGCTTGACGAATATAGAAGTCTTTATAAACAGTATTTCTTATATGTCCTACGTGAGGAACATTATTTGCATATGGCGGGCCATCAAGTAGAAAATAAGGCTCGCCTTCTTTGTTTTGTTCCTGGATTTTTTTTAGTAAGTCAATTTTTCTCCAGTTCTCTCTAATTTCTTTTTCTATTACCTTAAAATCGTACGTTCCAACCATTTAAATGGAGTACTCCGACTTTTATATAAAGATTTCCCTAAACTATGGACCTGGCTGTAAGATTATATATCCTTCAGCAGAAGAATTAAATGATTTTTCTGTTTCTCTATATATTAAAGAAAATCTAACTTTTGCTTTTTGAAGATCATTAAGACCTGGAATGCCTGTACAATTTATTTCAAAAGGACTTCCTGGTGGAACAACAGCAGGGTATACTTCACTTCCTGTTCCTGCGTTGCCATCATAATCGCATTCAATTGATATTTCTCTTATTTCTCTACCTATGTTGTTTTGAAGTTTTAAATTCAAATCGGTTAATGAAAGAGCATAATCAGCGCAACTTATTGGTGCAGAACCCATATAACAAGTATTTCCTACAAACATATCTGTAGAAATCATATAACTAAGTCCGCCTAATGCAATTGCTGTAACCATTATGGCCCAGCCATATGTAGTCATAAATTCTAGTGATGCCTGAGCTCTTTTGTTCATAGTAATTCACCTGAGATAAAGAAAATTAAAAAGGAAAAAATTGCCGGATTTATTGTCCGACTGTTGCAAAGATTTCACCAGCAATTCTCTTTGAGTAAGTTGGTGAGTCTTGGTAATAAACTAAGTTAAATTGAACTCTTTGCTTTGAACCTGGTACAAA
>Ga0114931_10006081_pt1 | contig 14871 bp, 13 predicted proteins | sample 2SBtaG_FD_89579 | JGI IMG/M metagenome (GOLD analysis project Ga0114931, IMG submission 89579) | Deep subsurface microbial communities from Kolumbo volcano to uncover new lineages of life (NeLLi) - 2SBTROV14_V59a metaG | ecosystem: Environmental > Aquatic > Marine > Volcanic | place: Kolumbo...
CTCGAGCCGATCCAACCCGCCTTTCTCGACCGCATGGAAGTGATCCGCCTACCGGGCTACACCGAGGAGGAAAAGCTGGTCATCGCACGCCGTCACCTGCTGCCCAAACAGCTCGAGGTCCACGGTCTCACCGCCGAGCGCTTGCGGATCACCGAGGCGGCGTTGCGCGCGATCATTCGCGGGTATACCCACGAATACGGCCTGCGCAACTTCGAGCGCCGGCTCGCTGCGATTTGCCGCAAGGTGGCGGTGCGGGTGGCCGACGGCGACCCGCGACCGGTGCGCATCGGCACCCCTCAGCTCGGCCCGATGCTCGGCGTCGAGACCTACGACGGCGAGGATCTGCTCGATCGCGACCGGGTCGGGGTGGCCACCGGTCTGGCCTGGACGGCGCTCGGCGGTGAGCTGTTGCACATCGAGGTTTCGACCGTGCCGGGCAGCGGCAAGTTGCACCTGACCGGCAAGCTCGGCGAGGTCATGAAGGAGTCGGCGCAGGCCGCGTTCACCTATGCACGTGGCTACGCCGAGCGCCACGGCCTGGCGCAGTCCATGTTCACCGAACGCGACATCCATCTGCATGTGCCGGCCGGCGCGGTACCCAAAGACGGCCCCTCGGCCGGCATCACCATCGCCACCGCGCTGATCTCGACGCTGATCGAACGCCCGGTCGACCACACCGTGGCGATGACCGGTGAGGTCACCCTGCGCGGAACGATCCTCGCCATCGGCGGCCTCAAGGAAAAAGCGCTCGCCGCCCGCACCGCCGGTATTCGAATGGTGATTCTTCCCGCACGCAACCGCCGCCAGATCCGAGAGCTGCCGCCTCTCCTGCGCCGCTCGTTGGTCTTTCGCACCTTCGAGCACATGGACGCCGTGCTCGACGCAGCGCTGGTGGCACCCGAAGCTGGGCACCCCGAGGCCGAGCCGGCCACGGATGGATCGTGACGCTTCGTGGTGAAGACCGGCTGATCGACTGGCTCCGCCAGCACACGCCGGGTACGCGCATCGGCGACGATGCCGCCGTGCTCCCCCGCGATTCGTTCGCCGTCACCACCGACACTCAGATCGCTGGTGTGCACGTTCCGCCCAACCTCGATCCCGGACGCGTCGCACGTCGCCTGCTGGCGGTCAATGCCAGCGACCTGGCGGCCATGGGCGCCGAGCCCGCCTTTGCCTTTTTGGTCATCGCCGCACCCGACGGCTTCGATCACCGGCGCTTCTTGCATCACTTCGTCCGTGCCGCACAAGCGATCGGTGCCGAGCTGGCCGGCGGCGACCTAGCGCACAGCCGGCACCTGGTGGTAAGCGCCACCTTGCTCGGCCGCCAGCGGGCTGGCAGTCGTTGGCTGCGCCGCGACGGCGCCCGGCCTGGCCACCGCGTGTGGCTCGGCGGCACCGTGGGCGAAGCGCACCTCGGCCTGGGCGTGCTGGCCCAGGGTGCCGAAGTGAAACGCCGTGGGCTGCGACTGCCGCCACCCCTGGCCGCACCGCGAACGCTCGCTGCGGCGGCGCGACGCGCTGTGCGTCGCCAGCTCTTGCCGCTACCCCAACTCGCGCTCGGGCGCTGGCTTGCCTGTCACTCGCCAGCCGGCGCGGCCATCGATCTCTCTGACTCCTTGGCCCATGACCTCCACCGCCTGTGCCGAGCCAGCGACACGGGTGCGGAGATCGATGCGCGACGTCTACCCGTGCCGCGCGATGCCAAACGCCTCGCCGCCACGCTCGGGATCGATCTCGAAGAGGCTCTCTGGCACGGCGGGGAGGATTATGTTCTATGCTTTACGCTCCCAGCAGAGTGTGTGCCGCCTGATGAATTCCAATGCATTCCGATCGGACGCATTCGCAACCAGCCAGGCATCGAGCGGATCGATTCGAGCGGCACGCACAGCCCTGTCCCCGATCGCGGATTCGATCATCTGATCGCCACCGTCTGACACGCATCGCACCCATAGATCGCGCCGGTCGTTGCCACCTGCGGTCGCCGCGCACTGGCACCAAAGAAAAGGCCTGCCGCCGAAGCAGCAGGCCTTTTCGCGACGTCCTCGACGTCCGCTCAGCAGCACTGTCAACGATTGAACGTGACCTTGATCGGCCGGGCCACCTGCTTTTGCAGCCGGGTCAGATCGCGGAGCAACTGGCGCTGCGCCTTTTCGAGATCGCGCACGCGCTGTGCCAACTGTCCATTGTCCGACGCAGCCGCCGACGCAGCGCGCGCGGGCCGTCCGGCCTTCCTCGCCGCAGGCCGGCCGCCACCACTTTTGCTCGGACGGCCACGACGCTTCGCGTTCTCGCCCCGAATGGCTTCGAACACCGGCACGGCCTCCGGATGGAAACGACGGGAGCGTCCTTTGCCCTCGTGGGGCAAACGGCGCAGGCTCGAGCGCACATAGCGCAGCAAGGTGGGGTACGAAATCCCGGTCCGTTTGCCGATCTCGGTGAGGGTAATGAGCCCGGAACTCGCCGTAGACTTGGCTGCGGCCTTGGCTCCCGTTTTCCCCTTGACCTTGCGTGCCGCGGTGCCCGCGGGCTTCTTGGGTGCTGCCGCGGCCGCCGAACCGGACTTGCGCGGGCGACCTCGCTTCTTGAGGTTTTCCTTTTTCAGTTGCGCGAAAACGGCCAGCGCGGTCTTGGGGTAGCGCTGCTTTCGACCGCTGCCCTCGGACGGAATGCGGTCCTGGTAGCTCTTCTTGTAGCGCTGCAGCGTTGGCATCGAGATGCCCGTCGCACTCGACACTTCAGTCAGGGTGTACAGCTTCCTCTGTGTGCTCTTTCCAGCCATCCTTACCTCCAGGGTAGATATCAGGGGGGGTATCCTTCTCCGGCTTTCTATTGAAGATCGGGCGGAAAGTCAAGTGTCTGAAGCACTTCGAGCGAAGGAAACGCTCAAAAAGCTGCGGTCGGGGTTCCATGCACTGTACGATTTTGGCCGTTGGAGGTGAAATCGTGGCCGGGCCGTAAGGCTTAGCCCTGCGGCCGCACGACGAATTCGTACAGATCGAGCTTCTTGACCAAGTAGGAGAGCGCTTGCCGACTCAATCCCAGCCGGCGCGCCGCTTCCGCTCGGTTGCCCCGGCTCGCTTCGAGGGCTTCGCACAAGAGCTGGCGGCGATAGGTCTCGACCGCCTGGTGATAGTCCAGCGTCAAAGCCGGTTGCGCACCAGACTCGGGAAGGTCGAGATGCTCGACCTCGATGCAATCACCCTCGGCGAGGCTCGCAGCAACCTCGAGAACATTGCCCAGCTCGCGAATATTGCCCTGCCAGGAATGCGTCTCGAGGCGACGGCGCGCGGCCAAAGATAAGCGTTGACTGCCGAGGCGCGCGAGAAAACGATCGGCGAGCACATGAATATCGCCAGCTCGCTCACGCAACGGTGGCAGCCGCACGGTCGCAGCCTTCAAACGGAAGAAGAGATCGCGGCGGAAGCTGCCATTCTCGACCATTACCGCGAGGTCGCGATGCGTCGCAGCCACCACCCGCGCATCCACGCGCCGGCTGTGCGTTTCGCCCACCCGGCGAATCTCCGACTCCTGCAACACCCGCAACAGCATCCCTTGAACCGACAGCGGCAGATCACCGATCTCGTCGAGGAAAACCGTGCCGCTGCAAGCGGCTTCAAACACCCCCTTGCGCTCACGGTCCGCGCCGGTAAAGGCCCCTCGGACATGACCGAAGAGATCCGAACGAATGAGCCCCTCGGACATCGCCGCGCAGTTCACAGCAATGAATGGACCGCTCGCGCGTGGGCTCTGCCGGTGGACATGGCGGGCTGCGAGCTCCTTTCCGGTGCCGCTCTCCCCCAATACCAGCACCGGCAGTGCTAGGAGCGCCAGCCGCTCGAGGCGATCGATCGCCTCGAGCAGCGCTGGGCTGGTTCCGATCATGCCCGAGGCTCCGCTCGGCGCAGCCAGCGCCGCCATCTCTTGCGGCGGATGCCACACACGGGCAAACACGCCGAGCAACACACGCAGCGGCGGCGTCACCGCCTCTGCCGATGCATCGAGCACACCACCGGCGACCGGCACGCTCATGTGCTCGGCGCCACCCTCGCCCGCGACCAAGACATTGGTCGCGGGCGAGGCATGGGTATCGCTTTCGAGATCGCTCGCCGCTGCGGGCGCTCTCGAAACGACCCGCGTGCCCGTCTGGCCGATGCGCGTGAGTGACATGCGCAAGGCGGCGCAGGGATCGTTCACCGCCTGCGCCAGAAAGTCCTCGAGAACCGCCCACGGCCCCAGGCCACGCGCTTCGAGCCGCTCGGCATGGGCTCGGGCCCCACAGTCGCGCAGGACCTCGACCGCATGACGCACACGCTCGGCAGGTGCTGATCCCGGGCGCAGCAGCTCCGCGTCGAGAATCACCCGTGCCGCGCGGTACGGCTCCAAGGCGTCGAGCGCTTGCCATGCCACTGCGGACGCTGGTTTGCCAGCAGCGAGCGCGCGCCAAAGCGCTGCCCACGGCGTGCCCTGGGCAATGCGATCGGCCTCGTCCCCGCGGCCGGCGAGTGCCAGCAACGCGGGTCGCTCTTCGGGCTCGAGTTCGCTCAGCGCGAGGTGCGAAGCGCGATCGAGCACCGCGAGAGCGTCCGAGCGCCGGCCCAACCAGGCCAACGCCCGCGCGGCGAGCACATGCAGCCGGGCGAGATCGACACCCTTGCCCTCGAGCTCGCGCAGCGCATCGTCATACACCTCCAAGGCCTCGGCCAGCCGCCCTCGACCGAGCGCGGTGCGCACGCGCAAGCCGAGGGTGAGCACGCGACCACGCACGTTGCCGGCGCGCCGGTTGTGGCACAACACGGTCTCGATGATCGCCTCGACCCCCTCGAAGCGACCCCGCCGCACGCGCACTTCGGCCAGGTTGTGCCAGGCGAGCGTCGACCCGATCGGACCGTCGCAGTCCGCGAACAGGCGCAGCGAATGCCGCACTGCCTTCTCCGCGGAGGCCAGTTCGTCGCACAGACCGAAACCGACCACCAAGGTGCTCCACAAGCGGCCCGCGGTCGAGCGCGGGAGGGTGCGACGCTCGAGTGCCAACGCCCGCCGGGCGTGGCGAACACAGCCCGGTCCATCGCGCCGGGCAGCCGCTTGCAGCGCCCGGGCATGGTGCCAGCGCCAAGCGATGTCCGGTCGTCGGCGATCCTCCGCCAGGGCCGCGAGCGGCGCGTCCATGGCCCCCGGATCGCCGCTGTCGTAGGCCGCCAAAGCCTGCACCAAGCGTGCACGCGCGCACCACGGACCGCGGGCTGCTCGAAGCGCCCGCGCCACCCAATCCGCGCGCGCGGTGTCGTGGCCGGCGAGCGTCGCAAGCCGTACTGCGAGGTCGGCGAGCGGCACCAGGACCGCGGTATCGAGAGCAGCCTTCGCCAGACGGGCGACCGCGGCCTCCGCGGCGCCGCGCTCGCCGAGCTCAGCCAAGCAGCGGGCACGCAGCAAACGGGCGGTCGGCGCGCGCAACCCGCGCAGCGCGTCGAGCGCCCGCTCGAAGCGCCCGAGCGCGAACAGGGTCCGGGCGTAGATCTCGAGATCGGCAGCGCGCTTGAGCGGACGTTGTTGCCAGATCTGAGCGGCCAGGCCAAAGCGCCCGCGCTCGGCCAGCGCACGGGGATCGTGACCTGCCTGCGCCGGACCCACCCACAGCGACATGGCGCGCGGGCTGGCGGCCAGCACCGCCAAAGCCTCGAAGCTGCTCACAGACGCCAGCCAGCGCCGGCGCGACGCGCCCGGACCGACCACCCACAGCTCGGCGTGCTCGCCCTCGCCATGCGCAGCGACCAGAGCGCGGCGGGCGGCGCTGAAGCCCGGCTGCCACAAGAAGGGCGCGGCATCGAAGACGGCGGCCACAGCGCGGTCGAGATCGATCGGCATCAGGGTCTGCCGCCAGCGCTCGCTCAGGTACCGGAGCACGCGGCGGGCGCGGCCCCGACCCGCGATCTCGCTGTGGCCGAAAAGCCGGCGGAGAAGGCGTGCGAGCCGTGCCTGTGGCATCAAGGTGTCGCGTCCGGGCGCGGCCGGCCCCACCCGCAAGCAGCCTTCGGGCGTCACCCTGGCCTGCTGCCAACCCTCACGCAAGCACCAGCCACCATGGGCGAGATGGGCGAGCAAGCAGGTCGCTTCGAGCACCAGCGCCAGGCGTCGTTGATCGCTCAGGTGGGCTGACTCGAGCGGCACGGCATCCGGGCTGACAAGCAACGCCTCATGGCACAGCGCGCGTACGCTCGTTTTCGAGGTCGCCTGGCGACTGCCCTTGACCAGCTTGATGGTGCGCTTCATGACCCCACCAGCCGCGCCAGATGGTCCCAGAACCCCGGGTAGGACTTGCCGACCACCTGCGGCGCAGCGATGCTGACGCCCGGGCGGCGCAGGCCGACGATGGCCAATGCCATGGCGATGCGATGGTCGCCGTGGGTGTCGACGGTGACCGGCGGACCGCTGCCGCTACCGCCGGCCCAGACCCCTTCGATCTCCAGCCCGTCTGGCCGCTCGAGCACCGGCACGCCGAGCCGCCCGAGCTCGCGGGCCATCGCGGCCAGCCGGTCGCTCTCCTTGATGCGCAGGTGTGCGACCCCCGAGATGCGGGTTCGGCCCGCGGCGAACGGTGCCAGCGCCGCGATGGTGGGTACTTGATCGGGCATGCAGCTCAGATCGACGTCCAGCGCGCGCAGGCGCGTCGCCCCAGCGACCACCAGCCGGTCGCCCTGCCATTGGACCGCGGCACCCATGGCCACCAAGATCGCGAGCAGTCCGCGATCACCCTGGACCGAGCTGCGGTGCAGTCCTTCGAGCTCCACCCGACCGCCCGCCAACGCGGCAGCGGCAGCGGGATAGGCGGCGGCGGAGAAATCGCCCTCGATCTCAACCGATCCCGCCATCAACGAGGAAGGTCGCGTGGCGAAGCGCCGGCCGCCGTCCGCCATCTCGACCACACCTCCGCGCTCGCGGATGGTTTCGAGGGTCAGGTCGACGTACGGCGAGGACGCGAGCGCCTCGACCGCGATTTCGATCGGCGCGCGCGCCGCCTGGCCGGCGATCAGCAAGGCGGAGAGAAACTGGCTCGAAGCGCCAGCATCGAGCCGCGCCCGTCCGCCGCCGAGCGTGCCGCCGTCGATCTCGAGCGGCGGGTAGCCGGGGACTCCGGTGAAGCGCAGCACCGCGCCGAGCTGCCCGAGGGCATCGACCAGCGGGCCGATCGGCCGTTGCCGCAAGCGCGCCACGCCATCAAGCCGGAAGCGCCCGGGCACCGTGCACAGCACGGCGGTGAGAATCCGGCACATGGTGCCGCCATTGCCGCAGAAAATCTCGCGTCGGCGCGGATCGGCGGACCTTGGCCCAGGCGGTCTCAGGCAGAGCCGACCAGGCTGCTCCTCGACGGTGAAACCCAGGACGCGGAGTGCCGCCAGGAACAATCGTGGGTCCTCGGCGTCGAGTGGATGCTCGAGATCGAGCGACAAGCGTCCGGCCAAGGCCAGCGCCAGGTAGCGCTGGGTGACACTCTTGGAAGCCGGAAGGCGCAGCCGGCCGCGCACCGTGCGCCCGAACGGCACCGGGTACACCCCGCCGTTCATCATTCGGCCCCAGGGAAACGCCCGGCTCGGTGCAAGCCGTCCTCAAAGGTTGGGGAAGTATCGGCCGGCGGCGCACCGAACCACTCGACCCGGCGACTGTGGAACCAAGCGTCGAGCACGCGCGCCTGGCCGCCGGCCACCGCGTAGCAACGCGGCGCATGAAAGTGCCCGAGCAAGAGCACGTCGTGACCTTCGGCCAGGCGACGCTCGGCATAGGCTCGGATCACCTGCTCCGGGATCTGCGCCTTGTGCTTGAAGTTGGTGCGCCCCAGTCGTGCCTCGGTCGAGGTGACGAAACGCTGGGCCAGGCGACCTGGGAGGTGGAGAACGAGCAGCCGGCACAGCGGGCTTTTCGAAAGCCAGCGCCAGAAAAGATACTGCCGGTCGCGATCGTTGAGCCCGTCGCCGTGCACCGCCAGGTAGCGGCGCCCTGCGGCCACGAAGGTCACCTCGGACGCCAGGCGGTCGAAGAGCGAGGCATAGGGACCGCGGTCGAGGAAGAAGTCGCGATTCCCTTCGACGTAGTCGACGCACAGGCCCCGTTTGCGCAGCCGCTCGATCGCCGCCACCACACGACGCACCTCGGCGGTCTCGTATCGGCGGTCGCCAACCCAGACGTGGAAGATATCTCCGAGCAGGACCAGCCGTTCGCAACCCTGATCGATCAAGCCATCGAGCTGGCGCACCAGCGGCGCGCCGTCACCGCCTGGGCCCCCGAGGTGCGAATCGGCAACAACCGCGACCGCCACACGCTTCTCCGCTCAGACGATGGTGAGCTTGGGCGCGGTGTGGCGCGCCACTTCGGCAACCACGGCCTGGGCCACGACACCGAAGGCCTCGGCATAGACGCTCTCGGGCATCGACACTACGATCGGCCTGCCGTCGTCGCCACCGGCGACGATCGCCGGATCGAGCGGAATGCGGCCGAGGAAAGCACAGCCGAGCACATCGGCCGTTCGCGCGCCGCCACCGCGCTTGAAGACATCGGTCTGCTCGCCACAATGGGGGCACACGAAGCCTGACATATTCTCGATGATGCCAATCACCGGCACATTCACCTTGCGAAACATGGCAAGACCCTTGCGGGCGTCGATCAGGGCGACATCCTGCGGCGTGGAAACGATCACCGCGCCCGACAGCGGAACCTTCTGCGTCAAGGTCAACTGCGCATCGCCGGTGCCCGGAGGCAGGTCGACGATCAAGTAGTCCAGCGCACCCCAATCCACATCTCCCAGCATCTGTTCGATCGCCCGCATGACCATCGGGCCGCGCCAGATGACCGGTGTATCGAGAGCGACGATGAAGCCTAGCGACATCAGCTTGACGCCATGGCGCTCAAAAGGCTGCATGCGGTTATCGACGACCCGCGGTTGGCCGTCGATGCCGAACATGATCGGCACGGAGGGACCGTAGATGTCGGCGTCGAGCAAGCCGACGCGATGCCCGAGCTGGCCCAAGCGCACGGCCAGGTTGGCGGCAACCGTCGATTTGCCGACGCCACCCTTGCCGCTGGCCACCGCCACCACATGCTCGACCGAAGGGATCAATGCGGCGTCGCGTGCCACCGCGCGTTGGGCGGTGGCCGGGGGACTCCGCACCTGGAGTCGAACCTCAGCGCGGGCGATGCCCTCGAGCGCCAGGACCTCGCGCTCGGTCTCGCAACGCACAGCCTCCGCGGCCTCGGGGTTGTGCGTCGACATCTCGAGCACGACCTCTGCTCGATCGCCCGACACCACCGCCTGGCGAACGAAGCCGAACGATACGATGTCGCGACTCATGCCCGGATAGCGGACCGTCTTGAGCGCTTCCCAGACTTGTGTTTCGAGATCGTTCGCCATCGCTTCAGCCAGCCCCCATCACTTCCCGGCCGCGTCTTGACCCAGACGCACAGGGTGCTCGAGGCGACTCGGGCAAAGACTCTACCAAAGCAGCGGTCTCTCTGCGCGCGGGGGCGCGGCCCGCCAGCTCGCCGACGCGTTGACGAACACTCTCGACCAATGCCCGGCGACCGCCAAGGCCGAAGCTCGCAGCATCGACCGGTGCGCCGTAGTGCACCTCGATGCGGCCGGGATGGATGATGTGGCTGGCGCGTCGGCGGATCTCTCGTGTGCCGTGGATGCCGACCGGGACGATCGGGAATCCGGTCTTCAGGGCCAGCAAGAAGCCCCCGCGCTTGAATGGCAGCAGCGTGCCATCCGAGCGTTTTTCCTCCGGAAAAATGATCAACGAATGACCGCGCTCGAGACTGCGAAGCGCTGCCTTGAAGGTCTTCTCGCCGCCCGCCCGGTCGCGACGGTCGACGGCGATAAAACCACCGGACTTGAGCGACCATCCGAAAATCGGAATCTTGAACAGGCTGGCCTTGGCCATGAACCGGCCCTGCCCAGGCGTGGTTGCCATCAACGCAGGGATGTCGTACATGCTTTGGTGATTGGCCATGAAAATGTAGCCGCGCTGGGGCTCGAGCGGCTGCTCGAAGCGAGCATGGAGGCGAATGAAGCCCGCGGCGAGAATCAACCGCGACCACAGCCGACCGAGCGCATAGACCACGTGGCCGCGCGGCGGAATCCAGCCGAACACGGTACCCAGACCACCGAGCACCACGGTCGCTGCCACCAGCATCAGATTCCCGGCGAGGGTGGCGATCACGGTCGTCATCACCCCCGCGGGCCGCTGGTTCTCTCCTTCGGGTTGGTGCATCAGAAAAGCGGAGAAGAGAATGCGGGGCACGATCTCGGTGCGCACGGGCGGGATGAGCTGACGATGGCGCGGGTCGAGCAGCGATGCTCAGCCAACAGCGGCGTCCGCTCCACGCCGACGCCAGCACGCATGCTAGCACGCCGTTTTGGCACTCGCGGACGCACGCAAAGCCGCACGGACGCTGCTATGCTTCGCGCCGTGATGCATGCTGCCGCGCTCCCGCGCCACCACGGCCGGCTGCTCTTCGCCCTCCGCTTGTCACTGGTGGTCGGCGCCGGCTACGACTTGGTATTCGGTCTGCTCATGGTGCTGGCACCCTGGCTGCCCGCACGGCTGCTCGGACTGCCCTTGCCCGGTGCGCCGTTTTATCTCTGGGTGATGGCGGTCTTGCTCGCCATGGTCGCGGCGATGTACGTACTCTGCGCCTGGGACCCGATCTGCTATCGGGGTGCCATCCTGGTCGCCATCGCCGGCCGCATGCTCGGCGCGCTGGCCCTCGCCACGGGCGCGATGAACCTCGGTCTCGCCGGGCTGTGGCCACTGGCGGCGGCCGACTTCGCCTTCGGCGCCTGCCACGCAGCCTGCTGGCTGCCGATCCGGCCTCGCCATCCGGCATGACACATGCCACCTCATGGCCAGCCGGCTGCCACCGGGTCGGCTCGGGTGCACCGCGATGAGAGGGCTGGCGTTTCTCGAACGACCCGCGCTCCTGGCCGCCGAACTCGTCGAGCTGACCGTGCGCGCCTTCGTCGCCATGGTCTGCCCGCCGTACGAGCTACGATCGTGGATTCGCCAAATGGAGCAGATCGGCGTGCGTTCCTTGTGGGTGGCTTCGATCACCACCATTTTTACCGGCATGGTGCTCGCGCTGCAGACCGCCTACAGTCTGCCCTCGCTCGGAATCAAGTACTACATCGGCACGGTGGTTTCGAAGTCGCTTACCCGGGAGCTGGGGCCCGTGCTCACCGCGCTGATCGTCGGCGGCCGCATCGGCGCGGGCATGACCGCCGAGCTCGGCACCATGCATGTCACCGAGCAAATCGCCGCCATGCGTTCGATGGCCGCGGACCCGATCAAGAAGCTGGTGGTGCCGAAGCTGGCCGCCGCGCTGGTTATGGTCCCCTGCCTGACCGTGCTCGGCGACGCACTCGGCATTCTTGGGGGCTGGCTGATCGCCGTTTACCAGCTCCACCTTTCGCCGGGCCTTTACATCAACGACGTGCTCTCGGCACTCTTGATCGACGATGTGATGAGCGGCATCGGAAAATCATTTTTCTTCGCCTACTTCATCGCCGTCATCGGCTGCTACCACGGTCTGACCGCACGCGGCGGCGCCGACGGGGTCGGACGTGCGACCACCAACACCGTGGTTCTGACCTCGATCATGATCCTGATCTCGGACTTCTTCTTGACCAAGCTCTTCTATGTGCTGCTATGAATGAGATCCGCCCTTGCCCGATGGATACGCAATGTGTGCGCGACGTGTACGCGAACGCCGCGGCGATCCATCGGTGCTGCTCGCTGCACGACCGATGCCGTCCGAATGTACAGAAAGCCACAGATATGAGACAGTCCGAGCGAGGCGTCGTGCCGTGTCCGAGATCTTGATTCGCGTGCGCGGACTGCGCAAGTCCTACGGCCCAAAGGTGGTGCTCGGCGGTCTCGACTTCGATCTCGAGCGCGGCGAGTGCCTGGCGATCGTCGGACGCTCGGGTTGTGGCAAGAGCGTCACGCTGCGTCAACTCAACGGCCTCGAGAAACCGGATGCCGGCACGGTGGTGATCGACGGCAAGGACATCACCAAGCTGCGCGAGCGCGATCTGTACCCACTGCGTCGACGCGTGGCCATGCTGTTTCAAGGCGGGGCGCTCTTCGACTCGATGAATGTGTACGAAAATGTCGCTTTTCCGCTGCGCGAGCACACCGACCTCGACGAGGCCGGCATCGCCGACACCGTGCATGCCCGCCTGGCGATGGTGCGCCTCGAGCCGTCGGTAGCTGCAAAGACCCCTGCCGAGCTCTCGGGCGGCATGAAAAAGCGGGTCGCGCTCGCCCGCTCCTTGGCGCTCGACCCAGAGGTGGTGCTGTACGACGAGCCGACCACCGGCCTCGACCCAGTGACCTCGGCCGCGATCGGCAAGCTGATCGAGGGCACGCGGCAACGCCTCGGCGTGAGTTCGGTGGTGGTCAGCCATGACCTGTCGCTGGTGCGCGCAGTGGCCGGCCGGCTGGCCTTCCTCGAGGGCGGACGCTTCCGCTTTCTTGGCACCTGGGCCGAGGCGGAGGCCAGGGAGGATGGCGTGCTGAACCGTTTTCTCAACGGCATCGCGGAGATCGAAGATGCAGCCTGATGGTCGTAGCAGCATCCGTGTTGGCCTGCTGGTTTTGGTGGCGCTCGCCGTGCTCGCGGGCGGCGTCTTTCTGATCGGCGAACAGAGCAATCTGTTCCGGCCCAAGGTCCACTACCAGGTGCGCTTCGCATCGGTCAACGGCCTGCAAGAGGGAAATCCCGTGCAGCTCAATGGCGTGCATGTCGGCTCCATCGAAGCCGTGCTGCTGCCCGAGGATCCGAGCGTGCGCGGGTTGCAGGTCACGGTCGCGGTGGACGCGCGCTACCGGGCGCGCATCCGCACCGACTCCACCGCCCGCATCAAGACCCTCGGCCTGCTCGGCGACAAATTCATCGAGCTCAGCTCTGGCTCGCCGGAGCGGGGCGAAGTGCCCGCCGGAGGCGAGATCTCGACCGCTCAGGGGACCGATGTCGAGCACATGTTGGCCTCGGGCGAAGGCGTGGTCGAAAATATCGTCGCCGTCTCGGCTTCGCTCAAAGACATCCTCGAGCGCATGGAGCGCGGCGACGGCTTGCTCGGCGAGCTGATGCAACCCCGGGCGCCGGACGAGCCCGGGTTGGCCGACACCCTCAATGGCCTGAACCAAGCGGTGGCCGCGCTCACCGAGGGGTTCCAGACCGGTGCCGGCCCGATCCCGCGCATGCTGCACGACCGGGACCTGGGCGACAAGATGGCCATGACGCTATCGCGCCTGGAGCGTCTCTCGGCCGAGCTCGAGAATGACGGCGGCCTGCTTCAGGCCTTGCTGCGCGACACCGAGATGCGCGATCAAATGGCGGCGAGCGTACGCAACCTGGAGCGCGCCTCGCAGGGATTGGCGACCACGGCTGCGGCCTTCGAGCACGGTGATGGCTTGCTGCCCAAGCTGCTCAACGATGCCGAGTTGGCTGAGAGCATGAGCCGCAACCTCGAGCAGTCATTGGAGCGGCTGAACACGCTCGCGGGCAAGCTCACCGAAGGCGATGGCACGGTCGCCAAGCTGCTCAACGATCCGTCGATCTACGACGCCCTCAACGATGTCGTGGTCGGCGTCGATCGCTCGAAGTTTCTGCGCTGGCTGATCCGCAACCGCCAGAAATCGGGCATCAAGAAACGGTACCAGGACACCCGGGCGGAGATGGAGGAAGCCGGCGAGCAGCCTGAGCCCCTCGAGCCGCGCAAACACGGCAGAGGAGGATCGAGGCATTGAGCAAGCGTCATATTCTAGTCACTGGCGGCGCCGGGTTCATCGGCTCGCACCTCAGCGAGCGCTTGCTCGGGCGCGGTGATCGCGTCAGCGTGCTCGACAACTTCAACGATTTCTACGATCCAGTTCGCAAGCGGTCCAATGTCGCCCCCCTGCTTGGACGCGACGACTACCGGCTGGTCGAAGGGGATATCCGCGATCCGCAACGGGTCGACACGCTATTCGCCAACAGCCACTTCGACGCCATTGTGCACTTGGCCGCCCGCGCTGGCGTACGCCCGAGCCTCGAGCAGCCCGTGCTGTATGAAGACGTCAACTGCATCGGCACGTTGCGCCTGCTCGAAGCGGCACGAAAACACGGTCCAAAGCTATTTATATTCGGCTCATCATCATCTGTTTATGGTATAAACCACAAAGTCCCCTTTACCGAGGGTGATCCCATCGAGCACCCGATCAGTCCCTATGCCACCACCAAGCGCACCGGGGAGCTGATCTGCTACAACTACCACCATCTCTACGGACTCAACATCTCCTGCTTGCGCTTCTTCACGGTCTACGGTCCGCGCCAGCGGCCGGAGATGGCGATCCACAAGTTCACCGACCTGCTGGCGCGTGGCTAGGCCGTGCCACTGTTCGGCGATGGCAGCTCGCGGCGCGACTACACCTTCATCTCGGACATTGTCGACGGCATCGTGCGCGCGCTCGATCGGGCAGCCGCGTTCGAGATCTTCAACCTCGGGGGCGCTGAGACCACCGCACTCGGCGACCTGGTTCGCGAGATCGCCTCTGCGCTTGCCGTCGAGCCGCGGATCCAGTATCTTCCCGCCCAGCCGGGCGACGTTCCAATCACCTACGCCGACGTACGAAAGGCTGGGCACTGGCTCGGGTATGCGCCGAAGGTGCCGATTCGCCAGGGTCTCCAGCGCTTCGTCGCATGGTACAAGGAGCGAGCAAACGACGCGCCCGTTCGAGCCTGAGGGAAGGTCCCCGAGACACCGCTGCGACCTCATCGACCTCAGCCGCTCGCGCCTGGTGCGAGGGGTGAGATCCCTTCTGTGAGATCCCTTCTGTGAGA
>Ga0114931_10006082_pt1 | contig 14870 bp, 14 predicted proteins | sample 2SBtaG_FD_89579 | JGI IMG/M metagenome (GOLD analysis project Ga0114931, IMG submission 89579) | Deep subsurface microbial communities from Kolumbo volcano to uncover new lineages of life (NeLLi) - 2SBTROV14_V59a metaG | ecosystem: Environmental > Aquatic > Marine > Volcanic | place: Kolumbo...
ACTCATTGTGAGCATTACTACAAATTAGAAAAGATGTTTGCAAGTCTACAAGATATAATAAAAAAGCAACAACAGAAAATTGACGATCTGGAAAAAAGACTATCCTGCTATGAGAATGCCCACTCTCCGCCATCTCAAAATTCCTTATCATGGAGAAAACAAAAGGCAGAGAAAAGACAAAAAAATAACGGAAAATCAAACCGCGGTGGCATACCAGGTCACAAGGGTGCAACACAGAAGTTCATCCCACAAAGAACGACACATCACGAACTATCTGCATGCCCCAGATGTAGCAGTACCAACATCACTGCAATTAAAACCAAAAAAAGAATCATGGTGAGTATCCCACTACCACAACCATACGAGGTAACAGAACACATCTTGCACAGATACAGCTGCCAAACATGCCACAATGAGTTTCAAAATGACGGCAACTTGCCACCTCAAGGAAATTTTGATGGCTCAATAATCAGAAGTGTAGTTGACATGTTTTCAAAAAGAATGCCAATGAATACCATCAAACAATCACTGCAAGAGCAACACGGACTGCACATCACCAACACGACAGTGCAGTCAATCCTGCAAACAGGCAAGATGCTTTTAGAGCCATTCTATGAGGAAATCAGGCACAAAATACTTGATTCAGTCATTGCACATTTTGATGAGACAGGATATCCAGTTGATGGAAATTCAGCTTGGTGCTGGATTGCAAGAACAGTAACTGAAGCTTTCTATGCATTAGAGTACAGCAGAGGTGCAAATGTTTTAAAAAAATACTGGAAAGAATTCAAGGGAATCGTGATTTCTGACGGATGGAAAGCACATGTTACAGCATTTTGCAAAAATCCCAGACAGCGGTGCACTGCACATCTGCAGTGAGAATCAGAAGATGTATTCCATAAATCAAAAAACAAACTGGCAGTTACAATGTATGAAAAATTTTCAAAAATTTTATCTGATGCCAGGATTTATTGCACATTAAATCACGAAAAAGCACAACGAATCGTATATGCGAATTATCTGTCAGGACAAATTGATGATGTCATAAAACGGTACCTAGAAGGCGATGATGTCATGGTATCATTTGGAAAGAAACTCAAAATCGCACAAAACAGCCTGTTTACATTTGTATTATTCCCAAAAGTACCGTCAACTAACAACGATACAGAAAGATCCATCCGAAAGTGTGTGATGCACAGAAATGTGCGAGGTCAGGCGAAAAGCAATGCAGGAATGAGAATGCTTGCAGTGTTTTTGACGTGTTTTGAGATCTGAGGATTAGGGGTCAGAATAGTCTATCTGAGATGGCAAAGTACATCTAGGTGCTTGATTCATACAAATAATTAAATAAAGTATAGTTATACTTATCGATTTTTAAAACAGTGAATAAATTTGGGGATTCTTGAAAAAACCAAATTACTTTAATAAATATTCAATAAAACAATCAAAAATTATGAGTTATTTATTTTCAATTCTATTAATTTTCAATAATTCTAGATTGTTATCGAGAAAACTAACTACATTAGCATAAGGAATGTATTCATTTGGATTGTATAGGTATTGAAAGATTTTTTTCATTAATTGATAATCATTTTCATAGTCCACAGTTAATCTCCATTCAGGTCTTTGTAAATTATCTGGTGCAAAAAATTCTTTAATTTTATACATTGTAAGATTTTTTCGAATATGATTTGTAACATGTTCTCTAGTTAATGCATCATGAATTTCATCATTATTTTGTTTTAAAATATTGAATTTTATAACTTCCACTAGATATCCAAGAGGGTAAGTTTGATGAATCATATTAGATACATAGTCACACTTTTCTTCCATACAAATTTTTATTGCCTTATCAACTAGTGTAGGATCGATTAATGGATTATCACAGGTTATCCTTACTATAATATCTCCCTGATGTAATTTTGCACATTCATAATACCTATTTAAAACATCATTTGAACTTCCTCTAAAACAATCAACATCTAAATCATTGCAAAGAGTCGCAATGGGATCATCTGTTTGATTGATAGTTGTTGCAACTATGATTTTGCTGCAAAGTTTTGAAAATTTCAATGAATTTACAATATGTTCCAAAATAGATTTCCCTTCTAATTTCATTAGAACTTTTCTAGGTAGCCTTAATGAGCTCATTCTAGCTTGAATGATTATTAGATTTGTCATTTTGCATTACAATTATGGATTAATTGACTAAACATGTTTCTATTTAACATTGGATTTTATTTTCTTTTTAAATTTTGCAGGAATACCCGCCCAAATTTCATTATCAGGAATATTTTCTGTAACAAAAGAATATGCCGCAACTACTGAATTTTTGCCAACTGTTACATTAGGCATTATAGTACTATGTGTGCCAATTTTGCAGTTTTTTTTAAAAATAACTTTCCCTTGCTTAAGATCAATTGTTGAATTTGAATAAATTGCGCAATGAGAACCAATTTGAACATCATTTTCAATTACAACCCCATATTGAGAATTAATGTATGTGAATGTGCCAATGTCAAAATTCCTACCTAAAGTTAGATTTTCAGGATATTGCACAATGTAATTATATTTTGTAAATTTTCCATGTTTAATGACTGGCTTACGCCATTTTTTCTCCATATCCATCAAATAATTAATGAATTAAAGGCATATTAGATTTTTTAAAAATTAGATTAGAATTTCTTAATCCTAGAAGAAACTACTTTTTCAAATCTTTCAAGGCCTCTTCCATCAATTAGCTTCTTGCCAACAGAGGACATTTTCTTGCGTTTTATGCTATCAGAAATATATTCTTCCAGCAAGGATGAAACTTTTGAAAAATTCATTTGTTTCCAAAAGCCCACATAAATCCCAAATCCTGATTTTGAAAAATCTTTACCATAAGCTATTTGGTGTTTTACAGTAGCGATGTTAATACAAGGAATTCCCTGAATTGCAAGTTCAAAAAGAGTACTTCCAGAAGTACAAATAACTAAATCAGATTTATTGAAAATATTCCATATTTTTTTGGGTGAATTAATGATTTTAACATTATTTTTAAAAATGTTAGTAGGGATATTTTTTTTCATTAAAGGCCCAACAATAACTTGGATTTGTAAATTAGGTAATTTGATTATCTCCTTAACAATTTTCCAAGTTAAATTATTTACATCAGATCCACCACATGAAACAACAACTTTGTAGTTTTTTTTAATTTTTATTTCAGAAAATCTCTTTTTAGTTTGAGAAAATTCTGGGTTGCTCAAAAAATATTTAGAACCTAATAATAGTTGAGATTTCTTGTTGTAAAGTTTGTAATTGTGATGTTGTTTGATGGGAGTTCCATTTAACAAAATATCTGAATAGACATTTGTAACGCTTGAATCATCGATTATAACATTTAAACAGTTCCAATTTTGAATTTCCTTAGAAAGATTTTCAGAAAACTCTTTCATGTCAATAATTAAACATGACACATTATTTTCAAAAATAAATTTCTTTAAAAAATTTCCTTCAGATATAATTTTTTTATATCTAGGTACAATATAGAAATTGAATTTAGTTTTTGATAATTCTTTTTTTAGATATGTATTTTCATTAATTAGGAAAACAATACTATAATTTTTTTTGGAAAAATATCTAGCAATAGCTAAACAACGACTAAAATGACCATATCCATGAGAGTGATCACTAATGCATCTAATAGCAATTAATTTTTTCATTGAATTTCCTTGATATCGTTCAAAATATGTTTTTAGCTAAGCATATTCCAAGTAATATGAGTGCCTTTTTCAACATCTTGATTAATCCTCAAACCAATAATTTGATCAATCAATATTGGAGGAATCCCAGTTCCAGGTCTAAAGTAAGTTAACATCGATTTTGTAATTTTTGTTCCAGATGAAATATTTTTTGATGTTCCTATACTTACTCTCATCAAATTTTTGAATTTTATTTCAGGAGAATAGGGTTTTGTTCTAGGAATTCCCATACTGTTTTCAACTTTTCGAGTTTCGATGACTAATTCCTTAAAATCATGAGTGTCACCAGATAATTTTTGATCAGGGCCTGTCATGTTTTTATCAAGAGTGAAATGTTTTTCTAAAATTTTTGCACCTAATGTCACTGCTGTTAGACATGCTTGATTACCTAATGTATGATCAGAATATCCAATAGGAACATCAAAAACATTTTGAAAATATGGAATTGTGGACAAATTTGCATCGTTAGTTTTTGTAGGATAACATGAAACGCAATGAAGAATTGCAAACGGACAATTATGTTCTTGAATTGTTTCAATAGTTGTAATTATTTCAGATAACGTACTCATCCCAGTTGAAACAATTATTGGTTTTCCATATTTTGCTATTTGAGATACAAGTTCTAAATTATTTAATTCTCCTGATGCTATTTTGAATGCATTACATTTTATCTCATTTAGTAATTTTGCTGTGTTAGACCCCACAGGAGTGGATAAAAATTCGATTCCATTTTTTTCAGCACGTTTTTTTAATTCAATGTGCTGTTTTTTATCAAATGATAGAGTTTGAATGTAATCATAAATTTCAGAATTTAATTTTTTAGAAAATAGCTCTTCAGGTAGTAGAGTTTGAATTTTTATTGCATCAACACCACATTTTGCAGCCTCATCAACCATCTGTTTTGCCAATTTCATATCACCATTATGATTAATTCCAGCTTCAGCAATAATGAAAGTGGGTTTGTTAGGTCCAATTTTTCTACTTCCAATTTCTAAAAAATTCATTTTACTTTTGGACATGGGTTCTAGTAAAAAGTTGAATTAAAAAAGTTATTGTTAGAAAAACCTAAGATATTAAATTGGTTAGTAGTATAATTTTAAATAAAAAAGATAATTAATAGATAAAATTGGCAAAAGTAGTGGTAAAAAAACCTAATCAAAAATATTCAAAGGAATTAAAAACCAAAACTGTTCTCATAACTGGTGGGGCTGGTAGTGTAGGAAGTGCATTAGTTAAAGAAATCTTACAATATCCTATAAAATCTATTAGAATTTTGGATTGTGATGAATACGGACTCTTTAAACTAAAAAGAGAGATTAAAGACAATCGAATCAGATTACTCTTAGGAAATATTTTAGATAAAGACAGGATTGAAATTGCCATTGAAAATGTAGATATTGTAATTCATGCAGCTGCAATAAAAAATATTGAGATTGCAGAGTACAATCCAATTGAGACTGTAGATGTAAACATCAACGGAACAATTAATCTTGTTAAAATGGCTATGAAGAAAAAGCCACAGAAGTTCTTGAATATTAGTACGGATAAAGCAGCTGATTCTACAACCTTGTACGGAGCTACAAAAGGATTGGGTGAAAAAATTACAACATGGGCAGGTAAAGTTGATAAAATAAAATTTGCATCAGTCAGATTTGGAAATGTAATAGAGACTAGGGGTAATGTTTTTGAAGTTTGGGAAAATGAAGTCAAAAATAAAAAACCAATTTCTGTGACAAATCCATCAATGAGACGATATTTCTTTCACATATCAGAAGCAGTAGAGTTTGTTTTGGAGTGCTTGTTGAAAACGGACAAAGGGGAAATTCTTGTGCCTAAAATGAAGACATATAAAATAAAAGAAATGGCAGATAAAATTTCTAAAAAACAAAAAATTATTGGTCTGAGACCAGGTGAAAAAATGGATGAAGTTTTGATCACTGAAACTGAAAAGAAGAATGCGGTTGAATTAAAAAATATGTGGATTATTAAACCAGTTTAGGTTTAATTTTTTTCAAAAAAAGTATCTATAGAATTTATCAAGTATTCTTTTTCTTCGTGAGTCATATTTGGATACATCGGAAGTGTCAATATTCTTTCTGAAATATTTTCAGTTACAGGTAACGAAACATCTTTGATTTTTTCTTTATAAAAATCAGTTAAATGTATAGGATCAAAATATACTTTGGAGAAAATTTTGTCATTCAGTAGATGTTTTTGTAAATCATCTCTTAATTTCCTTGTAGACAGTAAGATAGAGTACATTTGATAGATGTGAGTGTATCCAGATGGCTCAGATGGAACTTGAATATTCTCGTGTTTTTGGAGATGAGATGAGATGTATTTTGCATTCTCACGTCTTTTTGAAATAATTTTATCTAATTTTGAGAGTTGGGTTAGACCCAATCCAGCAGTAATACTAGACATTCTCCAATTAAACCCCAATTCTAAATAATTTGGTTTTGATGGATCATCAAAATATGATTTTTTATCCATTCTCCCATGAGAACGTATGGATTTTATTTTTTCATAAATTTCTTTAGAATTTGTTACTACTGCTCCTCCTTCACCAGTAGTTAAAACCTTGTTACCACAAAAACTAAAGATAGATGAATCAGAAAGTGAACCTACCTTTTTACCATTAATTGTTGAACCTAAGCATTCAGCTGCATCCTCAATTAAGATTAAATTGTTTTGTTCAGCTATTTCTTTAATTTCAAAAATATTACAAGATAAACCACCAAAATCCATAGGCATGATAGCCTTAGTACTATGTGAGATTTTCTTTTTGATAGAATTAGTATCTAAACCAAAAGTGGTTTCTTCAATATCAGCAAAGACAGGTTTTGCATCAACAAATAGAGTGGAATTAGCTGTAGAGATAAAAGAGAATGAAGGAATGATTACTTCATCATTATTGCCAATTCCATGTGCAAGAAGAGAAGCATGTAAAGCAGATGTTCCAGAATTTAATGTTAAACAATAGTCACTTCCAACATAATTTTTAATTGCATTTTCAAATTCTTCAATTTCTGGACCCATTGCCCAATATGTTCCTCGTTTTACGATCTTTGTGATTAAATCAACATCTTCATCATCCGTATAAACTTTGTAAAGAGGAATTTTCCACTCATCCATTTTGTTCAATTTCTTTAAAATAATTGATTTGATAAATGTGCTTATCAGCCAATTTTGAAAATTCGTCTTTATGATTTTCCAGAAACACATTCATTTTAGATTCCGAGAAATTACTTCTCGCAGTATTAAATTCATCTGAAAAAATATTATTAAAATCATTAAAAATATTCAAAAAGTTAAATTCAAAAGAATTTTGTTCAACTAAATTGATATAATTATTAACCGCATCAAAGTCTACTTTTAAATCCAGATGAGTTCTGATAATCTCAGATAAATTTTCAAAGCCTTTAACTCTGTAAACAGAAGGCAATGAAGAAAAACTAGTATCTGCAAATACCATTGAAGGTTTATTTGATATAGCAGCCTCCAATGCAGAAGTTCCATTAATAACACAAACCATGGATGAATTTTTGATAAGTTCTAGTGTGTTATAGCTAGGATGAATCAATTCCACATTTGGTAATTTTTTAATTTTTTTATAATATGATAGATCTCTCCATCCACTAATTCTTTGCCCATAGTGTTCTTTAACATATATTTTGTATCCCACTGGAATAGATTTTGATAATGCAATAATTACCTCGATTTGATTGGTATAATATGGAGCTGCAAGTAGAGTTTGTCTTTCAGGATCCACATGCAAGGTAAAAAGGATATAATTTTGACTATAATCCAATTTTGTTTTAAAATTTTTATCGATATATCGTTCCCTAAGTTTTCTTTTAAAAAATATAAATTGTTAAATTACTTTTTCTGGAGTTTTTCCATAATGAGCATAATAGTTTTTTACATCATTACTTTGTAATAGTGATAAATATCTTAAATATTTTTTAATTCTAGTAAATAATGATACATGTTTTTTCTTCAATGAAGGTCTCAACATATTTCCAAGACTATTTTGAGTAAGATAATCTTCTAATTGTTTTTGAGATCTAGTTTGAAAAACAAAATCGGTGTTTAAATTTGTTGTTTCAATTTTTTCATATTCATCATAAATTGTAAATCTATTTGCAAGTCTAGTCAATCCCAACATTAGGGTTTTAATTCCTTTTGCACGACATAGTTGATGTAGTAAATGACTTTGGTGAGAATCAGTCATTTTGATAATCAAAAATTTTGGTTTTACTTCATCCAAAACAGATTCAAATAATTTACAAGTATTTCCTATGATAGATAAGATTTCAGATTCACTAAATTGATAGTATGGATTGTGTTGATTGAAAAATCTCTCAGAAAAAGCAATTTTCCAAATATCAATATTGTATTTTTTCTCAAATTGTTTTAAATATTCATAGTCAACTTCAAATGTTTTTTGCGGTAAATGATCTCTATAATACCAAGATTTGTTTAATTTGACAATTTTTTGATTCTTAAAAAAATTCTTCGTATTGTTGTCTATATCTATAATAGCATATGATTTACAATCAAATTTTTCTAGAAAGAATTTAGCAATTCCAAATTGAATCCAACCCATATCAAATAAGAATAAAATTTTATCTTTCATACCTTAGAGTCAAAATAAGATTAGAAATAGCAAATATATCAAAATAAATTAACAACTATTATCATGATGATAGGTTAAATTTTCAAAATGATTGAATCAATGAAATTATCAATAATGAACTTAAACAACCAGAGAATATGGTAATTTAGAAAATTGTCAGATATACGTGTAACATATTCAGGCTTAATTTCCTTTGCAGTAGGAATCTCTACCATCATTACTGGATTATTCTTCATACTAATTGTTACAAGACAATTAACTGTAGATGAATTAGGAACATGGACCTTAATCGGAGGATTGCTAGTATATGTAATTGTTATAGAACCCATCATATCATACTGGACAACTAGAGAGGTTGCCAGAGGCGAAGAAACAGCTAAAACTGCTCTATTTACATCTACAACGATTTCAGGATTTGCAACTATAATTTATTTAGGAATTGTATTTTTTCTGACTTTTGATTCAGAAATAGAAAAAAATATTTTGTATTTTGGGGCAATTTTAATTCCTATAACTTTTGTGAATAGAATATTACTTGCAATTAATTATGGTTCTAAATCATATACCATGAGTATAGGAATCTTAGTATTTGAAATTTCCAAAATTCCATTTGGAGTATTGTTTGTTTATTTAATGAAAATGGGAGTTGAGGGAGCTATAATAGCAATCACTTTATCTTATAGTTTAAGTTCAATATTTTTATTAATTTTTGCAAGAAACAGGTTAAAAGGAAAAGTAAAATTTTTGTATATAAAAAAATGGATCAAACTTAGTTGGATAGCACTCGTTCCTCAAATAAGCACGTTTCTGACAAGATTAGATATTTTGATTTTTACAATCATTACTGGCGGCGTAACAGGATTGGCATATTATTCGGTATCATTATCAATTGCATCATTACCAATACAGGCATCGGGAATTTCACGTGCTGTATATCCAAAATTACTCAGCGAAGAAAAAGGTAGTATACTTCAAGAAAATTTAACCAGGGTTTTTTATTTTGCAATTCCTTTAACTGCAATTTCTTTGACGTTTATGGAACCAGCACTTTTTGCACTTAATCCTATTTACCAATCAATAACCATAGTTGTTTTATTATTAACAATTAGAATGTCATATAGTAGTATTTTTTCAGTGTTACATCAAGCACTATTAGGAATTGAAAATGTGGATAAGAATCAAAACTCAAATTTTAAAGATTACATTAAGAGTAAATTATTTGTAATTCCATTAGCAAATATCATAAAAAGCGGAATTTACATAGCTCTTTTGGCTTTAGTATTTTTGATATTTTCTGATGATCATTCAGATTTAGATTTGGTGATATTTTGGATAATAGTTATGTTGATTTCAGATATTCCATTTAATGCATATATTTTCATTTTAACCAAAAAGAATTTTGAAATAAAATTAGACAAAATACCAATTTTAAAATATGTTCTTACAACAATTTTGGTATTTGTCCCATTATACTTTTTAACAGAAAAGTTTTTGGTGTACAAAGAAAGCATATTTGATTTCTTGCCAGATTTAATCGGATTTGTTTCAATTGGAATAATTTCATATTTAGGAATTACATTAATGATTGACAGTAAAACAAAATATCTGCTGTATGGAATCATTAATGAAATGAAAGGAAAGAATAAAAAGAGTTAATTTTTTAAAAATAACTCAAGATCTTTTGCAATTTTTGACCAATCAAAATTTTTACGAATATACTCTGAAAATTCTTTGCCCATATTTTCCCTTTGAATGTTAGAATTCAATAGAGTTTTTAAAAAATGAGCAAATTCTTCAGGATTTGATGGAGTTGCTAAAAATCCATGCTTATCATGCATGACCAATTTTTCTGTTTCAGAAACACGTGTTGCTACCACAGGTTTTCCACATGCTCCATATTCTAACAATTTTACAGGATGTGCTGCAGCATAATATGGCTCATCAGGAAAGGAATCAATGCAGATGTCTGCACAAAACAAGTACTTTGGAATTTCTTCATGGGGTTTTTTACCTAAAAATACAAAAAACTTGTCTAGTCCTTTATCTTGAACCTTTTTTTCCCAAATGTTTTTTGAGCGATTAGGATCCCTATGATCCCCTAAAATTACAAATTTTGTATCTGGAAATTCATTTATGACATTTTTTGCAGAATCTATTATTATATTCAAATCTTGTAATGCACCAGAAAAAACAATCAGATTTTGTGCATTAAATGATTCACGTAATTTTTGAATTTCATTGCTTTGATATTTTGATGGATCAAATAAAGTGAGATCAACACCATTAGGTACCAGAATAATTTTTTCTTTTGTTATTCCTTTATCTAATAAAAATTGTTTTAAATAATCTGTAATCACTACAATTTTATCTGCATCTCTAAATGAATTCATAGCCAAACGTTTTGGTCTTACATAAACATGGAAATCTGCAAAATCAAGCACATGTTTAATTTTAAATTTTGATTTAATTTTCATTGCAGGATATGAGCTTCCAATTCCAGGCATGTATGAATAAACATAATCAATTTTCTTTTTCTTCATTATCTCTGAAACAAGTTTTTTGATTGAACGATTACACAAAAAATAATTTACATATTTTCCTATTCCTCTTTTTCCAGTAAAAGGTGTAAAATATGGGGGATGAATTTTATATACATTAAGGGAATTTTCTTGAAAATTTAAAATAGATTGTTTTTTCTTTTCTGGTCTTATTACAAAAATGGTTACCTGATTTCCTAAATCAGAAAAGGCCTTCATTAGCGAAAACACTCTAGTATAATCACCCCATTTTTGAGAAAGATCAACATTACAAAGCACAAGAATATTTAATTTAGATCACCCAATTGAGTCCAATTACATGTTTTTTTCAAACCTTCTTCAATACCAATTTTTGGATTGTATCCAAGAAGTTTTTTTGCCTTTGAAATATCCATTTTTCTTCTAGAAATATGATCAAAACTACGTCTAGGTCGGAAAATGATCTTAGAATTACTATTTATATGTTTGATAATTTGTTTTGCAATTACAGAGATTTTTGTTTCTTTTCCAGTTCCTAGATTGAATAGTTCATTTCTCCCTCCGGGTTTAGTTCCAGCTAAAATAATTCCATTTACTACATCGTCAATATAAGTAAAATCTCGAGTTTCATTACCAGTGCCAGTAATTATTAGATTTTTGTTTGATTGTGCAGCTTTGATAAAATTTGGAATTACATTACGAAATTTTCCTGGAGGATCATATGGACCATACGAATTAGATAATCTAACTATGGTATAATCCATAGAATATAATTCATGAATCGCATTACAATAAAATTCACCTGAAAGTTTGCTTGCAGCATATGGTGTAGAAGGTTTAGGAAAAGATTTTTCTTTTTTTGCTACAAATTCACTTTGCCCATATAATGAGGAGGAAGATGTATAAACAAATCTTTTAACACTATGTTTTGCAGATTCTAAAAGAATTTTTAGAGTACCCTCCACATTAACACGTAAATCTTCAAGGGGATCATTTACAGACATTTCATTTGCAAATCTTGCTGCCAAATGAAAAACAATGTCATATTTTTTCGAAAATGTTTTTTTAAGAATTTTTGAGTTTGTAATATCTCCTTTTATAATTTTTAGATTTTTATAATTTTTTAAATTTCCTTTTTTACTTTGAGAGAAATCATCCAAAACTGTGACTTTACAGCCTAAATTTAACAGCTTTTCTACCAAATTTGTGCCAACAGCGCCATTACCACCAGTTACAAGAACTTTATTTTTTGAGATTACCAATTTTAAATCTCCTCTGAGTTAGAGATAACAGAATTTCCAAGATATCCCACAGAAATATAAATCATATTTAGATTCTCAATATCATCTGAATTTAAAATTCGTTTTGTATCTACAATAATGGGTTTATTAATCATTGATTGAAATAAGGACGGATTAATTTTTTTAAATTCATCATGATCAGAAATTATTATTAAAGCATCACAATTTGAAAGAGTTTTTTCATCAAGGAATTGGATTCTTTCACCACCAAATGATTCGTCAGTTAATGGATCATATACTAAAACTGAACATTGTTTTTGTTGTAAATCATGAATGAGTTCTTTTGATGGAGAATATCTTGTATCACTTACATTTCCTTTGTATGCTGTTCCTAGAATAATAATTGTAGAATCACTTAATGTTTTATTTTGATTTTCTAATGCTTGGGTTACTAACTTTGATATATGCAAAGGCATTAAATCATTAATTTTTCTAGATTCAGAAATTATTTTAGATTCAATTGTATTTCCATTTATAGGATTCAATAAGAGATAAGGATCTTTTGGTAAACATGGTCCTCCCACTCCAGGCCCAGCCATATGTAAGTTAACACGTGGGTGAGAATTACAAATTTTTACAAGATCTCCAAAATCTACATTGTATTTTTCACAAATTATGCTTATTTCATTAGCAAATGCAATATTCACATCTCTGAAAGTATTTTCCACAAGTTTTGAAAGTTCAGCAGTAGTTGATTCAGTAATAAAAATTTCTGAATTTGTAATATTTTGGTATAGAGATTTTGCTAAATTTCCAGAATTCGAATCTTCTTGACCAATAATTCTAGGAGTTTTTTTGATTTCAGATAATGCCTGACCAGGAGATAGTCTTTCAGGAACATATGCTGCCCAAACATTTTTTCCTAGTGAGATGTTGTTTGTAATTTTTGGCAAGACTAATTTTTTAAAAGTTCCTGGAGGAATGGAACTTTCAATAATTATTAATTTTTCAGATAAATCAAACTTAGATATTGAATTAATTGCATTTTCTAAAAATGACAAGTTGGGTAGAACATCAGATGTTGTCGGCGTTGCAACACACACTATAATGATGTCACAGTTTTCAATGCAATTATTTAATGAAAAATTTGGTTCAAATTTTTTGTTTTCAATAGTTTGAGTAATTAGTTCTTTAAGACCTTTTTCTTCAAATGGAGATCGTTTTTTCAACAAAAGTTCCAAGATTGATGTGTTAATATCATAACCAAAAACTTTGTATCCTGCTTTCGAGAATATTAGAGCAGTAGGCAATCCAACTTGACCAAGTCCAATTATACAAATTTTTGAATGAAAATTTTGAATTTTCTTTGAAAGTATTTCGTGCAAGTCTATTTTTCAAATAATTTTTATCTAAATATAATATATTGTAAATAAAATTAATCTAAATATTTTTTTTCAAAATACTAATGATTTTTTCACTCGTTTTCCCATTTCCATAAGGGTTTTTTGTTAATTTACAAGAATTATGAAAATTCTTTTGTATAGAGCTGCTTATTTTAGATGAATTTACCCCAATTACTTCAGCATAACCAGTTTGAACTGCTTCCATTCGTTCTGTAGAGGTTCTTAAAACCAATACTTTTTTCCTCAATGATGGAGCAGTAGATTCTTCCTGAATTCCTCCAGAATCAGTTATGATTAGATTGCATTTTTTCATCATATATAACATATCAAAATATCCAACAGGGGGCAGAATTGTAAAATTCTTTGAGTTTTGAATTTTTGAAAATAAATGAAACTCTTTTAATTTTTTTAATGTTCTTGGGTGAATTGGGAAAACAATTTTAGTTTTTGAATTAATCAACCCTTTGATAATTCCTGATAGTGTTTTTTTGTTATCTACATTTTCTCCCCTATGTAGAGTTAGTAACATAAAATCATCATCAAAATCATTTTCAAGTGTTTTTGTTTTGTCAACATATGCAAGATATTGACATACAGCATCGATGGATGTATTACCAGTAATGAAGATTTTTCCATGTACATGTTCATTTTTTAAAATATTTTTATTTTGTTTGGTTGGAGCAAATAAAAATTCAGAAATGTGATCAACTGCAATTCTATTATGTTCCTCTGGCATTCTCCAATCATAACTTCGTAAACCAGCTTCGACATGGGAAACAGGTATATCACATTTTATGGAAGAAAGTGCAGCTGTCAAAACGGTATTCGTGTCACCTTGTACAACTACAGTATCAGGTTTTTCTTTTGAAAAAATTTTTGCTAAATTGATCATCATTTCTCCAATTTGTGTTGCTCTATCGGTTTTAGCATTTGATAATTTTTTTAGTTTCATTTTATAATCTGGTTCTCTAATACCTAATTGTTTGATAAACTGAAGACTCATTTCATAATCATAGTGTTGACCTGTAAAAATTATCGTAGATGATTTTTTTGGTAGTTTTTTAATTATTGGTGATAATTTGATAATTTCTGGTCTTGTGCCCATTGCAATTGCTACTTTCATAAATATCATTAATCCTTTAATTTACCACTATATTTTGATTATACATTAAAAATCGAGAAATTATAATAAATTTTAATCTAAGTGAGGCTTGGGCATAATTCATTTCAAAAAAAACTTATTGCATTAGATCTAATTGCATAACATTCTCTTTGTGATTCTTGGGTTTTCCTGCTCTGTCACACAGTTATAGTATACCATCAATTGA
>Ga0114931_10006083_pt1 | contig 14870 bp, 12 predicted proteins | sample 2SBtaG_FD_89579 | JGI IMG/M metagenome (GOLD analysis project Ga0114931, IMG submission 89579) | Deep subsurface microbial communities from Kolumbo volcano to uncover new lineages of life (NeLLi) - 2SBTROV14_V59a metaG | ecosystem: Environmental > Aquatic > Marine > Volcanic | place: Kolumbo...
CCAGCTCCGCTTTCCGGTCAACGCGCCCAGCGTGGAGCAGAACCTCTGCATGAAGTGCCACCAGCGGCGGGGCACGCCCGATCCCACAACCTTCCGGGGCCCCCACTCGCCCGAAGGCCCGACGCTCCTCGGCGTGGCCGGATGGTGGCCGCCCAACCTGGATTTTCCGGGCAACGCCATCGTCGCCACGCACGGGTCCGAGGCAAACCCGGAGCTCTGCGCGTCATGCCACGTCAATAGCTTTACCGTGACGGACCCCTCCACGGGCGACTTCGTCTTCCAGGCCACCGGGCATCTGTTCCAGGCCATCCCCTGTCTCGACGGGGAGGGAATCCCGAGCGGTGACGAGGATTGCCCCGACGCGCAGCGTTCCTTCGACGCCTGCGCGACCTCGGGATGTCACGGCACCGGCGATGTGGCCAGGACGCTCATGTCCACGGCCGAAACTCGCATCGATGATCTCGTGACCGAGCTTCAAGGGCTCATCGATCAGATTCCGCCCGGCGAGTTCGACGAAACGGACAGCCGCTTCACCGTTGGAGAAGGCGCCAGATTCAACAAGCTCCTGGCGCTCTCGCCGGGCTCGGTGGTCCACAATCCGTTCCTGATCGAAGCCCTGCTGACCGCGAGCATCAAGGAGGTCGAGCGGACCTATGGCCTTGCCGCGCTCACGGACGTGAACCTCGACCGGATCCTGGGCATCGATCGGTAGGTTGTGATCGCTGAGCGGGGCACCCCGGTCCGGGCGTGATGATCGCCTTGCTCAAAGAGCTTACCTCTCTTCCCGAGCGCCTGACGGACTGGATGGGCCGCCTGCCGCTGCCGGCGCTCGCGCTGCTCGGCGTTGTGGTCGCCGGCGTCGTGGGTGGGGGTGGATACTACGCCTACCGAACGTACGACTACGTCCAGCACGACAACGAGTTCTGCCTGTCGTGCCACCTCATGCAGGACCCGTTCCAGCGGTTCGCGCGCAGCGCCCATCGAGGTCTCGGTTGCAAGGCGTGCCATCAGCCCAACATCATCACGCGGGCCAGGATGGCGCTCACGCAGATCGTCGAGAACCCCGACTCTCTCGCGAGCCATGCGGAAGTGCCGAACGACCGGTGCGCGTCGTGCCACATCCAGGGAGACCCGAAGAGGTGGGAGATCATCTCGAACACGGTGGGGCACAAGATCCACCTGGAGTCCGAGGACTCGACGCTCCAGGGCCTCGAGTGCGTGGAGTGCCACTCGGCCTCCATCCACGAGTTCGTGGCGGAGGACCGCACCTGCGGCCAGGCCGGGTGCCATGCGGACACGGAGATCAAGCTGGCCGGGATGAGCCGGCTCAACGTCCACTGCGCCGCATGCCACAACTTCACCGCGCCGGTTCCGGACACCAGCAGTGCCGCCCTCGAAGAGGCCGCCATCCTCCCGGATCGGGGCGAATGCCTGAGCTGCCACGCCATGCGTGACGTGGTAACGCTGCCGCAGCCTGATCCCCACAAGGGTAACTGCGCTGCCTGTCACAATCCGCACCGACAGGAGGGGCCCGAGGCCGCGGCGCAGTCGTGCACGGCGGCGGGGTGCCATACCCGACCCGACACGCTCACCGCCTTCCACCGCGGCCTCGAACCCGGCGTGCTCGAGGACTGCGAGTACTGCCACAAGGCGCACGACTTCAAGGTGGACGGGAACGATTGCCTGGCCTGCCACCAGGGGATCCTCAACGATTCGGACGTGGTGCCGCGGCGCGGGGGATTCCACCGCAGCGCAGAGGTCCGCACCTCCGGAGGCAGAAGACGCACGCCCTTCCTGGACCGGGCGCGCGCGCTTCTCCACGCGCCTCATCCGCTCGAGACCACGCTCGGCATCGGCATCGGCTTTTCGGCGCTTCCGTCGCTCCCGGTCCAGGAACGCGTCGAGTTCCGTCACTCCAGGCACAGGGACGTCGCCTGCACGCAGTGCCACCAGACCCGTGAGACGCACGGCGGACTGACCGTGCGCACCACGCGCGACTGCCGGAGCTGTCACCACGAAAAGCCCGAGGCGGAGCCGTGCACGCGCTGCCACGAGCCGTCGCAGGAGGCCGGAAGGGTCTTTGTGGAGACGCGCACCCTCGTGCTCTCGGTGGGCAAGCCGCGCGCCCGCGACCTGCCGTTCAACCACGCGGACCACGAGGATCCGGAGTGCTCGCAGTGCCACGGCGAGGGCCTCGACATGAAGGCCGCCGCCGTCGACTGCGGCTCGTGCCACGACGATCATCACCGGGAAGACGCCGCGTGCGTCTCGTGCCATGAGGTCGCCCCGGAGTCTGCGCACCCTCTGGAGGTCCACGAAGGATGCGGCGGCAGCGGCTGCCACGACCCCGCGCCGTTCCAGGGCGCGCCCTGGACGCGTGAGATCTGCGTGAGCTGCCACCGCGGCCAGGCGAATCACAAGCCGGCGCAGGGCTGCGTATCGTGCCATCCGGTCAGCGACTACGTGGGAGCCGCCCCGTGACCGCGCGACCGGGCGGGTACGAGCGACCGGGCGCGTACGGGCGGTTGCGCCGCTACGTGAGCGTCCTCGCCGTCCTCGCGTTCTGGCTGGCGGCGGGCGTGCGCGGCGCGCGGGCACAGGGGGTGCGGGGTTGGGTGGGCACCACCGTGCAGATGGTGGAGCTGCGTCCGATCGCGGTCGATACGATCGCGCGCGACAGGGTCGCGCGGGGCACCGACGGGCGGCTGCGCTACAACGGTGGCGTGGTCACCTGCGTCTCGGACGACGTGTGTCTGGGCTACCGACTCCGGGGCGAGGAGGCGACCATGGCCGCGACGCAAGACGTCGGCTTCACGGCGTGGGGCTTCGGCGTCGGGGGGCTCAGCTTTACCGCTCTGCTGCGCGCGCGGACGCGGCTCGGGAGCGACCTCGCCTGGCCACGCACCGACGACCGGTTCGACGCCATGCTCGCGTACGGGCAGTGGAACCGGGGCAGGGTGCGCGTGCGCGTCGGCCGCCAGGAGATCCGTTCCGGGCTCGGTTTTCCTGCGTTCGACGGTGGCAGCGCGGCGCTCACCGTCGCCGGGTTCAGGGTCGAGGGGTACGGTGGCCGGAGTCTTGCCCGCGGATTGCGTGATCCCGCGAACGAGGCGCTCCGGGGTCTCGAGGACTTCGTCGTCGACCGCAGCGTGTATCTGTTCGGCGGTTCGGCCCGCTTCCGGGCCGGAGCCACGGGCGTCACCGCGCGCTACCAGAGAGAGATCTACTCCGACCGCTCCGGGCTGGTGGCCGAACGCGGCTCCATCGACCTGGCGTCGGTGCTTCCCCGAACGCGCGTGTCGGGCTCGCTCGACTACGACTTCGGTCTCGGCCGGGTGGGCAAGGGCCACCTGACGCTCGCCGTTCCGCTGCTGGACGGCAAGCTCCTGGTGGAGGCTTCGGCACGCCGCTATCTGCCGTACTTCCAGCTCTCCACGATCTGGGGATTCTTCGAGCCCGTGGCCTACACCGAGGGAGAGCTGCGGGCGGCCTGGTCGCCGTCGAGCGCGGTCGGCCTGTGGCTCTCGGGAGGCTGGCGGCACTATGGAGACGCGGGCACGGCGGTGGTCCTCGAGCCGCTCGAGAACACGGGCCGCAGGGTGTCCGCCGGGGCTCGGTGGCTGCCGGATCCCGCGTGGGGCGTGGACGGATCATATCGTCTGGAGTGGGGCCCCGGGGGGTTCCTGAGCTCGGGAGACGCCGCGGTGCGCTGGATGCCCTCGGAGGATCTCACGCTGTCGGCCCGCGCCATGTCCTTCCAACAGATCGAGCAGTTTCGCCTGGGCGACGGACGCGCCTACGGAGGGGGGGTCTCCGCCGACGCGCGGCTGACCGATCGGATCCGCTTCTCCGGCGGCCTCACCGTCATCCGCCAGACGGCGAGCGGTGGCGCCGTGGACAGCCCGTGGAACCAGACCCGGGGCTGGAGCGCGCTGCGCATCGAGGTGGGCCAGGACCCGGGACTCGCGAACCGGAGGTCGAGGTGAGGTACGGGGCGGTGCGCGCCGGCCGATGGCTGGGAGGCGGCGTTTCCGCCGCGCTGGTCGCGCTCTCGGCGCTGGCGCCGGGCGGCGTGGCCCCCGCCCGGGCGCACCCGCAGGCCGATGGGTTCCATCAAACCGATCCGTTTCCGCACGAGAAGCACCAGGGCCTGTTCCCGCTGTGTACCGGGTGCCACGCGGGCATCCCCGGGGGAGAAGCCCGGACCCTTTACCCCGAGCAGGACCTGTGCACCCGCTGCCATGACGGGGTGGACGAGGAGCGGGTCGAGTGGTCGGGGCCGACGACGAGGCCGACCAACCTGCGCTTCGAGCACCCCATGCACGCGAGCAAGCTGAGGGAGGTGGGGGATTCGGCGATCGCCTGCGAGTCGTGCCACGGGAACCCCGACGGCCCCCGCATGGCGGTGGGCGACACCGTGCGCCTTCCCGAGTGCTGGAGCTGCCACGCGCATCCCGCATCGGATCACCTGACCGACGCGGACTGCACTACCTGCCACGACCCGCTGGCGCGTACCCGCCTCCCGCTGAGCGCCATCAAGGCGCTTCCGGTACCGCCCGACCACGACAGCACGGGCTTCCTGCTGGAAGTTCACGGCGCGTCAGCTTCGCGGGAGACGGCGCGGTGCGAGACATGCCACACGCGCGAGCGGTGCGCGGCCTGCCACGTCGATGCCGATCGTCCCGAGATCACGGCGATTGCGGCGGCTCCGGCCGATCTCCGGCTTCCCGAGGCGGTCGCCCACTACGAGAGGCCCGCGTCGCACGTAGACGAGGGGTGGCAATCCGAACACGGCACGCATGCGTCGCGCGACGCGTGCGCGACGTGCCACGCGACGGAGGATTGCGCGGCGTGCCACATCGACACCAACGACGCCATCGCCTCTCTGCCGAGCCGCGCGCAGGTCGTGGCGCCCGGCGTGCACATCGAAGCGCACGATCCCGAGAGCCACCGGTCGCGCTTCTTCATGGCGTCTCACGCCACGCTGGCGGCGGCCGACGACGGGTCGTGTGCCACCTGCCACACGCAGACGTACTGCACCGAATGTCACGACGGGCCGTCGAACGGGGGATTCCACCCGCTGGACTTCGCCACGCGCCACGGCGCGGAGGCGTACGGCCGCGAGGAGGAATGCTCCACGTGCCACAATGCCGCGGCATTCTGCCGCAGCTGCCACGTGGAGTCCGGGCTCGGTTCCGAGGGACGGCTGGGGGCAGGGTATCACGACGCGGAGCCGCTCTGGCTGATCCGCCACGGGCAGGCGGCCCGCCAGTCGCTGGAGAGCTGCGCGAGCTGCCACAAGCAGCGGGAGTGCGTCCAGTGTCACGGCGTCCTGGGGGCCTTCAAGATCAGCCCTCATACGCGAGATTTCGACGCCAGGGCGGCGTGGAAGAAGAACCCCACGATCTGCCTGGCGTGTCACGTGGGCAACCCCATCGGAGGCTCGAGGCAATGATGCGGACGACGATATCGGCCGCCCTGTTCGCCGTCGCGCTCGTGCTGGCTGCCGCGGGGGGCTGTGGCCAGGAGCAGAGAGGGGGCCCCTCGCAGGGATCGGCAGCGGAGGCGCGGCCCGCCGCGGAGCCGCAGGGCGGGCCGTCGGGCCAGCCCCCGGCCGCGGCTCGCGCGCCAGGGCTCCGCGGACGGGCAGGCCTGACCGCGGAGATCGGCGCGCAGATCGACTCGGGCAACGCCGCGTACAGGGCCAAGGACTTCGAGGAGGCGCTCCGCCACTACAGGACGGTCACCGAGCTCGACGAAGGAATCGCCGCGGGTTGGTTCGGCGTCTACATGGCCGAGAAGGAGTTGGGCCACGACGACGAGGCGACCTCTGCGCTCGAGCGGGCGAGGAGGGCCGCGCCCGCCGTGGGGGCGGCGCACTCCGCGACCACGCCGCCGGGAGGCACGCCGTGAAGCGCCGCCGCGCGGCCGCCGTCAAGCTGGTCGCCGTCGCCCTCGCCGCCGGCTGCGGCAAGCACGAGTTCGAGCCACCACCGCGCGAAGCGCAGGTGGCCGCCGCCGACAGCATCTACTCGACCGTGCTGTTCGACACGATCGCCTGGGACAGCGCGGGCGCACGCGAGCTCGAGGGCAACGCGGTCTTCGCCGCCGAGTGCCGGAAATGCCACGGTCTCTTGGGTCACGGAGTAACCGAGTACGCCCGGCAGCGCGGACTCGACGTTCCCTCGCTGGTCGAGCCGGGATGGAAGTACGCGCAACGGATCGACTCCGTGCGGCACACGATCTTCGTGGGTCACACCGCGGGGATGCCCACATGGGGCGTCGCCGGTATCTCGCCGCGGGAGATCGACGCCGTCGCGTACTATGTGCTCTACCGGCTCCGTCCCGACGTGTTGGGCGGAGACACGGCCGGCGCGCCGGATCGGTAGCGCCGCGCGGCAGGAGGCGCGCGGGAAGCGCGGCGCCCGGCGGGGAAAGCCCGCGGCCCCCGGAGCGTGACGTTCCGGGGGCCGCGCGGTTCGGCGATGGTTCCGTGTGGGCCTGAGCGCCCTACTGCGAAGCGGGGGCTGCCGGGGGCGGGCTCAGGACGCCCTTCTGGAAGGTCGCCAGGTACGCCACGAGATCCCAGATCTCGCCTTCGCTCAGGATGACGCCCCACGGCGGCATCGCGGAGCCATGCACCGCGCGACCGCCTTCCCGGATGCGCTGATAGAGCCCGTCGAAGTTGTGCTGGGCGATGAGCGTATCCCGGGTGAAGTCGGCGGGCCTGACCTCGATGAGGGTCTCCGCGGCCGGCCCGTCGCCCCTGCCGTCCTTGCCGTGGCATCCCGCGCAGCGGAAGTCGAAGATGGCCTTGCCGCCCCACGCGCTCCCGGGAATCTCGGGTGGGTAGGCGAGCACCGGCACGTACGACAGCGCCGCCGTGAACTCCTCCGGCTTCACGATGGAGGCCACGTACTGCATGTGCGGATGATTTGGATCGGCGCCGGCCATCGCCGCGCGGAACCGCCGCTCCAATTCGTCGGGTTTGGCGCGCGCGTAGCCCTCGGTCTGGAAGGACGGTGGGGCGGTGGTGATCGATCCCGCCTTGACGGCCGGGCCGTCTCCTCGGCCCGACTGCCCGTGGCAGGTCCAGCACACCATCTGGAAGATGGTCCGGCCGGTCTGCTGAGTCGGGTTGAGATCGAATGGCACGTGCTCCCCTGTTTCCGGCGCCGCGGCGGCCGCTCCCGCCTCCTGCGTGGGCGCCTGGGCGTTGGGATTGCCGCAGGCCCCCGCCGACGTGGCCAGGGCTGCCGCCAGGACCAGAGCGAGCTTCCTCATGAAGGTCTCCATGTTGCTGGTTACCCGGGTGCCGTCCACGGCCGGTGGCGGCGCCGGCGGGCCTCGGTCGGCCCTGACCGGTCCCGCCGGAACACGATCCGGGCAGGCATGATCGAATCCACCCGAATGGTGCGAACCGGGGTGGGCCCCTGTCTGTAGGGAGAGTTCCACACGAATCGTGGGGAGAATCCCCTTGCTCGCAAGAGTCTCGCGCGGACCCCTCGCACGGATCTCCCTCGCAGGCTCGTCCGGACCTTCCGCACGGACCTCCAACACGGGACTTGCGCCCGGAAGTCCCTCTCAGGAGTCCCGCTCCAGGCCCGCGTCGGCCCACGCGGGATTCTCCCGACACGCGCATCGTCCCGGTCCCCTCAGCACATGCGGGCCCAGCACGATACGTTTCTCAGGCGCGTTCGCCAAGTCCGAGAGCCTGAGAAACACGAGAGAGGAGATACGCCCCGTGAGCGACTCGACGTTCTCCCTGACGCTGAAGCAGAGGGACGACTACCAATTCGATGTAACATTCGACGACGACACGTGGCCCGAGCTGCTGCTCGACGAGCCCGAGCCCCTCGGCCAGGGCGCCGGACCCAACGCCTCGCGCCTCATCGGAGCCGGCGTCGGCAACTGCCTCGCCGCCAGCCTTCTGTTCTGCCTGCGGAAGGCCCACGTGGACGTCACCGACCTCCGGGTCAAGGTCCAGGGTACGCTGGGCCGCAACGAACGCGGGCGGCTGCGGATCACCCACATCGGCGTGACGCTGATCCCTTCCCTCGAGGAGGAACCCTCCGGCCGCTACGACCGCTGCCTCGGCATGTTCGAGGACTTCTGCGTCGTCACCGCCAGCATCCGCAAGGGCATCGACGTGGACGTCACGGTAGAGCCGGCCGTGGGGAGCGGCGGCGGTTGACCCGCGCATGGGCTTTGCTAGTTTTGGTGGCTCCGGAGGGGTTCCGCCCTCCGGACGCCGCCCCGCTAGCTCAACTGGTAGAGCAACTGACTCTTAATCAGTAGGTTCGGGGTTCGAGTCCCTGGCGGGGCACTGGACCCTGCAAAGCCCTTCGACGCTGTCCGGCGTTGGAGGGCTTCGTCGTTCAGGCCTGCCCGATGGCTCCGGGAGGCCTCGTGTCTCAGGCGTGCTTGATCGCTCCCGCGCGCGGAGCGATGGACACGAGCCCGCCGCCGGCGCTTTCCGCCTTCAGGTACGCGTTGGGATCGTGTTCCAGGGCGCCCTCCGGCAGCCAGGGCAGGAGCGAACCTAGATCGTGCTCCACCTTGTCGCGGAAGAACGCCGGCAACGCGTCGGTCTCGCCCTCGACGTAGCGGCGGAACGCTCGATCGGTGTCCAGTCTCTCGCGATAGCTCGTGTAGTACCGGATGCGCCCGAACCCTTCCGACGACACCGCACGCACCACGTTCATCCAGCGCGGAATCCTGCCCCTCGAGGCGAGGAAGCGGCGCCGGATCATCCTCCAGGAGAAGGCGTGCTTCGACAGGCCGATCACCTGATCGTAGAACTCCGGCCACGCGTAGTTGGCGGGCTTCACGTTCATCGCGTGGTTGTTGTTCAGGAAGTGGAAGGGAAACGGCAGCACCCTTTCCTGCCTCTGGTACTCGAGGTTGAGCGGGGCCGCGCGCCCGAACGCCGACAGCAGGGAAAACGCCGGGAAGGACACGGGCGAGAGATCCAGGAACTTCCTGGTCAGCTCGAACGGTTCCGGCCCCTCGTCGGTGTCGAGCCCCATGACGAAGTTGGTCTGGACGTACGGGATGTACTGGCCGATGAGGTTGATGTGGTCGACGACGTGCCGGACCTTCTCCTCTCCCTGCTTCCGGCCCGTCTTCGACTTGTTGCCGAGGCTGAACCACGACTCGATCCCCGGGAGGACGGCCCGGAAGCCGTTGCGCTGCAGGCGTTGCAGATGGGGTTCGCTCAGCAGCGAGAGGCTGCTCTCTGCGATGAAGTCGATCCCGCCGTGGGGCAGAGCGTCTTCGATCGCGTCCATGCACTCATCGAACCGGATGCCGAAGTTCGGGTCGTGCCATGCTACGATCGGCCGCTTGAACTTCGTCAGGAGAAAGCGGAGATCGCCTTTCATCACCTCGTAGTCGAGAGGCTGATACGGCACGGTGGAGTCGATGCAGAAGCTGCAGGTATAGGGGCACCCGATGCTGGCCATCATCGGAACGATCTTGATGACGGGCGCCTTGGCCAGGGTCTTCTCGATGAACTTCCAGCGCTCCCGGACGCCCGGAAGATGGCTTGGCTGGCCGGTGGCACTCAGGCACACGCCCAGAGGACGATGCTGCTCGCAGTCCTGGAGCACGCTGCGGATGACGCTCCGGTCGGTGAAGCCCAGGACGTAGTCGAAGTACTTCTGCGCGTCCTCCGGGTAGCAGCGGGCGTGCGGACCCCCGAGCACGGTCACCGCACCGCGCGCCCGGCAGAGCGCGCTCAGGCAGTATGAGAGTTGCGCCGCCTGGGTAAAGGCCCCGATGAATGCGACGTCGAAGGTGTCCGGCATCTCCGCGGGAAGGTCTTCGCGGCCGGTGTAGCACAGAAAGCTGACGTCATGCCCCTCCTGCTCGCACCATCCCGCGACGATCTGCGGCATGATGCTGGCCAGGTTGCCGTTCATCACCCGGGCGTATAGCCGCCTGGTGGGTCTTCTTGTGACCAGGTCGATGACGCAGATTCGGAGCTTTCGCACGCCTGTGCCGCCAGTGATTGGAAGTCGGGGAAGTGACGGCGGGCATGCGCCTGACCGCGGCGGGGCGGCGGAAGCGCGCTGTCAGCCCACTTCGCAGGTCATGTCCTGTGCGCAACACATCGGCGACTTGATCATGCCGTGGCCCTCAGGGCACTTCGACACCTGGACCGTGCTGCCGTCGTCCGTTGTCAGCGTGTCGTTCACGAGCTCCGCACCGCACTTGGCACAGGTCAGGTTCACGCTCATTCCGCACTGATCACACGTGTAGGTCGCCATCTTCGAGTCCGTTCTCCGTGTCCGTGGTGCTACTTCGCGCTACGGGCCGCAGTCTAACATGTCCGTCGCGGGATCGCACGCGGCGCGGGCCGGGGAAGGTGTGCACCGCGCTGCGCGTGACCGCCGAGGCCACCGCGCGCGGCCCGCTTCGCGGTGGCCCCTCCTCTCCCTTGACGGGAGCGTCCCCACGCCCGCATCTGCAGCCCATGGATGCGCACCTGCCGTTGCCACACGAAGCCGGGCACGCGGCGAAGCCCGCCGCCGCCGGCCCTCGCCCGTGACGCCGCCCGAGGCCCACGGAGACCTCCGCACGATCCCGGGTGTGGGTCCGGCGGTCGAGCGGGACCTCCACGCCCTCGGCGTGCACGCGGTCCGGGACCTCCGCGGCCGGGACCCCGAACGCCTCTACGCGCGGCTGTGCACGCACCAGGGCGTGCGCGTGGACCGCTGCATGCTCTACGTCTTCCGGTGTGCCGTCTACTTCGCCGAGACCCCGGACCCGGATCCGGAGCTGCTCCAGTGGTGGAAGTGGAAGGATCCGCGGTAGCGCATCCGCCGACGAACGATCCCCTCCTCGAGGAGACGCAGTCATGAGGTACCGTGAACGGCGCGCTCTCCGCGCCTGCACCGACACCCGGCATGCCCGTCGCGCCCGCTCCCTCGCCGTCGCCGCGCTGGTCCTGCTTGTCGCGCGGCCCCTTGCCGCGCAGACGCTGCGCGCCTTCACCCCCGACGACGCCCTGCAGGTCCGCTCCGTGCGGATCGCCGACGTCACCGACGACGGCCGCCGCGTCGCGGCGACGGTGCAGCGGCGCATCGACCGGCTGAACGTGGACCACCGCCGCTTCGGCGATCCGACCTACGTCGCGCCCTCGCTCGTACAGGTCCTCGTCATCGATACGCGCACCGGCGACGTCCGCTCGCTCTACGACGATCCCGTGCAGGCCAGGGGCTTCCGCTGGGATCCGGCGGGAGAGCGCCTCGCGTTCTTCATGCTGCGCCGCAGCGCGTACGGACTGTACGTGCACGACGCCCGCGCCGGCACCACGCGCGAGGTCGTGCTCGGCACCGGCAAACAGATCGCTTCGAACTCCTCGCTCGTGTGGAGCCCCGACGGCGCGCGTATCCTGCTCTCGCTGAGGCCCGACGGATGGGCTGAGGAGGCGCGGCGGGCCTTCCTCGACCTGACCGAGGGCCCCATCGTCGTCCAGGACTCCCGCAACGACTTCCTGGCGTGGGATCGCGTGCGGAACCTCGGGCTGCGCGCCGTGCCCGCGCTCGTCGACGCCGGTAGCGGCGAGGTCACCGAGATCCTGCCCGAGCAGCCCATCCGCTCGCCCCACTTCGCGAAGGACGGGTCGTTTCTGACGTACGTGAAGGCCACGCCGAAGAAGACGGCGTACAAGCGCGGTCAGGGCACCGAGTACGAGGTCTTCCGGCTCGACCTGGCGGGCGGAGCGCCCGTGAGCGTGATGGGCCCCCGCGAGCGCCGGATCGCGCCCCGGTGGAGCCATGCGGGCGACGCGTTCGCTTACGCCGAGAAGGGCAACGTCTTCGTGCGCAGGCTCGACGCCGACAGCGCGGTCAACCTGACCGCAGACGACCGCAAGCCGCTGTCCGAGGACGACTCGACGAAGCTCAGCTTCACGCTTGATCGCTGGCGCGCGGACGACGGCTCTCTGCTCGTGCGCTCGCAGCAGGGCTACTATCTGCTCGATCCGGACGACGGCGCGCTGCGCCAGGTCTACACCTTCGCCGCGGACGAGGAGGCCCGTCCCCGCCTGTCCGTCGAGGGGTGGAGCGACGACGGCCGCTACCTCTTCCTGGCCACCTCGGCCGCGGATCGCTGGGAGCGCGGGCTGCTCCGGTACGACCTGCGCCAGGGCGCCGGGCGCGACCTGGTCCGCGACGCCGGCCTCTACCGCGACTGGCACGTCTCGAAGGACGGCCGGACGTTCGTCTACCGCAGGTCCGACGGCGACCGTCCCGACGAGGTGTACGTGGCGCACGGAGACTTCTCCGACGCCCGCAAGCTCACCGACCTCAACCCGCAGCTCGCCGACGTGGCGCTGACCCACAGCGAGCTGGTTTCGTACCTGGACGTGGACGGCAGGAAGCTATACGGCATCCTGTACTATCCCAGGGGATACGAAGCGGGCAAGCGTTATCCGCTCGTGGCCGAGGTCTACGAGACGTTCTTCGACAACGGCTACAACGAGAACATGAACCTGATCACCGCCCGGGGGTGGTTCGGGTTCCGGCCTTCGGTCAACCTGCGGATCGGCTACCCGGGCGAGGCGTGGGTCAAAGGCGTGACCACCGGCATCAACACGCTGATCGAGCGGGGCCTCGTGGACAGGGACCGGCTCGGCGTCCATGGGACCAGCTACGGGGGATACGCGACGAACCTTCTCATCACCCAGACGGACCGCTTCGCGGCGGCGGTCAACATCTCGGGCAAGGTCGACATCATCAGCTTCCTGGGCGACAGCCCCAAGATCACCACCCGTAACTACCGCGCCGCCGAGGAGGGCCAGGACCGCATCGGCGCCACGCTGTGGGAGCAACCGCTCAAGTACGTCGCGCACTCCGCGGTCATGTTCGCCGACCGGATCACGACGCCGCTGCTCATGCTGACCGGCGAGGGCGACTGGAACGTGCCGGCCACCAACGAACGCGAGATGTACTACGCGCTCCGCCGCCTCGGGAAGGAGGTCGTCTGGGTCAACTACATGCGCGCCGGCCACGGCGCCGGGCGCGCCGGGACGCCCGAGGACTACCGCGACCACTGGCAGCGGATGTTCGACTGGTATCGCACGCACTTCGAGAAGGCGAAGGAGAAGGCCGAGAGGAAGCGGGGGAAGCCGGCGGGGTAGGAGACGCGCGGCCGGTCCGCCGCGACGCGCCCCGCCGCCACCGTGAGCGGACCCACGCGGCGATCCGCCGGCGCCGCGCTACTCCAGCCCGAACGACCGCCGCAGCGCCACGCGTGCCGCGTGGTATCCGCACATCCCGTGCACGCCGCCCCCCGGTGGCGTCGACGACGAACACAGATAGAGGTGCGCTGCGGGCGTGGCCCACGGCGTGGCCGACCACGTCGGCCTCGCGAGCGTCTGACCCGGTGTGCCCGATCCTCCGTTGATGTCGCCGCCCACGAGGTTGGCGTCCCACGCCTCGAGGGCGGCGGGTGCGTACACGCTGCGGGCCAGGATGCGCTCCCGGAAGCCGGGCGCGAAGCGCTCCACCTGGGCCTCGATGCGCCCGGTCATGTCGACCTCGGAAGCGTGGGGCACGTGGCAGTACGCCCATGCCGTGTGCCGCCCCTCGGGCGCGCGGGTCGGATCGCACAGGCTCGGCTGGGCGAGGAGCACGAACGGCCGTTCGGCCGTGCGCCCCGCGCGGGGCGCCGCCTCCGCGGCGGCGACCTCTTCCAGGGTGCCGCCCAGGTGGACCGTTCCCGCCCGCCGGCACGCTTCGGCGGTCCAGGGGATGGGCCCGTCGAGCGCCCAGTCCACCTTGAAGACCGCGGGGCCGTAGCGCCACCGCTCCAGCCGTCTCCGGTACCGGTGGGGCAGGCGCTCGCCGGCCAGCGCCACGACCTGGCGCGGCGTCAGGTCCAGGAGCACCGCGCGCGCCTCGGGCAGCTCCGCCAGCGAGCGGACCGGCGCGCCGGTCTCGATCACGCCGCCCAGCGCCCGCAGCAGAGAGGCGAGCGCAGCGGTCAGCGCCCCCGCGCCGCCCCGGGCGAACGGCCACCCCACGGCGTGGCCCGCCACCATCAGGGTCAGCGCGATCGCGCTGGCCGGAAAGCGGTCGAGCGGCACGTTGGCGTGTGCGGCGGCGCCCGCCAGCAGAGCCCGCGCCGCCGGCTCGCGGAACGCGCCCGCCAGCGAGGGCGTGGAGCGCAGCGCCCTCCACGCGAAGCGCGCCATGAGCACGGGCGCGCGGGGCGGCCGCAGCGGCGCGTTCAGCACGTGCTCGGTGAACGCGGGCCACCGGTGCACGAAGGGTCCGATCAGGCGGGTGTACGCCCCCCCGTCCGGCGCCAGGGCGCGCGCCGTCTGGTCGAGCGAGCGGTGCAGCACCGCGGCGCTGCCGTCGTCCAGGGGATGCGCCAGCGGCACGTCCGGATGGACCCACTCCAGCCCGTGCTCGGCCAACGGCAGCGAGCGGAAGAACGGCGAGCCCGCACCGAGCGGATAGACCGACGAGCCCACGTCGTGACGGAAGCCCGGGAGCGTCAGCTCCTCCGTGCGCGCCGCGCCCCCCAGGACGTCCCGCGCCTCGAGCACCAACACGGAGACGCCCGCGCGCGCCAGCTCCACCGCGGCCGCCAGGCCGTTGGGACCCGCGCCGACCACCACCGCGTCGTAGCGCATCGTGTCAGCTCACGTCCGCGCGCTGCCGCATGCCGCCCCGGCCACTCCGCCCACTCCCGCCATCCCGCGACCGCCTACGGCCGGAGCGGCGCGCCGAAGCGCAGCAGCACGGTGTGCGCTCCTCCGGCGGCGTCGAGCGTGACGATGTAGAGCCGGTCGTACTCCGTCTCGTCGATGGGGCCTCCCGGATCGCCCCCGAGCGCCCGCACGAGCGCCGGCG
>Ga0114931_10006084_pt1 | contig 14865 bp, 10 predicted proteins | sample 2SBtaG_FD_89579 | JGI IMG/M metagenome (GOLD analysis project Ga0114931, IMG submission 89579) | Deep subsurface microbial communities from Kolumbo volcano to uncover new lineages of life (NeLLi) - 2SBTROV14_V59a metaG | ecosystem: Environmental > Aquatic > Marine > Volcanic | place: Kolumbo...
CACCGCAACGCTGGTCGCTGCCGCCGTCACCACGTCAATCTTCCTGACCATGATGAGCGGCACGGAAACCACCGAAATCGCAAAGACGAGCATCGACAGAATACCGCCGGCAATGGAGCCAAGCACCAGCAGACCCAGGCCCCGCCCGGTAAACAGCAGCGTCGGAATGAACGCGCTGACATGCGGCAGCGTACTCGTTCCCATGAACAGCATGAACATCAAAAAGGCGATTTCCATCCAGGCGAAAAACACCAGCAGCAGCACAACGCCCATGAATGAGATCTGCCCCGCCGACGACTTGCATGTACTGCAAATGGAGCCGAACTCCACCTTTTCACCATTTTCCAGACGCCGGCTGGCCTCATAAAGGCCGATGGCAGCCAAGGGCCCGATCAGCAGAAAACCGCCGGCCAGCGGCAGCATCAATGAGACCCAGTCAAGCTGCGTCAGGCTCAGCAGCAGCAGGATTGCCGCCAGCGCAAAAGCCGCCCCATAGGCAAGGCTCATTCGCGGGTTATTCCAAAGATCAATCCATCCCTTGTCCAGCCACCTCCAGGGCGCATCGAAGGTGAGCTTATTGATGGTGATGCCTGCAGTATTGGTGCCGAGAGTTGTCCGATCCTGCGGGAGTTCAACTTTCAAGACTGTCATGATGGTTACCGCCTGCTGCTGTTTGCCATTTCCGGGCCTGCTGCATTGGCGCAGCCAGCCGTTCATTTTGTGTCAGTTCTACAGTCTATTGCTGCAAATCTCCAGACGGTAGACCGCAAAAAATCGCTGGCGATCAGCCATGGCGCTGCGATCAGCTTGAGGCGCCGGTCGCGCGGCCTGAATCCCACCGCCAATCCGGGCGCCAAAACCCCGCAGGCCACCACCGCAAAACCGGGCGCCTGGACTTGCGGCGAGGGCCGGCTTAAACGTATGACAACTGCAGAAATGAACCTGATTTACCCGTTTGCCTCCGCTATTGTCGTTTGTCCCGCTATTATATTGGAAGCAATTGAACGGCAACAGGAATTGAGGCAATCGCCAAGCATCCGCAATCGCCAAACATGCGCAATTGATCAAGACAACTCAATTGGCCGGGCAACTCAATTGCTTGACCCGCCTGTAACGGAACCATCCGGGCCATCGCGAAAATGAACGCTGACCCTGCCAACTGAACGCTAACTACCAACTGAACGCAAAAATACTGGACAAAAGCAAACCGTGGCCCAACAGACATTTTCGAAAATCCTGGTGGCAAACCGCTCCGAGATCGCCATCCGCGTGATGCGTGCGGCCAACGAGCTGGGCATTCGCACCGTCGCAGTTTATGCCCATGAAGACCGCCTGGCGCTGCACCGCTTCAAGGCCGACGAGAGCTATTTGATCGGCGCCGGACTGGGGCCCATCAAGGCTTATCTGTCAATCGAGGAAATCATCCGCACCGCCAAACAGGCCGGCTGCGATTGCCTGCACCCGGGCTATGGTTTCCTGTCTGAAAATCCAGAACTCGTCGAAGCCTGCGAGCGGGCAGGCATTACATTCATCGGTCCCTCCGCGGGTTCCATGCGGGCGCTCGGCAACAAGGTCTCGGCACGCCAGCTGGCGCAACAGGCAGGCACGCCGGTGATGCCGGCCAGCGCGCCACTCAGCGCAGACCATGGTGACATCCGCAAGGCGGCAAAGGATGTCGGCTATCCGCTCATGCTGAAAGCCTCCTGGGGCGGCGGCGGGCGCGGCATGCGCGTCATTCGCTCGCCAGATGCACTGATCAAGGAAGTCACCGAAGGGCGCCGCGAAGCCGAAGCCACTTTCGGCAATGGTGAAGTCTATCTGGAAAAACTGATCGAGCGGGCGCGCCATGTCGAGGTGCAATTCCTCGGCGACAATTATGGCAATGTCGTACATCTTTTTGAGCGCGACTGCACGGTGCAGCGGCGCAACCAGAAGGTTGTCGAGCGCGCCCCGGCGCCCTATCTCAACGACAAGACACGCGCGCAGCTTTCCGCCAGTGCTGTCAACCTCGCCAGGGCAGCCAATTATGTCGGCGCCGGCACCGCCGAATTCCTGATGGATGCCGACAGCGGCAAATTCTTCTTTATCGAGGTCAATCCGCGCATCCAGGTCGAGCATACGGTCACCGAGGAAGTCACCGGCATCGACATTGTCAAGGCGCAGATCCGCATCGCCGCCGGTGGCCATATCGGCGAGCCCAGGGAAACCGGCGTGCCCGAGCAGAAGGACATCGAGCTCAATGGCCACGCCCTGCAGTGCCGCATCACCACCGAGGACCCGGAAGCCAATTTCGTCCCCGACTATGGCCGCATTACCGCCTACCGCGGCGCCACCGGTTTCGGCATCCGTCTGGACGGCGGCACCGCCTATTCCGGCGCCGTCATTACGCGCTATTACGACTCCATGCTTGAGAAGGTCACCGCCTGGGCACCGACGCCGGGCGAAGCCATCGCACGTATGGACCGCGCGCTTCGCGAATTCCGCATCAGGGGCGTTGCCACCAATCTCGCCTTTGTTGGGAACCTCATCAACCATCCCAGATTCAGATCAGCCGACTATACGACGCGCTTTATTGACGAGACGCCGGAGCTGTTCGAATTCAGTAAACGCCGCGACCGCGCCACGCGCCTTCTCAACTTCATTGCCGATGTTTCAATCAACGGCAATCCGGAGGTCAAAGGCCGGCCGAAACCGCCACTCCATGTAGCGCCCGAGCCGCCAGCCTTCGAGCCGCTGCCTTTGCACAAAGGCACAAAAGACCTGTTGCAGGACCTGGGACCAGACGGTTTTTCGCAATGGATGCTGAAGCAAGCCCGCGCCCTCATTACCGACACCACCATGCGTGATGCGCATCAGTCGCTGCTGGCAACGCGCATGCGCAGCTATGACATGGTGCAGGTCGCGCAAGGCTACGCACATCTGCTGCCAGAGCTTTTTTCGATCGAGTGCTGGGGCGGCGCCACCTTCGATGTTGCCATGCGCTTCCTGAACGAATGTCCCTGGGAGCGTTTGCGCGCCTTGCGCGACAGGATCCCCAATGTGCTGCTGCAGATGCTGTTCCGCGGCGCCAATGGCGTCGGCTATACCAGCTATCCCGACAACGTGGTGCGCGAATTTATCCGCCAGGCGGCGCAGAGCGGCATTGACCTGTTCCGCGTGTTCGACAGCCTCAACTGGGTCGAGAACATGAAGGTCGCCATGGACGCGGTGCTGGAAAGCGGCAAACTGCTGGAAGCCACGATCTGCTACACCGGCGACATCCTCAATCCCCAGCGCGCCAAATACGACCTCGACTATTACGTCAAAATGGCCGGCGAACTTAAAGCCGCCGGCGCGCATGTCATCTGCATCAAGGACATGGCCGGGCTGCTGAAACCCGCCGCCGCCGGCCCGCTGGTCAAGGCGCTCAAGGCCGAGACCGGACTGCCGCTGCATCTTCACACCCACGACACCTCCGGCATAGCCGCCGCAACCATCCTGGCAGCCGTCGATGCCGGCGTTGACGCCTTCGATGCAGCAGCCGACTCGCTGTCCGGACTGACCTCGCAGCCCAACCTCGGCTCGCTCATCGAGGCGCTGCAGCGGACCCCGCGTGATAGCGGCATCGACCCGGCCATCATCCGTAGATTCTCTGATTATTTTGAAGCCGTGCGCAGGCAATATGCCGCCTTCGAAAGCGACCTGCGCTCCGGCGCCTCGGAAGTCTACCTGCACGAAATGCCGGGCGGCCAGTTCACCAACCTGAAAGAACAGGCACGCGCGCTCGGCCTTGCCTCACGCTGGCATGAGGTGGCGGCGGCCTATGCCGAGGTCAACGACATGTTCGGTGACATCATCAAGGTGACGCCGACATCGAAGGTGGTGGGCGATATGGCGCTGGCCATGGTCTCGGCCGGCCTGACCAGGGCTGACATTGAAGATCCCGACAAGGATATTGCCTTTCCCGATTCGGTCATAGCACTGTTTCGCGGCGACATGGGCCAGCCCTATGGCGGATTCCCGCAAACCCTGCAGGCCAAGATCCTCAAAGGGCAAAAACCCCTGACCACGCGCCCGGGCGCCAGGCTGCCGGCTGCCAATTTTGACGTTGAGCGGGCCAGCGCGGAAAAACTCATCGGCCGCAAGATCAGCCAGGAGGAATTGAATTCCTGCCTCATGTACCCGGATGTGTTCACCAGTTTTGCCAGCTTCCACCGCGACAACGGCCCGGTCAACGTGCTGTCCACCGACATCTTCTTCTATGGCATGAAGCCTGGCCAGGAAACCGTCATCCAGTTGCAGCGCGGCAAGACCATGGTGCTGCGCTGCCAGGCCTTTGGCGAAGTCGATGATGAAGGCCAGGTCAAGGTGTTTTTTGAATTGAATGGCCAACCGCGCACCGCCAAGGTCCCCGACAGGACGGCGTCAACAACGATCCCGCAGCACCCCAAGGCCGAAGACGGCAACCGCGATCACGTCGCAGCGCCGATGCCCGGACTCATCGCCTCGGTCGCCGTCAAGGCCGGCCATGATGTCCACAACGGCGATCTGCTGGCGACCATCGAGGCCATGAAAATGGAAACCTCCATCTATGCCGAGCGCGACGGCCATCTGCGCGAAGTCTACGTCGCCGCCGGCAGCAAGGTCGACGCCAAGGATTTGCTCATCGAGTTCGAAAATTAGCCCGATCCATAAAATGCGCAAAGGTTAATTCTATATTCATTGATTGCCCGCCATTCTGATCGGAAGACATGCCTTCCTATGCCCATATTTTGGAGTACGCAATGAGCGACAGGGACAATGGGCCGGTTGCAGCGAGTGCCGAGACCGGCGACACAAGTGAAAATACAAATCAGAACCTGCTGAACAAGCGCCAGTCGCTTAAAAGCATCGCGCGCTTTGCCGCCTATACCGCGCCGGCAATGGTTGTCCTGCTCAGCCCCGAGGACAGCAGAGCTCACCGCAATCACCATGGACACGGTGGACGCGGTGGACATGGTGGACATGGTGGACAATGCGACAATCCCGGCCTGCATCTGGGGTTTAACCACAATCGTCACTCCCCCTGCTGACATTTGAGGGTCATGAGCAATTTTCAGGCAGCGCTCGCCGCCAGCGAAACAATGCCCTTGGGCAAAAGCCTCTGCGTCTTCCGCCAGGACAGCCGCACGCTTTGCCTCCTCAACAACACTGCATCGCAGGTCTGGCAGGCATTGAGCAAAGGTTTGCCGGATGATGCCGTGGCGCGGCAACTTTGCGACGCTTATGGCATCGGCTATGACAGGGCGAGGCAGGACGTTTCAGGCCTCATCTGCGACTGGCAGGCGAGCGGACTGACGGCAATGCCGATGCGCAAGAACGGCGATGGCGAGCGCCCGCCACTGCCGCAGCAATGCCGCGCTGTGGCTGCCGATCATCCAGGCCATCTCAATGCGATCTATGGCCTGTCCTTTTGCACCGCCGGACAAGAGCCGCTGCACTTGAAATGCCATGAGCCCGTTCTTGCCCGGCTGCTCGAAGCTGTTCTGCGACCTTTGCGCAATGATGGTGCAAGCGCCGGACAATCTACGGCAGAGCCGAAAGATGGCGCGCCCAAGGTGCTTGAAGTGGGCACTGAAGAGGGCTCCGGCGGGCGCTCCGGCGGGTGCCATGACCAGCACGGCTACTGGATCAGGCAACCCGGCGGCAGCATCATTTGCGGCCTCGACAGAAGCCAGGCACGCCGCGCGGTACTGCGTCAGATCCTGCTGCAGCGCCATGGCCCGGGCAATACTTCGGCGATACTCCATGCTTCGGCGGTCGAGCAGGATGGCAGGGCCATCGTCATTGCCGGGCCATCAGGTGCCGGTAAAACAGCCCTCACCGCCGCGCTGGTGGCGAGCGGGGCAAATTATCTTGGCGATGATCTGCTGGCGCTCCACCGCGATGGCTGCCAGATCGGCGACTTCCCTGCCAGCCTCGCCCTGAAGGAAGGTAGCTGGCCGCTGCTGACACAGCTCTTCCCGGCGCTCGGCAGTTGCCCAACGCTGACCACAAGGCGCCTGAAGGTCCGTTATCTCGATCCCACCGCGCAGAGCAAGCCGCCAGCAGCCAGATGGTGCCGGATCGCAGCGCTGATCCTGCCGCATTATCAATCAGGCTGCAGCCTCACAATGCAGAAGCTTGGCGCCGAACAAACCTTCAACGGGCTTGTCAGCAGCGGCAGCGAACCCGCAGGCATCCCGCCTTCAATACAATCCCTGGCGAGGCTCGCCGGCAGCGTCCCGGCATGGCGGATGCATTTTGGCGATCCTGATGCGGCGGTGGCGAAGATCACCAGGCTGGGGCAAGGCGCATGAGGACGCGGGCAGCTCTTGTCGCCGCCACCATGGATCTCGCCCGCGCAGCAACAGCGGCAACAGCAACAGCAACGGCAGACCCTCGGCACGCCGCCGCTGACCTGCCCAAACGCGCAGCACTGCCGCTTCCTGACAGCGAGGCCGCATGGCGGCAGATCATCGCCATTGCCAGTGCGCATCTCATATTGCCGGCGCTGCATCAGGCGATCATCGCCGGTGCGGACGACAGCACCATCAGCAGGCCCCAAAATCGCGACGCACTCGACTTTCTGAGCGAGATCCATGCCGCCAATGGCGCACGCAACGGCAGACTGCGGGCCAGCCTCATCGCCACGGCAGCAGCACTCAACAAGGCAGGCATCATTCCGCTGGTGCTCAAGGGCGGCGCCTTCCTGCTCGACCCCGTTGCCACGAGGACCGGCGGCGCGCCGCAAAACCCGGCGTCAATGCGTCCCGCACCCTGGCGGTTCATGAGCGATCTGGATCTATTGCTGCCCGAGCACAGGCTTGCGGAGGCCGTCAGGGTTGTTAACGAGGCGGGCTTTACTGCGCCTGGCGACAGCTATGATCCTCAAGGCGATGCCCACTATCCGCCGCTGGTCAGCCCATGCGGTGAGATCGTCATCGAATTGCATAGCCGCATTTTCACCGACAAATCCGCAAAGCCCTGCCCTGATACGCTCATTGGCAATGCAAAGCTGATAAGCCTCGCCGGCGCGAAACTGCACCAGCCCTCGCCCATTGAGCGCATTGCGCATCTCATTGGCCACGCGCAACTGCACAACGGCTTCTACCGGAAAAAACGCATCCTTTTGCGCGACCTTGTGGATCTGTCGATGTTGCTGCGCAATCACCAGCAAGCGATTTCCTGGCCAGACATATTGCAGAATTTCATCACCACAGCGGAGCGTGAGGCGGCTTGCGCCTTTATCGCGGCATGGCAGCTCTGGCAGCAGCAGGGCGCGTCCCATCATGACCGGCAGCCTTATGATGGCGATGCAGCGAAAATTTCCCGCGAAAGCAGCCAATGGGCCGTCCAGGCACTGGCCCGGCTGAGCTGGCCGCAATGGCGGCGTGGCGCGGCGGCCATGGCAAACAGACTGGCGTGGGATTTGAAATCACTTGGCAGCCAGCCGGAGCACCGCCGCAGAGCCCTCGCCACGCTTCGAAACCCGGCCAAACTGCGCCTCAATCTCGCCAGGCGCTACGCCAAGTTGCGGCAAATGCTCTGGGCATAGATTGAAGCTGCTGCGGCGCCAAGAACCACAGAGCGGCGAACCGAGAAGAGCAGCGCAAAATCTGTTGGAAACGCGCGGGGTCCAGGTCGTGTCCCACGCGCGGGGCCCAGGTCGTGTCCCACGCGCGCCGCATCATGTGGAACACGCCGGCATGATGCGCGGGTTTTCCATCATCCGGAACAGCTCTGCGGCATGACGCAGCACATCGAAATGCACCACGCGCGTTTTGCCGGAGGCGAACAAGAACCGGGCCTGTCCGCGCGATTTGACGTCATGGCTCAGACATGCTTCCGGCATGGGACGGCGGCCTCGCTGGTGAATAGATCAGCCTAGCGCAGATAGGGCAGCGGATTGACCGGCTTTGATCCCTTGCGCAATTCAAAATGCAGTTACGGCTGGCCCACTGTGCCGGTCGCTCCAGCCTTGGCGATCACCTCGCCGCGCCTGACCTTGTCGCCGCGCCTGACCTCCAGTTCGGAGTTATGCGCATAGGCCGTCACCCAGTTTCCTTCATGGCGCACCAGGATCAGATTGCCATAGCCCTTGAGTTCATTGCCGGCATAGGCGACAACGCCGTTTTCAGCAGCCTTCACGGCGGTTCCCTTGGGCACCGAGATATTGATGCCGTCGTTCAGCGTACCATCGCGGCGCGAACCGAATTTGGCGATCATCCGCCCTTTGACCGGCCAGCGGAATTTTGCTGCCGAGGAACGTTGCCCGGGTTTGGCCAATTGGCGCGATCGGCCGGCGCCAAGCGAACTTGCGCCAGACGGACGGGAGCCAGACCGACGGGAATCATTCAGCTTGTGCCGGTCAAGGCTGGCAACACGGGTCGGCTTTTTCTTTTCATTGATGATGCGGGTTTTCACATTGCCATAGGTCCGCGGTCCGCTGCTGTTGACCACGCGCGGCGCCTGTCGGGCCGTTCCCATGGCCAGGACCTGACGCTGCTCACGCCGATTGCCGGCCGCTGCAGCATCGCCAGCGGGAAGGCGCAGGATCTGGCCGGGGCGCATGCGCCGCGGATTGATGCCTGGATTGGCACTAAGCAGATCGGCCGAGCGCAGGCCATGCTCATGGGCAATGCGATAAATGGAATCGCCCGGGCGCACCTTATATGTTCCGCCCCTTGAGGCCGCCGCCAGCCGGCTGACCGAGCGCTCACGCGATAGCCGATCCGCACTCTGTCGCGGCGCCGTAAATGGGGTGCGCCTGGGCAACCGCCGCCGGGTCAATTCAGCAGTTTGGTCAGCAGTTTGGTCAGCAATTCGGCCAGCGCTTTGCCGCGCCAACTGACGAGCACCTGGCAGGCGCAATTTCTGTCCCGGCCGGATCATCGTATTGCGCAAGCCGTTTGCAGTCTGCAAGGCCGCAATGCTCACCCCGTAACGGCGCGACAAACCATAAAGCGTATCACCGCGCGCAACCGTAATCGTCTGAGCTCTAGCCCTGGAGCCAGCATTTGCCGCCCTGCCCAGGGGGCGCAGATGACGCAAATTATCCTGAACGCGTGGTGCATTGCGCGATGCGCTGCGGTAGCGGGTTATGGCCAGCGGCGATGACGAGCCTTGCGATGCAGGCGCAATATCCGGCAGGCGCTTTGCATATACCGACGGCGGCGCTGGCGCCTCGGAACGCCGGTTGAGGGAATCTGCGCGCCTGTTGCGGCTGGCAAGCCCACTGCCTATGCGACCGCGATAGGAGCCTTGATCAGCCATCGGTTGCGAAGGAATCGGGGCATCGGATAGCGATTGCCCATTGTTGCCGGGTGGCAGCGATCCGGTCGCGCCACCGTCATCTCTCATGCTGTATTTTCCAAGATCGAAGCGCGATACGTCTGTACTGCAGCCGCCCGCCAGCAGGGAAAACACCAGTCCCGCGCCCAGGAGAGCCTTGTGGCCTGCGCGGTATTGAAACTTACAAATACGCTGGAACTCATACATTTTGGTACACCTCTACACCCGTCATCAGTTAACCCGTTTAGGATTAACGAGGCCTTAACAGCACGTGGGGGCCCGCGGAAAATTTTGTGAGTCATCTGCCACCCTCGCCTATCGCGCGAGATCCAGATGCAGAGATTTAGTCGGCCATTGTGGGAGGATCGCGGCGCAGATGGGGCAATTTCGCGATGTGGACAGATAGTGCGCCTGAAACAGTCGCGCGGCCCCTGCCACAACGCCCGCCAAAACCTCCTTGGGCCTCAGACCTCTATTGCAGCAGCCTGGCAAGACCGGTGAGGAATGGGCGATGGGTCAGATCGGCGATCAGCGGCGTGACGGAAATATGTCCTTCATAGATCGCCCACAGGTCCGTGCCCTCGGCCGGGTTCGATTTTTTGCGCGCATAGTCAAACCAATAATAGGCATTGCCCCAGGTATCGCGCCGCTCCTCGATATGCAGCAGGCCCTCATCGCGCCGCCCCTGCACCGTTACCATGATACCGGCAACATCCTGCGGCTGCCGATCGGGAAAATTGACATTCATCAACACGCCGGCAGGCCAGTCTCCCGCCAGCAACTGCGAAATCAGCGGCGGCCCGGCAGCGCTCGCCGTTTCCCATTTGATCCGCCCCGAACCGTCAAAGCCCGTTGCAACCGACATGGCAATCGATCGGATGCCCAGCGTCGTGCCCTCCATGGCGCCGGCCACGGTCCCTGAATAGGTGACATCATCGGCAATATTGGCGCCGCGGTTGACGCCGGACAAAACGAGCGTCGGCGGCGCCTCTTTCATGATATGCCGCACCGCCATGATCACGCAGTCGGTCGGCGTGCCGCGCACGGCAAAAACCTTTTGCTCCAACTGCCGGCAGCGCAGCGGATCATGCAGCGTCAACGAATGCGCAGCGCCGCTTTGATCGGTTTCAGGCGCCACCACCCAGACATCGTCGCTGAGGGCGAGCGCGATATTCTGCATCACCTTCAGGCCGGGCGCGTTTATGCCGTCGTCATTTGTGACCAGAATACGCATCGGCTTTTTGTCTCCGGCTGAACTGTGGGCAGATGCAATCCCCATCGCACTGCTTCAGCGCTATAGTGCCATAGTGCCATGGCGTCATGGCGTCAGGGCGGTATAACGTCATCGTGCCAGAGCGTCATGATGTCATAACATCATCGCGACATACGCCATAGCGTCATCGTAAGAGGGCGAGAGGATGAAAGAGCCGTTCGGCGATTGGCATTGCGGTCTCAAACGAGCCTCAAGCAATGCATCACGCGGCGGCCTCGATTATCTCAAGCCCCCCCATATAGCCCCGAAGCACCTCAGGAATTATGACAGAGCCGTCGGCTTGTTGATAGTTTTCCAGCACAGCCACCAGCGTGCGGCCAACCGCCAGACCGGAGCCGTTCAGCGTATGCACCGGTGCAATCTCTTTGGCGGCCTTGCGCCGGTAGCGCGTATTCATGCGCCGCGCCTGAAAATCACAGCAAAGCGAACAGCTCGAAATCTCCCGATAGCAATTCTGCCCCGGCAGCCAGACCTCCAGATCATGCGTCCGCCGCGCGCCAAAGCCCATATCGCCGGTGCACAGCAGCATGACGCGATAGGCGAGCCCGAGCCGTTTCAGCACCTCTTCGGCGCAACCCGTCAGGCGGTCCAATTCATCGAGTGATGTTTCAGGGGTGGTAATGGAAACAAGTTCGACCTTGTTGAACTGATGCTGGCGGATCATGCCCCTGGTATCGCGGCCCGCTGAGCCTGCTTCCGAGCGAAAACATGGCGTCCAGGCGGTGAGGCGCAGCGGCAGATCCTGTTCCGCCAGAATGCGCCCACGCACATAATTGGTCAGCGGCACTTCGGCGGTCGGGATCAGCCAAAAGCCGGTTGTGGTCTGAAACAGATCCTCGGCAAACTTCGGCAGTTGCCCGGTGCCATACATGGCCTCGTCATTGACCAGCAGTGGCGGCTGCATTTCGGTGTAGCCATGCTCACCCGTATGCAGGTCGAGCATGAACTGCGCCAGTGCCCGCTCCAGCCGTGCCAGCGGCCCTTTCAGAAACACAAAGCGCGCGCCAGACACCTTGCCCGCAGCCTCAAAATCCATCAGCCCCAGCGCTTCGCCGAGCTCAAAATGCTGCTGCGGCTCGAACTCAAATTGCGGCGGCTCGCCGACGGTCCTGAGCAACTCGTTATCGTTCTCGTCCTTGCCGACGGGCACCTCATCAAGCGGCAGATTGGGCAGCACCTCAAGCGCTGCGCGCAAGGCCGCGTCAAGCCTGCGTTCTTCCTCTTCGCCTGCCTGAATGACGCCCTTGAGGTCGGCAACTTCTGCCATCAGGGCTTGCGCCTTGTCCTCATCCTTTTGCGCCTTGGCCCTGCCGATCTGTTTTGATGCAGCATTGCGCCGCGCCTGTGCCTGCTGCAACTCGGCCAGATGCGCCCGCCGTTTGTCGTCAAGCGCAATGAGACCGGCGGCCTTGGCCGGCAGTCCGCGCCGTGTCATGCCCTGGTCGAAAATTTCCGCGTTGTCGCGTATCCATTTGATGTCGAACAAGGGTGCGTCCCCCCTCTCGCCTGTTCCGATTTATGCCGACCGGCCAAATTACTGACTCGTATACCCCACAGTCAAGCGCAGAGAATTCAAGAGGATACAACGAAGCCATATGTCAAAACCAAATACCTACGGGTATTATGCGGTGAATTATTGCAAGGCAGAGCTATAGGCGCTGCGCCCGTTTGGGTCCAGAGGGAAGCTGCATGCAGGGAGAGGATCATTGCAACAGGGCCTCAACCGCCAGCCCGTCCCGGCAGAGCCGCTGCGTCAATTTTGCCGGCCAATTTTGCGAAGGCTGTTGCCTTGCCATCACGACCCGCCCGGGCAGCGGTCTGCAGCAAATGCGAAGCTTGAAAATCCCGCAAAAACGGCGGCATCACTGATGATGCCGCCGGGATCTGTTCGATGAATCATAAAGACGCGACAGGATCAACCGTGTGAGCCGCGTGTTTTTCTCACGCAGTGTCCATAACCATCATCTGTATAGCCTTTTTTGCATTTTGCCGCCGAAGCCGGAGCCGTTGTGAGTAAAGGCGCGGCAAATGCTGCGGTGAATGCAAAAAGCGATAGAGTGAGCAGAATCTTTTTCATGATCGTCCTCATGGTTGGTCTCATGTTTGGAGTTTAGCGGAATCCATTGATCGTCGCTAGTCGTGGTGCAGTGGCTTTGATTTAGTTGATCTTGCCGTGGAGTGCTTGTAACTTTTTCGTAACGTGCCCGTGATCGCGCGCTAACGAGCGGCTTGAGGAGACCGAATTTTCTGGCAATTGCACAGCAGTTTTGCTTGTTTTGCAACAGCTGTTTTAATTCGGGATATGAGATGTGAACAAAGCGACTGCTCAGGATCTGCCACTCAATCAGGATTTGCCACTCAAGGGGTCGATGGATTTCGCCTATGGGGTGGCGCGCGAGCTGCTGCCCGGCGTAACGCGTCTGGTCGCCAATAACCCCGGTCCCTTCACCTTCAAGGGCACCAACAGCTATCTCATCGGCCGGCAGGATCTGGCGCTGATTGATCCAGGGCCGGCCGATGACGCGCATCTTGATGCCATTCTGGCGGCGGCGGCCGGCCGGCCGATCAGCCATATTTTCGTTACCCATACCCATCGCGATCACACAGATGCTCTGGCGCCGCTACTGGAGAGACTGCGGCCTTTGTACGAAACCCGGACTTATGGCTTCGGCCGTGGCGCCGCCAACATGGGCGCCAAAGGTGTCAGCCCGTCGGGCCGCGCCTTTATCGATGAGACATTCGTTCCCGACGTGACCTTGAAGCATGGCGCGCAGGTCTGCGGTGCCGACTGGGCGTTAAGGGCGATCTATACCCCCGGACATGCGCCAGACCATCTGTGTTTTGCCCTGGAGGACTGCGCAGCGGCGGACAGCGGCGTCGTCTTTTCCGGCGATCACGTAATGGCCTGGAATACCACCGTGGTGGCGCCGCCAGAGGGCAATATGGCCGATTATATGGCCTCCCTGGAGCTGCTGCTGCAACGTTCAGGCGACAGGCTGTTGCTGCCCGGCCATGGCGGCCAGATAGATCATCCAAGGCGCATGTTGCGGGCCTATCTCGTGCATCGGCAATGGCGCGAACAGGCGATTCTGCGTGCCATTCGCGATGGCCACGATACGATCCGCAAGATCGTCGCCATTGTCTACCGGGGGCTTGACCAGCAACTCATCAATGCGGCCGCCCTTTCCGTGCTTGCCCATGTCGAACATTTGGCCAATGCCGGTCTTGTCACTTTCGACGGCGCCGCCTCCTTCGACGGGATGCTCTGCGCCGTTTAGCCTTGCTGGTTCTGCGGTGTTTTTTCTTGCCGGCCCTTGCGGCAGCACGTTCGTCGGCAATTGAGACGGTCTCCTGCAGGCGCGTTTTGAACATTCGTGTGAATTCTTCGATGCGCGCGGCATTGCGGCCGAAATCATGGCGGCCATAGCGCGACGCGGAACGCAGATCTATCAGCGCAGCGCGAGCGTTGCCGGTGATCCGGATGACGGCATCATCGACAAACCCCAGGATCAGTGTTTTGTCGCTCGCCTCAATGCGCGCACTATGCGCATTTGGCCCGCTTGGCGGTTCGCTGGCGAGGATCTTCCAGCCCAGCCGCTTGGCCACCGAGCGCGCCAGCTCATAGGCTTCCTGGATCGAGCGATCCACAATGATCGGCTTGATATAGGGATAGGCCTCGTTCTGTGCTTTTGCCGCATCAGTGCCAGGATAACGCGTGCTGTTGGCGCCTGTCGCGCGAATATCTGCGGCACGCCTGAATTGCGGTGGATTTGCGGGATCGGTGGTAATGTCGTCGATCATCGGCAATCTGAGCGCCATCGGGATCACCGCCGCCGGCCCGGCAAAGACAAGAGCTGAAAGCAGCAGACCGGCAATGGCATGGGGTGTCCCGGCAACGCCGGTTCGCCAGATGATGACGATTGCCGTCACGGCGAGCACTACGGCAGCAGCGGTGAGGACAAAACCGACTTTCAGCGTGTTAAGCAGCAATGCTGTCGGAAAACCTGCAAAACGATGCAGCAGCAGCGCTGTCACAATGAGACAAATTGAGAACAGAGACAGCCTGAGCGACCAGATTGCCAATGGTGTCTTGGGTGCTGCTACGGAGACTGCCATGCGTTAGAAATCCATCCCTACCCTGCGCGAAGTTCAAATGTCATCACTTGCCTGGACCTGGCCCGCATTATCCATCAGCGCATCCGCCACCGCGCTAGCTGTCATGGCGCTAGCTGTCATGGCGCTAGCTGTCATGGCCCAAGCTGTCATGACCCAAGCTGTCATCATCCCCAACATCGAACCCA
>Ga0114931_10006085_pt1 | contig 14864 bp, 17 predicted proteins | sample 2SBtaG_FD_89579 | JGI IMG/M metagenome (GOLD analysis project Ga0114931, IMG submission 89579) | Deep subsurface microbial communities from Kolumbo volcano to uncover new lineages of life (NeLLi) - 2SBTROV14_V59a metaG | ecosystem: Environmental > Aquatic > Marine > Volcanic | place: Kolumbo...
CTCCGGTCATGATCCAAGCGGGTGAAAGGGGTCCAGGCCATGCGATCCTCCGTTTGTTGCCAAACTTCGGTGAATCACAGACCTCCCTTTCACTCAACACTCCTTTCTTGGATGGACACTTAGGACATACGGAAATGCCCTAAATCGTCCTCCAAAGGCCGAAACCGTTGGCGCGCATCCAAACCGCGAAGGGTTGGTCAGGTTTTCAAAGGGCTGGAACGCTCGATGATCGATGGTGCCGGAGAGCCGAAGTCTCTGGCCGTCATCCAAGGAACGCTCCTTGGCCGATGGCTAATCCAAATGGAGAGCGGCAGTCTCCAATGGTCGAAGCCGGTGCCGATACACCCGGTCGTGATTGAACGCCGAGACGTTCTCATCGCTCATTTCAGGCTCGATGCCTGATGTGAGCGACAAAGCCCTTAGCAAAAGCATCGCATGAGATGTTTGCGCTTAGGGCTTCCAAGGGGGGTTAGCGGGGGACTGGAAGTCCCCCCTCAAGGTAGGCGCCAAAGGGCCGGTAGGACCGGCGCATACCTTGTACCAACTTACGTCCTCTCATATTCCATAATACCATAGGTTGTAGGCATTACGGGCAAGATTCTGTGCTGCACCTGCACTGAAGCCAGATGTCATGTACACGCCACTATTTGATAGCACGAGGTAGCCACGAGGAAAACCACTGCACCCCTGCGGCATACTCCGAAGCTGTGGATGTCTCCCACTGATCTGTAATGCAAAGCGGACCAATTTCAGCCCCGTTGGAGTGTGCACCCCAATGAACAATCTCATCAAAGAGAATGCTTCGAATGTCGAGTCTTTTGCGGCGCCCGATCCATCGCTGCGCCCGACGCAAGACACTTATGATGCCTTCCAGAAGGCGTATGATGAGGCGAACTATGTGCTGTTTGCTGGCGAGCGTGCGGGTTGCCTGATAACGCTCCAGCGGCGCGCCCGGACTATGGGGTACTTTTCACCGAATCGTTTCGTGCGCGCCGATGGCGAGCAATCCCACGAGCTGGCTGTCAACCCGGCCTATTTTCGCAATTGCGCGCTAATCGACACTTTATCTGTGTTTGTCCATGAGATGATCCATGTCTGGCAGGAGCATTTCGGCAAACCGGGACGCGGGCGCTATCACAACAGCGAGTTTGCGGAAATGTCGGAGAGCCTTGGGCTTATGCCCTCCGCTACAGGCCAGCCGGGCGGCAAGCGAACCGGGGACAGGATGAGCCACTATATCATAGAAGGCGGCAAGTTTGAGCGCTTTGCCCGCGATCTGATTGAACGTGGTTTTGAAATCCCATGGAGCGAAACGCCGCCAAAGCTCGAGAACGCCGGTATCGATGGCGGCGCTGAAAATAAGACGAAAAAGGGCGGCAAGCGCCCCAAATATACCTGCGGTATCTGCGGGCAAAATGCATGGGCCATGCATGAGGCCGCGCTGGTGTGCGGAAAGGACATGGGCCCGATGCTCCCGGCCTAAAAATCCTCGCTCTCCTTCCGAACAGAAAAAAGCCCCGAGCCGGTGCCCGGGGCTTTTGTTTGCAAGCCGCGCTTTAGAAGTTCGCGGCGCTGCCGGTATCGGCTGAGCCGTTTTGGCTGGCGCTTTTCTTGGCGGGACGCGACCGGCTCCATTTGAGCTGATAGCTGCCATCTTCTTCCTTGACCAGCGCCGCCCAGATGGCTTTTGCCAGTTCGGGCGTATCGATCAGGGTATTGAGATAGGCCTTGCCGGATTTCTTGCCGAATTCATGGCGGGCGAAACCAACCTCAATGTCCGTTCCTTTCCGGTAGAGCCTGAAGTCGGGGCTGTTGCCAACCTTTTCTTCAATCGGGCGGTATTCCAGATCGAAGCTGCTGATAAGGGTCGTTGCGGTGCCCGTGATGGTGCCGTTTTCGTTTTTTGTGAAAGTTCCAAGGTTCATTGTAGTGCTCCTTTGTTTAGTTTGGTGCCGCAGACCATCTGCGGCTTTCCATGGACACCGAATAGAAGACTGCGGGGGGCGGCGTTCACTGCCCCGCCTTTCGAATGCAATGGAGAAAGCAAGGCGGGGTCAGGGAAAATGAATTTTGCTTCGCGATGAAATGACCTTCAGGTCATCGGAAAATTCTTTTTGAACCCGGCCACCGTCCGTCTTCAGGTTGCCAGTTGGAAAGCCCGGTTTGGACTGCGCTCCCAAGTCAAAGGAACAGTTCAATTCCCGCTGGAGCCGCCCTGTCAACGAAGGCAAACCTCACGAGGCTGCCGCGAGGATCATTCAGGCGTCCCTCTGCGATCCTGACCGCATACGAAGAATGATTAGATACAAACAGCAATGCGGGAGACGGATAATGAAGGTAAGAACCGGCGAAGTAGATTTGATGACGGGCATCCCAAGGGGCCTGACACACAAATACCTGAAAGATCAGCGCATCCCCCAAGCGCGCTGGCAGACGCAGGAAGCAATTGAGGCGCACAAGGGGCTGGAATACGACCCGGATAACCCGGGGGGCAAAATCCTGCTAGGCGCCGTCGGCGAGAAGCTGATCGGCAGAGCCGACAACCGGCACATACAAACGATCGCGGGCAACCGATCCGGCAAGTCAGTCGGGGTCATTAACAACTTGCTGCTTTATGACGGCTCAGTCATCGCCGTGGATGTGAAATCTGAACTAGCCAACATCACGGCAGCACGACGGGCCGCTATGGGCCAAGATGTTTTCGTTCTCGACCCTTACGGCAAAGCCCGCGGCAAGGCCAAAAAATTCCGGAGCCGGTACAACCCGCTTCGTACGCTGAGACTCGATGATGTGGGCGTGATCGAAAAAGGAATGCAGATCATCGATGCGCTGATTGTTTCCAACGGTCAGGAAAAAGATCCGCACTGGAATGAAAGCGCAGGTGCCGCCCTGCTTGGATTCCTTCTTTATGTCGCCTTTGGGCAAGACATGCCCAATGCCCGGCGCCATATGGGCACTGTACGCAAATTTGTACGCACCGCGCGGCGTCAGGAACAAACTGAAGACGGGCCGGTCTATGCATTGCCACGCCGGATCATGGCCGGCATCCAGCCGCTTTATGAAGCCGGCCACATTGATGTTGCCGAGGCCATCGAATATGCCGTACGGGGCTTGTATGAAAAATCTCATGAAGAAATGGCAGGCGTGCTCTCGACCATGAACCGGCACACGGCTTTTCTGGATTTCGGGCCAATGAAAGATGTGATGGGCGGTCATGATTTCGATTTGCGGAACCTGAAGCGCAAAAAAATGACGGTCTATCTCTGCCTTCCCGCCTCGAAGCTGGGCGCGTGTAAACGCTGGCTGCGGATATTCATAAACCAGCTCATCGATGCGATGGAAGAAGAGGAGACTGTGCCCGATGCTCCTGTGCTGGCGATCCTTGATGAGTTCCCGGTCTTGGGCTTTATGCAACAATTGCAGGACGCCGCAGGGCAGATTGCCTCGTTTCATCTGAAGCTCTGGACCATCCTGCAGGATTGGGGCCAGGGCAAAGCGCTGTATGGTGAACGCTGGCAGAGCTTTTCAGCAAATTCCGGAATTTCGCAATTCTTCGCCAATGTGGATCTGACGACGACGGAATATATCTCAAAGCGCCTTGGCAAGACCCCGGTACTGGCCACGCGCCAAAGCGATACGTCAATGGATCAAATCGAAAAAGGGATGAGCGGGCAAAGCCAGTCCAAGGAAATGTATGATCTGCTTACCCCTGATGAAGTGGCACGCGCTTTCTCTCGCAGCGATCCGCTCAGACGTCAGCTTCTCATGCTGGCAGGCCTACACCCGATGATCCTTCAGCGTGTGGAATTCTGGAACAAAGCTGCGCCTTATGCGGATGTGTTCGAGGGCAAGTATGAAACGCTGTGAGAGCATGGTAGGAAAGTTATTCTCACGCGGTTGTATTGTGACCATAATGCTGTTCATAATTTTGTAACGGTTGCGCAAAAGCCATGCCCGTGCCTTTCACGGCGCTTTACGAGGACGGGTGAAGACAGGGCAAGATTGAGACTATCTCAGGTGCTTTCGAGACATCGGCGGTATTAGTGATGAAAAGACTACTGTATGCGACTTTACTGATTGTTGGGATGCACAGTCCCGCTTTTGGGGCGCCAGGATGCGGCTATTTGGGACATTTGAATGAACGGGCCGACTTCAATTTGATTTTTCAGGATGACGGGCTTCGGCTTTTTTATGAAGATGATCCAGGCTTCAAAAACCTCTCAAAATGCGATTTCGCAGCGGCGGCTTTGCTCTTTCTCAATGCTGAAGAAGTTCCCGTAAATGCGAGAAGCGTGCTTGCCCCAATGTATGTGCTTAGCAGAATGGGCGACCTGCCACCCAACCATATCTATTGGAGAAAGTTGCACGAAGCCGATAATATATCAGGGATGGAAAATCGAATTGTCGCATTGATCCGTTTCTACAGAGGTGTGATTACGGCAATTCCCAAGCTTAAGGAATTACTGCGTTAGCTTTGTCAAGAACATGGTGTTGTTTGATTGATCCATACCGGGCGTACGACATGCTCTCTTCCCGTTCTAGGGTCATGCCTTACTCCTGACGGTTTGGATGTCTTGGATATTGCATTCTTGGGGCCGATGAATTGCAACATGGCCACACCTGACAGCCTGTAGGCAGTCAGGTGTGGCACAAGCTGTTAGGTGATTACCTCCTAAACAAACTCAGCATACGATTGATCTGCTCAGGCTTCCGGCAAAGCTCTAAGCGTATCTGCTCGCCGGTCTGGTCACTCGACCCAAGAGTGAATTCGCTGACGCGCCGGCCCTTGCTGATAAAGCGGTAGCGATCAAGGGCCAGATCAGCACCGCCATCACCGCGGCAGAAGATGCGGCCGTCTTCCGTACCAAAGCTGGCGAAGGCATCGGTGACGGCAATGCCGGCGCTATCGTTTGCCCACACCAGCCGGATACGAAACAAATCTTCACCGGGTACGAAACAACTCAGCAGAAAGGTTTCGTTTTGGCCTCCGGCGGTGCAGGCACTGCCGCTGTAAACGCCGCGAAAGGTCCCGCCTAAAATCCGGTTATCCGACAGGCGGTAGCCGCGCGCGTCACGGATGCGCCAGGCATCGCTGATTGTCCCGGTATGCTCTCGAAGCATGGCCGGGACAAGCAAACCCTGTTCCTTCAGATAACGGGTGACCATCTCAAGCCGTTCGGGCCGCGGCATCGTGTAGAAGTAGTGGCCGTCGGTCTTGCGCCACGAACCGGTCATGTAACGGCGTAGCCAGTCGTTGCCGATCTCGACTTCCGGCCCGATTTCGGTTTCCGCCACGATGAGCGGCTCCAGAATAGCGCATTCGAAATCCAGCAGCGTCCCGCGGCAATTGGCATAGCGGAAGTCACGGCAGTAGGCGATTTCGGTAATTAAACGGATAATCTCGTTGCTATATGTCACTTTTGCTGTCCTCACTTTTAAGGTGAAGTCAGCGAGGCCTCGCCAACATGTGTGTTGTGTCATGATCATGAGGGGAAGTTGCCACGTGGCAGGACCCCAAGTAAGCGCGCCAGCTGGCAGACTTTTGGCACTCGGTTGGCACTGACGAGTAGCTTGCCCGAAAGATTTTCTTCTATTAGCTTACTTGACTTTGCCCACAACCTATTGAGCTAGCAGATTTATGTACCTATCCAGTAGTTACGGTCCTGACCGGAAGAGCGAGATCCACCGGTTGCTCACTAACGAGATACGTCTCTTTAAATCCCGAAACGATTTCGCATCGCATCTGGAGGACTTGTTTGCTGCCCGGTGTGCCGAGCGCACGGCCACCGATCAACTCACCGGACAGATTTTTGAAATCCCGAACAAATCGTCGAAATTTCTTCGCAACTTTCTCAAGCGGCCGAAAGAAAAGGCTCTGAAAACAACTGAGAATGAGAGTTGGCAATTTCTTGATGCGCTATGCTCGACCTATGTCGGCACGCAAAAAGGTTTCTTGAGTGGCTCAATTCTTGATTATTTCGAGCTCCTCCCAGAAAACAATGCCTCAAGCGCTTCGGGCTCTCATCCTTCGAAACTGCCCACGGGCCAATCATTCGCGCTTGTCGATGAAGATCGAGGCGCGGTCGCAGGCGTCTTTACCCTCAAGGAGAGTATATTAAGACCAGGAATTTTACAGGGCACCGTCTGGACCAGGAAAAGCAAACAGGAAAATATCGACGATCTGTTAGTACAATCAGGGGCTTATCGTAAGCCTAGCTATAGTGATCATTATCATTGGCAGGCAGTAGGCTGTTACATTGATAGTAAAAACTTGCCAGGGGCGTTGAATAGAGAATTAGACTCAGGTCTTTATTTGATTATGAGGGAATTTAAAACACTGGCCCCCGGTACAATTCTACTGTCGGTAAACGCCGAGAATGGAAAAGCAGGAGTAAGCGCGACTCTCCAGGCCCCGCTTGCAAGTTCACGATTTGTTTTGGAAGCAGTAGAAATCGACAAAAAACGATGACAACCGCCGATCAAATATTTAACGCATTGGAGACAGAAGATCTATCCAGCGTCAGGACTTTACTAAACGAACAGCCGGACCTCGTGAAAGCTGAAAACCGGCTGGGGCAAACTCCATTCTGGCTTGCCTCTTGTATGGGATTCACCCGCCTTGTCGAGATCATGCTCGAAGAACCCTGCCGCTCTTATCTGCAACACGACAAACCGGATCAGGCGGGACGCACGGCGCTTGATGCTGCCAGGGCATATAACAACGATGAGGTTATACGAATATTAGAGCCTGTGTTTGCTGCCGGCACCGAGGCATCTGAACAAACGCCGGCTAAATCGATCCCAATCCTCATTGCAATACGCGCCTGGGTACAACGTCAGGCATCTAACTTAGCTGCCTTTGTTGAGGATTTAAGACCGTCCGTTGTCGCTGGTTCCGCTGCAGCCGTTGCAATCGCCGTGCTCGTCGCCGTATTGGTACTGAACTTGTCGCAACACGGAACAAGCATCGAGGATATGGTGGCGAGCGGCGGAGATGGTTCACTTGACAAAGCCATCCGCCTGGCATTGTCAAAAACGGAATCAGACTACGAACGCCACCAGGAACTCTTTACGCGCCTAGATAAGATGGGATGGGAATTTCAATCAATCTCCCGGCAGCTAGTAGGACGGAATACCGCAGCGGGCCTGCGCACCGACATTATCTGCCAGATCAGTTTTCAGGGTCCGGGGGAAACTCTAACGAGAACAATTGAGGTTAAGAATATCGGAACACAGGAAGTAGCGATTAGTCACAATTTTTATGATTTCCCCAAAATTCTAAATGAATTCAAAAATAGAATCGTAGCAACTTCCATCAATATTTGCATTTAGTAGTGAATAATAATATAATGGAGGAATTGATATAATAGTATTATTGTTATTGAGGCCATTTGGAAGATAAAGAAAAATTATTATTTGAATCGTTAGATAAAGAAGACATTGAGCTTGCGAAGAAGTTACTTGAGGAGGATCCCAGCCTGGTCAGAGCCGAAAACAGGCTCGGTCAAACACCATTCTGGACAGCATCATGTATGGGATTGACGAGTCTTGTTGAGTTCATGCTCGAAGAACCCTGCCGCTCGCATTTGCAACACGACAAGCCAGATCGCGGCATGCGCACCGCGCTCGATGCCGCAAGGGCGTACAATAATGACGATGTGGTGGACATATTAGAGCCGGTTTTTGAGGCTGGCGCGGACTCGAAAAAGGCCGCCTCTGCACATGACGATAAACAGCAGGTGACGCCACCGCCGCCACCCAGCCCGGACAACGATATCTGCTAGCACAAGGCCGAATAGCGTCAAGGTGCCTTGTTGTTCAGAATGTCAAAGGACTTTCCGACCATTTCATAATCACGCGGATAAGGGACGAATCGAGCCTCGTACACCGCCTTGGTTACGGTGCGCAGGATAGCGCGGTGGCGCAAGGTGAACCGATCCTGCTCCGCAGGACTCAACTCTCGGCCGTCTATTCCACCCAACTCGGCTATCGCGTGTAGCTCGAATTGCTTTCGAACAAAGTAATATACCTGTTCTCGCGTGACGAATTTGGTGACATTTGAGCCGAACTCGTTGAGAACGGCCTTTTTCTGGCGGGTATTGTCATCCTCATAGAGCGCGCGAATACGAATTCGCTCGCCGCGTTTCATGCTGAAAATAGTGTCGTATACATCGAGCGCAATATAGTTATCGCGCGCGGGATTGCTCTGTGCCTGGGCAAAGGAAATTTGTGCGGACACGACAACGATAAGAAAAAATTTGACCGCTGTGCTCATAAACATCTCCTGTTGTTTCGCCCTCAGATGCCGAAAAGTGTAATGGGTCAAAAACAATGGGTCGTAGCCTCTCTCATTAGAGGCATATCATGGCGATCAACAATCGCGGTAACGAGATTGCGTCGCGACATTGGATAGTCGACTTGATGTAGTGGAAAGGCGGAGATCCTTATGAATTCCTTAGTGATGACACTGCCCCATGCGTCCGGGGGAAATGTAAACCGCAGCATGTTCTGCATCGCCTGCACACTACGATCATCTACGACTGCGCGTGTTTCATTAAACGCAAATACCCAGCTATCAGAAACCACCCCTTGAGATGTAATTTTTCCCGCAAAATCAGCTCCGGCAGTAGGCCCCAAATCCACCTCCATACGAGGCTTACCGTCCATGCACATGAAGTGCAGCATTCTGACTTTGGCTTCAGGATCGGGATTACTGGCACCCAGCGCATAGGTATTGGCCCAGGGCCTTTTTTCCCAATTGATTAGAGTTTCATCGGTCAAAACGTTCAGTTCCCGGAGCGTCTTGATATCCAGTTCTTCAATTTTCTCATGGCCGACTTCTGTGACAGTCTGAAAGAATCTTATGTCGACTCCCATATCCTCAATGTATTGGACAAGCAGAGCATCGATACATTGTACGCGGGCAGTCTCATTCCTGTGGCGGCATTCTTCCGAGATGGCGGGCATGGGATTTTGTTCGATCTTCTCAATAGATTGTGCCAAGGCCGAGCGGTGTTTGAAGCGGTGAACCCCAATCGTTCCATAGCTGTCCCAATAAGCCCGGTCAGTATCATAGAAGAAATCATACCGGCGATGGATTCCGCCAAGAAAGGCATATCCGCAAGCACTGAAACATCTGCCTGAGGAAGTGGAATGCCTGTTTCCTCGGCGCAAAGTGGATGCGACGGCAGTACGAAGACCAAGCTTTCGGATCATCCGTCCTATTTTCAACCCTGCCGCAAGGTTTCCTCCACGGCTGTGGAATGCGACGGTCTTGATGCCCTTGACTTGCAAGTCACAAATTTCCCCTGTGCCGCAGACTTCATTGATCAGAAAATCCTGAAATTTTTCAGGCGTGTCTGGTTGGAAAACCCCTTCAGCCGAAATCCATATCCATTCAACCCGCCGTTTCATGCGATCAAAGGCGGCAGGGTCGAGATCGTCACGCATGCCGTTATCAGCAAGATAAAAGGTCATGTCGGCACTGCTCAATAGAGGCGGCGAAGACTCTTGAGCGTGCGTAACACTCGTAGCCGTCACCAGCGCGAATATACCGCTAATTAGAGACAACAAGACAGATGAGATGCCTATCATCATGAATATCTTCCTCGTCGTGCTTCAAATACCCAATATGCTTTGCCCGTTCACGAAGTTGGGACTTGCTCGTGTAATGTCACGCTATAGTGGCAATCGAGAGTGATCAAGTTTCAAGCTCACGAGGAATCGCTGCCTCCTCCCCTGCCATAAGGCTCCATACCCGCGCTAACCCGCTCATTTGCACGATGCCGGTTGTACCACTTGCACCCCGGCGCGGGGAACCAGCCTCGTGCCGTTTGGAGTGTGCATCATGGAGAACAAAACCCAATCCCCGTTCGCGGGCGGTCCGCGAACCGAAGAAGACACCGATAAAAACGGCCAACCGCGCATCACGGTTTGGCTGAGCGGCCTGACACCGCTATGCGTTAAAATCGCGGACAGGTTGGCGATCGGGTGCGCTGCGCTGACAACCTTCTCAGTTCCATACGCCGCATACAGGATTGCCGAGGCGGCTGATTGGCAGTTTGGCAGTGAACAATACTGGCAGTTCGGCGTAGCGCTGGCCGCGCCAGCCGCCACCTATTTCGGTGTGAAGTGCGGTTTATACCGGGTTTTCACAAATACGGCGTGTGTGGTGTTCACGCCAAAGCATTTTGTGGTGAAGAGCCTGTTTGGCGACAAGCGCTATGACCGCGATCAGCCGCATAGCTTCGCACTTCACTTGCACAAAAAGGCTAAACGTGAAGAGGAAAAACTGTCCTATCGCGATAGCAAATCACTGCGTCGTTGGTGGCAAGGCGCGCGCAAGCGCTACTACGCGCGATCTTGTCATCTGTCTTTTCAGTATTTCGATCAACGCAACGACATCCGCACTATTTACGGCATGACGGATAGCCAGACCTGCCTGACGCGCCTGACTGCCTGTAATCAGATGATGGACCGCTACAAGCTTCAAGGTCCGGAGCAAGCGATGAGTCCTGAAAATGACTGGCCATCACAATCGGGTGATCTGTAATCCATCTAATGCGGGAGTTGAGCCATGGTTGATACGAAGGCGAACAGTCCGGCGTATTTCGAGGCGCCGGAACTGCTCAATGAATTCGCCGGTCGAGCTGAGGCGCAAGACCAGCGAGGGACAAACCCTGATGCCGACCCGGCAAACGTGGGTGATACGGCACATGATGAAATCAGTAGCCGGGACGCGCAAGAACGGCAGTTGCACCGCCATGACGATCTGTGGAAGCGCGAGCGCGGCAAGATCGCGGCTTCCGCTGATCCGCACCCGGATTTTGCTCTGGGGTCGCGTGGCCATCGCAACATTCAGAGAGACTATGAGGAACGGCGCGGCATCTGGGAGCAAAAGAAAGACGAGATCGAAAACCGGTTCGCGGCGCAGCGTGAAGATATCCGGGAGCGCGGACAGACCTTGGGTAATGAATTCGCCGTGCATCGCGGGCCGGGACTGAAACCGGCGAAGCAAGCCCCAGCAATATCGGCGGCAGTACCAGCGCAAGTCGGATCGTTCACCGTTGGCCAGGATAAGGCGCGCTCGACCTCGCCAGGTCAGGAATTCAAGGTTAAGGCGCCCGACTTGAATCAAGGGAGAAGCCGCTAATCATAACGGCGTAAAACCCTGCCCGAGGTTGGGCGAGGAATCCCAAGCTTGCTTCTCGTTAGTGATGTGAGGTCCACGAATCCTTCGCGGGCCTCAATTACACGAGGGCACCCATGAACAAACTAATTGCGAACTACCTTAAAGGGGACCTTGGCGTTACGACGCCAATCCTGGCCGTACTAGCCGCAGCCTCTGCGCTGTTCACCTATAGCGGCGCATCAATCGGCGCTGAAAGTTTTCTGGAGAAATCGAGGGCAACCGTTTTTGCACTGGGCGGCGCGAGTGCGATCTATCTGTTCTGGATGATCGTTCTCTGGGTCGTCCCAAACATGAAAACGCTGTGGCAGAAAACCTTGACGCTCATGATCGTAGGGCTGGGCTGCGTTTTGATTTTCTGGCTTTCCAGCGCGTTCAATGTTGCCGGGCTTGCCGGGAAGGACGCGTTGGAGCTGCACCAGTCGCGCTATGTCGGCGGGCTCGAAGATAGTTTGGGTGCCCAATTCAAACATGCGCTTATCATCGAGGGCGTTGCCGCCGATATCCGCATCGAGATCGCGCGCTATAAAGCCGCGGCCGAGGATGAGTTCAAGAACGGGACCTATTCCGGTACGCCCGGACCCGCCGCGGTCGTTGATGCGCTGAACGCAATCAAGGGGCGTCTGGAAGCGTTGCGCAACGAGGCAGACGGGTTCGTCCAAGCGGTCGAAGCGCGACGGACACAAGCCGGTGTGCGGCTGGAAAAGATCCGCAAGATTGCATTCTCAAACAAACCTTTGCCTCGGCGCATGCGCGATATTGCCAAGGAGTCCGATCTGCTGAGATCCGCTCTAGCGCGCATGGATGCGAAAAACCTGGCTGAATCGGTGAAGCGCACGCTCGAAGCGCTGCCGCGCGAGATCGCATTGCAGGCCAGGTTCTCGAAAGATGCAGAGATGGCGCGGCGGCAGAGAGAGGCACTGGCGCGTGTTGGCGCGGATGTCGAGCAGTCCGCTCGGACCCTTGGCGCATTCATCGAAAAAGCCACAGAGGGGGCGCCGGCGGGCATCAGGGCGTTTGAGAAGATCAGCGCGGTGCGGGCCGTGGTCACCTATTGGGAGAATTACATCCCGTTTTGGGCGGGCAGCATTTCTCTGGATATCGCACCGCTGGCGGTGGTGGTGTTCATGCTGATTGCCATGAACACCAAAACACCAGCAGAGCTTGCCCGCATTCGCATGATGCACATGACGGTCGAAGAGCTGGTTATTGCCAAGCTTAACGAAGAAACGGTGCGGCGTGTTGGGCTGTACCCCGAAAGCCTTAGAGCGCTGAACCATGAAGTCCTGGGCATGGATGGCGGCGACCATAAGGGAGATGATCAATGAGACTTTTACAGGTATTGAAGCACTATGCACCGCAGCTATTCCTCGCCTCCGTGATCGGCTGGATCATCTTTCTGGTGTTGCTGGACTTGAGCGCCGGGCTGTTTACCGCCGCCCCATCTTCCCGCGGTCCCTACGAGGAATCGCGTTCTGCCGATGAAGCAGAATCCGGCTGCCTCGAAATCGATGGCATTCAGATTTGTGACTGACGAAGGAGGTGGACTATGCCGTTTACAAGACGTGATTTTATGATCGGATGCGGTTGCATGGCTGCGTTCCCGTTTCCGGCTCCAGCAATCGCACAAGATAGCGAAACAGAACTGTTTAACGGAAAGATATGCGGCTTTAGGTTTTCATCACCGGTGTTTGGACGGGTAAGCAACATTGGCGCGCCTTCGAATGAAGCGCTCAAGATCGTTGGCTGGATCACGGATTCCGTGGGCATTCGTCAAAACTTTGCCATTTTGGCAGCGGACATTGAACGCTATGCGGTAGCCTTTGCGACCATTCGTGGGGGTCAGCGATTTATTGTGTACAACCGAAGCGGATTTAGCTGGTCGAATGGTCGGGCGAGCTGGGGCGATGTCTCAACGATGGCACATGAGGTTGGGCATCACCTGGCCTCCCATGTCTATGCGGATGAATACTCACAGTATGAACAAGAGCTCGAAGCGGATACGTTTTCCGGGTTTACGATGTCGAAGCTGGGCGCAACGCTTGAACAAGCGGTTTCGAATTTTTGGGACTGGCCAGCAACGAAATGGCATCCAGGTGGCATACGTCGAAAGAAAGCTGTCGAAACAGGTTGGCTTCTCGCGGAGAAAATGAAAGAGCAGGAAGATGCTTCCTGCGCCCCCGGTTGGCTTGGCGATAAAAAGGAAGTGGAGGGGGCCACTTGTCGCATCGTGCGAAGCTGTGATGGTCGCAGACAAACGATCCGCCTAGCCTGCAAAGATTATGACAACCGTTGGCGCTGGATGCGTTGAGAGGACAGAACAAGCGGCGGTACCGTCCCAAGCGTGCCGTTATCACCCGCCTGTCGCACCGCTGTGAAGCTATGTCAAAGGGTAAGCGCCCTGAAGTCCGCATACTTATATGTTGTTGAGCACCGCACGAGCGAGATAGCTACTCAGGAGAAGGTGCCGCTACTTTTTTTTGGTTGTAAGCGTTAACCACAACATTTAGTTTGCCAAATATTCCTTCAGCATTAGCATTCAAATCAGCATCATTTTTCACACCGTTGAGTAGCGCAAAATCAAATAAGCGCCCATACTCACCATTTTCATTCACGGGATCACCATAGGCCAAGCCGTAGGGTAATTGTGCGCTTTGTAACGTGGTGCCATTTGGCCCAAGGCTGTTTTCATCATAAAAAGCCATATACTCGGACATGTATAAGTCATTACCCTTTGTGTCCCGTGTCGCCACGTCTACAAGCATCAACTCTTTATTTTGACTTCGCGCAGAAAGCGCCGCCAAAGTCTGCTTTAAAACTTGTGTTTGCATGGCGGAGTACTGGCTGCTTTCGTCAGTAAAATTCAGCACAACCAACTTATCACCATTAAGTGGAAGAGCATCGATAGGACTTGCGCTAGGATATTGCGCTTTTGTCTGCTCATCAAAATTCATGTAATGGTAAGGACGCTCCGCTGTAGGGGCCTGAGCCGCTGGAAGGCCTAATTCAGCATAAGACGCAGCCGTAGTTGCCGCCGCCACTGGCCGGGCATCCTGCGCGTGAGCCTGTGAAGTCGGAAGGCCAAGGCTTACAGTTGAAACCATAGCAAGGGCGCCGAGCCCTAAGGCAGCGCTTCTGAATGTTTCTTTATCGAATTTTGGCAAAGCCATAGTTTTAAACCTACGCTCATTTCAGAACGAAACGTATCATTAATCGCCCTTAAAAAGTAGGCCCATAGGGCCTCGCGGAATTTTTAGACGTTGTTTTCCATATTAACCAAAAAGCTTATATAGTGATGCCCGTCCAATTCGCACATGCCTCCATATCACACGAAACCCCACCTTTCAGGACGCTCATGCGCTGTCGCGCACTACTTCATCAGCAAGCTTTTTTAGCGCCCCGGCCTTTCCCCCCAATTCTGTGAAGGCAAAGGGATTGAGGAACTGGCGGCCCCAAAGAAGTTTGCGGTCAATTTCATTTAGCCGCGCTTGTTTGCAGGCCTCGGACCAATGTGCACCAATGCAAGTAATTTGGCCCTCAACGAGGGCCATCGCCTCGCCCTCGGAAACATGAAAATGATGCGCGGCCTCAAGGCATGAGGCTATGCGGCTCATGCGATTGTCGCCACTGATCAACATGGCCTGACCAGCTTCCTGCCCGGAGCGCCCTTGCGGGC
>Ga0114931_10006086_pt1 | contig 14864 bp, 15 predicted proteins | sample 2SBtaG_FD_89579 | JGI IMG/M metagenome (GOLD analysis project Ga0114931, IMG submission 89579) | Deep subsurface microbial communities from Kolumbo volcano to uncover new lineages of life (NeLLi) - 2SBTROV14_V59a metaG | ecosystem: Environmental > Aquatic > Marine > Volcanic | place: Kolumbo...
CCATTTTGTCCGCGGTGTGGCGAGGTTGGTCCCGAGGACGGGGGCGTCACACGCGCTGGTCAATTCCGCGCAAGCGGCGCGATGCTCGCGATCGGACTTCTGGCGCTGCTTGGGTTTATTCTGGTTTTTGTGCTGTAACACTCGCAGCGATAGTCACATATCGCCAGCCAGCGCCGCCAACAGCCTGACGCCCCAACCTGTCGGCATGCCCTTGACAAAGGGACCGCAGTCAGATTCGCAGTCCGCAACGCCTGCGATGTCGAGGTGGCACCAGGGAATGTTTTTATCGACAAAATACGAGAGAAACGCAGCGCCCTGGATGGGGTGGGCTTTTCGCACGGCGCTGGAGTTGACGATGTCCGCAATGTCGGAGCGCAGCAGGTCCTTGTGCTCCTGGTGAATGGGCAGACGCCAGACGCGCTCGCCCGCAGCGTCCGCAGCCTGCTGGACGCTCGTGCGCAGATTGGCGTCATCACACCACAATCCTGCGTAGGTGGATCCAAGCGCAGTGATGACACCACCCGTGAGCGTCGCGAGATCAATGATGGCGTTGGCGCGCTCCACTTCACACGCCCAGCACAGACCATCTGCAAGGACCAGCCTGCCCTCCGCGTCGGTGTTGGTCACTTCGACAGTCACGCCATTGCGAAAGCGCAGCACATCGTCAGGCCTGTAGGCGTCGTCGGAGATGCTGTTTTCCGCAGCGACGAGCAGCGCCACTACTCGGCGATCAGGTTTGACGGTTTTGGCGATGGCGTGCATGGCGCCAAGCACGGCGCAGCCGCCCGCCTTGTCGCCTTTCATTCCCCGCATGGAGTTCGATGGTTTGATGGAGAGCCCCCCGGTGTCATACGTCATCGTCTTACCCAGGAAGACGAGCGGACTGCTTTCATGATTGCCGCCGCCATCTGGCGTGTATTCGATGCGGATCAGGCAGGGTGGATTCTCCGACGCCTTGCCCACGTTGACGAGGCCGGTGAGCCCTTCGCGGACAAGATCGTTCCCCGCGATCACTTCCACCGCGATGTTCGACGCTGTCCGGGCCAGTTGCTGCGCCTGGTCCGCCATCCACATGGGCGTCGCGTAGTTGGGAGGCGTGTTGGCGAGAAAACGACAGAAGTTCGTGGAACGAGCAAGCGCCAGACCTTGGCGCAATCCACTGGCGAACTCGTCATCACCTGCGCGAATCGTCAGGTCGTTGCGATCTGCGGTTTTGACTTTGTTTGCGCTACCCCGAAAGAAATCATAGGAATAACCGACGATGCCCAAGCCTTCGCCAAAGGCTTGGCCAGCGTGACGCAGCGTGACGCGCGCCCCCCGGACTGGTCCATCCAGCGCGACAAGCAGAGACGCTTCGCGCACATGCGCCAGTCGTCTGCCGACAGCGCCCGCCACGGCGCGCATTGAGCCAGATCCAAAGTCGCTTCGATTGCCCAGACCGACGATCAGCACTCTGCTCGCGGGCGCTGCGCCAGGCGGGAACGCTTCGCAGATCGAACCCAGCGCGCCCGTGCATTCCGCCCGTGCGGCTGCTTCTGCAAGGGCGCCACTAGTGTCGAGCGCCCCAGTGACCCGATCGAATGGCGCCGCCTTGCCTGTGTCGGTTTGAAACACGCCAACGACCGCAGCATTTGCTTTGCCACGACGACCCATGTGCACCGATGCGAACACGACGTGCTCCTTTCTGTGTGAGACCGCTGCCGCGTTTAGCAGGTGGGCGAATGTAGCGAGTGCGCGATACGCTCGTTGGTTATGGGTGATAGCGATCGTCAACAGGCGCAGCGGGGGGAAACAGCAGGCGGGCGCACTGGCGGGGCGGATGACGTCTGCCCCTCGGGACCACCCATTCTGCGGGCGCCGTGGCGCGACCAGTACATGCAGACGCTGGCTGCGGCTCGGCTCGCAGGGAAGCCTGCAGATCTGACAGCCAGCGCGCAGGGCGAAGCCGAGCCTGTTGTTGACGCTGCGTCATTTCTTGGCGCCTACTGGTTGATGCCTGAAAAAGATGGGGTCAATCATGTCATTGTGCGCCTTGGCGAAGGGGCGGTTGGCGGAATGGTGCTGCTCAACCGCTACCCGTACGCCAATGGGCATCTCCTTGTCGCGCTTGCTGAAGCTCGGCCTCGGCTGATGGAGTATGAGCCAGCGCAGCGGGCGGCGTTCTGGGCGCTGGTTGAGATTGGCGCAGCACTCATGGACCAGGCCATTGCGCCCCAGGGAATCAATATCGGCGTCAACGAAGGAGAGGCGGCGGGCGCGGGCGTGCCCCAACATCTGCACGCCCACATTGTACCGCGCTGGCTTGGCGATGTGAATTTCATCACAGTTGCGGGCAATATTCGCGTGATCCCCTCCGCCCTTGACGACATGGCGCAGCGGTATCGCCATGCATGGGACGAAATGCGCAGCGGACAGGCGCCGAGCATGCAGCGCCCCTGACACATCGAACGCATTGCGTCGCGCTCTGTCTTCGTCACGACTAACGCATGACAAAGTAGTACTAGAACGCGCGAATCCTCGCGCTCCCCAGCCCACTCCCAAAGGGTGAGCGCGTCAGGAAGTGATGCAACGCGCCCTATCCGCGCACGGCACAATGGTGGAACGAGCGCTGGCGACGCTGTAAAAAAACACCCCTGAGCGCGATTGCGCACAGGGGCGTTTTGTATCAATGAACAGTCGAGAAAAGCACTTCGCTGATCGTCGCCGACCAACTATCCGCCAAAGCGGACGAGAGTGCACTGACAAACCGAGTCCAGATCACTCTGGATGATCGGTCTAAGGAAATCCCTTAGAAAGGAGGTGATCCAGCCGCAGGTTCTCCTACGGCTACCTTGTTACGACTTCGTCCCAGTCACCGAGCTCGCCGTGGGCACTGCTGAATCGCAGCGACTTCGGGCGCTCCCGGCTTCCATGACGTGACGGGCGGTGTGTACAAGGCTCAGGGACGTATTCACCGGAGCGTGGCTGATCTCCGATTACTAGCGATTCCAGCTTCATGCAGTCGAGTTGCAGACTGCAATCCGAACTGAGGCGTGCTTTTTGCGATTTGCTCCCCATCGCGGGATCGCGTCGCTCTGTGCACGCCATTGTAGCACGTTTGCCGCCCTGGGCATAAAGGCCATGAGGACTTGACGTCATCCCCACCTTCCTCCGGTTTGACACCGGCAGTCCCACTAGAGTCCCCGGCATTACCCGCTGGCAACTAGTGGCAAGGGTTGCGCTCGTTAAGGGACTTAACCCGACACTTCACAGCACGAGCTGACGACAGCCATGCAGCACCTGTGCATGTTCCACCTAAAAGGCGTCACTTCCCTTTCAAGAAGCTAATCCATGCATGTCAAGCCCAGGATAAGGTTCTTCGCGTTGCTTCGAATTAAGCAACATGCTCCACCGCTTGTGTGAGCCCCCGTCAATTCCTTTGAGTTTTAGCCTTGCGACCGTACTCCCCAGGCGGTGTGCTTAACGGTTTCCCTTCGGCCAAGAAAGTGTCAGAACTCCCTCGACCCAGCACACATCGTTTAGGGCGTGGACTACCGGGGTATCTAATCCCGTTCGCTACCCACGCTTTCGCGCCTCAGCGTCAGGTCAGGCCCAGCCGCCTGTCTTCACCTTCGGCGTTCCGCTCGATATCAACGCATTTCACCGCTCCACCGAGCGTTCCGACGGCCTCTACCTGCCTCAAGCCGTGTAGTTCGCACTGCAATTCCTCGGTTGAGCCGAGGGATTTCACAACACGCTTACACGGCCGCCTACGCGCCCTTTAAGCCCAGTGATTCCGATTAACGCTTGGGCCCCTCGTCTTACCGCGGCTGCTGGCACGAGGTTAGCCGGCCCTTCCTTTGGGTGCGGTCAGTATTCCTACACCCTGACAGTGGTTTACACGGCGAAGCCGCTTCGTCCCACACGCGGTATTGCTCCGTCACGCTTTCGCGCATTGCGGAAGATTCGTTGCTGCAGCCTCCCGTAGGAGTCCGGGCAGTGTCTCAGTCCCGATGCGGCGGGTCATGCTCTCACACCCGCTACCCGTCTTAGGCTTGGTGAGCCATTACCTCACCAACTACCTGATAGGGCGCTCCCCGCTCCCGAGGCGCCGAAGCTTTCCTCCGTAGAGCACATGGGGTATTACGCCGGGTTTCCCCGACCTATCCCCCACCTCGGGGTACGTAAGGAGCGTATTCCTCGCCCGTTCGCCGCTGTCCCCGGGCCGAAGCCCGGTTCTCGCTCGACTTGCATGCCTTAGCCATACCGCCAGCGTTCAATCTGAGCCAGGATCAAACTCTTCACTTGAATTCCTATGGGGTTCGCTCCAAGGAGCGAACTTACCTTCGGTAGGAAGATTTTACCTGTTGCGACGCGGGTTCGCCCGCGCCGCCGGTCATTCCTCTCGGACCGTTCCGAGAAGCGCCGCCGAGAGGCTATCTCGACGGCCAAGGCTGAACATTCAACCAAGTTGACTTGGGCACGAGAATGTTCAGCATGACAATCACTTCCCAAATGGGTAGTGACCGCCAGCTGGGTTATGTTGACATCGGCTGTCCCCGCCAAGGGACGACGCGTGCGCGCCTGCCGATATCTCACATTCTCGCGGCTCTCTCGACTGTTCACTTGTCAAAGACGAATGCGCGAGTGATACGCGCCTCCCGCCAGACTGGCTGAGCCAATCTGATGAGCGGCGGAGTATACCCACATCTCGCGTCCCGTCAAGACCACGCGCACAATTCCTCAACATGTCCACAAAACCGCCCCTATGGCTCTTGTGTGGGGCTCGGCGCAACCGCCACCACAGCAGCCCAGATGTTGGCGGGCCTGGCGTCCCCCAGCCGCTGCAGTGACTGCGCTGCGGCGCGAAGTGTCGAACCCGTGGTTCGAACGTCGTCGACCAGCACAACGGTCGCGCCAGCGCAGTTTCGCACTGCCCGCGTCGCACGAAACACGTTGCGCACATTGCTTCTTCGCGCGCTGGCGGACACATCGAGCTGCGCTGGACCGGGTATTCGGCGCAACGCCCGCACGATTGGTATGTTGAACTCACGTGAAACACCCCGTGAAATGGTCAGCGTGTGGTCGAGCCCCAGTTTCAGACGCCTGCGCGTTGTCGTTGGAACTGGCGTGAGCAGCGTGTTCTCGTCTTGCAGGCCCGCGGCCAACAGCGCCTTGCCAAGCTCGCGCCCCAGCGCGACGCCAAGCGTGCGAAACCTGTGAAATTTAACGTCGCGCACCGCCTGCGCAAGCCCGCCCCCGTAGACCCCCAACCGAACGAAGCGCGTCCAAGGGAGACGCGCGTCAGCACACGCGGCGCATCCAAACTCCCGTGTTTCATTGGGGCCAATGTCCGCGCCGCACCGATCGCAATACTCATTCGGGGCGTCAAGAACGACATCTCCTCGCGAAATGCGCACTGCGAGCGGTGACGCCAGGATGGGAACAAGGGTGGATTCAAGATCCAGCGCGCAGGCGCGCAAATCACCCCACGGTTTCTTGCGGAGCTGCGCCGCTGTTGCTGCAGCGGCTGTTCGATCATTCTCAGATATCTCGGTTGGCGTCGTTTGGGTGGGGGGCCATGTGAAACCAACTGCGTTCCGCGCCCCTTGACGATATGTGCGCGCGCCATCCATTCGCAATCAGGGAGCCCGGAGCCTCGCGCGAATGAGATCGGCGCGGGCGCTTCTACGCTCTTTCTGCGAGAGTTCACGCCCCGCTGCGCGCTGCAGATGAGCGGGCTGCACAAGCAGCATAAGTTCGTGCACGCAAAGAAGCGCGGGCTCTTCAAGAAGCCCAAGCAGCACGCCAAGGCGTACGGCGCTGAGCAGCCCCATCGCTTCCTCGGCCGCCATCAGACGCGCGTGTCGGAGCGCGCCGCAGGCGCGATGCACGCGGTCTTCGATATGCGAGCGTTTGCGCTCGACAAGCATCTGCCTTGATCGGCGTTCGTATTGCACGACCTGGGGCACGATGTCGCGCTAGAGATGGTTCACGATTTCGCGCTCAGACTTGCCAAGTGTGGTCTGGTTGCTGATCTGATAAAAATCGCCAATAGCCTCCGAACCTTCCCCATAGAACCCGCGCACCGCCAGATTCATGGCGCGGGCGGCGTTTCGCACCTTGTCGAGTTCGCCTGCGAGTTTAAGACCGGGAAGATGTAGCATGACCGAAAAGCGCACACCCGTTCCAACGTTGGTGGGACACGCGGTCAGATAGCCAACACGCGGCGAAAAGGCATATTCCACCTGGCTTTCCAAACGATCGTCCGCTGCGTCCACATCGACGTACGCTTCAGACAGCGCGAGCCCGGGCGCCATCGCCTGCAGGCGGATGTGGTCCTCTTCATTCACCATGAGCGACAACCGCTCGTGCGGCGTGGAAAACACCACGCCTCTGGGCTCATCGCCTCGAATTAGCTGCTTGGAAACGATGTGCCGTTCGACAAGCAGCGCACGCTCCACAGGCGCGACGCGGCGGATGTCAAAGGACGCTGTATGGTCCGCCAAGGGCGCATCCGCTGCTGCGCGAAGCACCGTCTGCAGAATCTGCTCTTTTTCCTCCGTTGATGAGCGGGAGAGAAACCGGTGCTCAGCGAGGTTGCGCGCCACACGCACACGCGACGACATCACGACGTCGCGCTCGGCGCCATCGCCGACAAGCCAATCGACGCCGCTGAGGCCGGAGTCATTCATCCTTTCGAATCCCCAGCGTCGGAGGACGCTTCCGACGACGCTGAGCCGGCAGCGTGGCCGCGCGCCGCGCCGGGATCGCAGCCTCGTGGTCTCCCGACGCCGTTGACGACGCCCATGTCGCGCAGCGCGTCGCGAATCTCAGCGGCGCGCTCGTATTGCTCGGCTTCGAGCGCGGCGGTGAGCTCCTTGCGGAGCCTGCGAACCTGCTGCTGCTTAACCACATCGCGACCAGCCCGCCTCGGCGCCTTCCCCACATGCTCTGACGCGCCATCTTGGGCCCGCTCGAGCAAGGGCAGCAGCAACTGCGCAAACGACTCGTAACACGACGGACATCCAAAGAGCCCGTGCTGACGAAAGCCAGACCACTTGAGGCCGCACCGCGGGCACACGGGCTGCGACGCATCCGCCTGCGCGGGATGGGCGACGACAAAGTTGGCCAGCGCAATGGGCGTCTGCATGCCCGGCGAAAGGCCCTCTTTCTTTGCACAGGATTCACACAGGTGCTTCTCGACACGGGCGCCGTTTTGAATCGTGACTTCATGCACCGTAGCCGGATTGTCACAGTGGTCGCACTTCATGTCGTTCGCCCCTTGCGCATCATGCGGGCGCTCGTGTTGGCGTCGCTCCCATGAGCGGCGCGGTTTTTCGATCCACTGACCCATGCCCTGCATGCACCGGCGCCAGTGATGATCGTATGGCACCCAACTGGGGGAGGAGCGATAAGGCAGCTTCGAGCGACAACATGCTGGCGGCGTCACTCAGCGCTGCGCTGGGATTGGGATGGCACTCGAGGAACAGCGCGTCCACACCCGCAGCGACCGCAGCCTTTGCTAGAAGTGGCGCCCGCTCGGGCCTGCCGCCGCTCGTTTCGCTGGCGCCTGGCCTCTGCGTCGAATGGGTGCAATCGAAACAGACAGGCGGCGCCCCACCTGCCACATCGAGGTCAGCAAGGTCGCCAAGACCTGCGAAATCATTGACAAGCCGGTGATAGCCAAAAAACGTGCCCCGTTCCGTGACAAGCACATCAGTGCAGCCAGTCCGCTGCGCTTTGTCCACGGGGCCCGCCATTTCCTCAGGGGACAGGAATTGCCCCTTCTTAATATTGACAGCCCGGGATTCCTCCACCGCCGCTTGCGCAACCGCCTCGACGAGATCGGTCTGCCTGCACAGGAACGCGGGAATCTGCAGAAGATCAACCACCTTCGCGACGTCGGACGCCTGCTCGGGCAAGTGCACGTCCGTCGTCACCGGGACCGACAAAGCGTCGCGCACGCGATCAAGAGCATGGAGCCCGTCGCGCAACCCCGGACCTCGTGGCGACGATGCGGAGGTGCGGTTGGCCTTGTCGTAGCTTGCCTTAAAAATATAGTTGAATCCAAGCGCGTCGCACGCGTCGCGAAGCACAACGCCAATCTCCATCGCAAGCGCAGCTGACTCCAATGCGCATGGCCCCGCGATAATCGCCAGTGGACCACCGCCGCCGATCGCAATGTCACCAACCTTGCAAATGCGAGGCATCGAGGAAGTGTATGCCGGACTGCGCCGCCGGGCGGACTGGCGGCGTGACGCGCGATAACCACGCGGACCGACTGCGCCAGCCGCGCAACGCTGCGCATGCGCCCACAACCCAACGTCCCCCCGTCACACGCACAGCATCCGGGCGCGAAAGAAGGTCGATAGGAGTTGGGTGTGATGAATGCACGCGCCGTCTCGGCGCAGCGAGCAATACACGGAGGCGCCGTCGTCGTATGGCATCCATGCCCAGAGAGCCCGAAGCGTTCGCGGAAATGGTCGTGCAAATGCTGCGCGACCGTCATGGCGACGTGCAGATTGAACTGACGGGCCCCAACGAAGCGGTCATTGACGGCAGAAGGCTCGACCTGGACAACCTCTACAGGCTTGTCGCCCATTGCCAGGAGCAGGGCGTGGAGATCGTCGAGGAATACCTGAGAAACCTCTTTGCAAATGATGTCGCAGGCGCCGACAACATTCCCTTTGCGGTCGCAAGACGCATCATCATGCCGCGAATTCACCATGAATCAATCTTCGATCGTCTCGTGCGCGAGATGGTCGCCTTCACGCCTTACGTCAACGACACGGTCGTGCTCTACGTGCTTGACCTGCCGCAAATGACGGTCAGTGTGACGACTGAACAACTCGTCCGGTGGGGCACGAACATCGATGAAATTGAAGGAATCAGTCGCAGCAACCTTGCGCAGGCGACACCTGAACTCGAGCCCAAACTCGCGCACATGGAAGAGGGCGGCGCCGCTGCGATTGTCTCCCTGCACGATGGCTACGACGCATCACGACTCCTGCTTGGCAAGCTGTTCGATGAGCTCGCGCCCCAGCTTGGCGGCGATTTTCTCGTCGCGACGCCCGCGCGCGACACGCTTATCGCCATTTCACAGCATCCCGAACCCTTCGTCGAGCAGATACACGAGAAGGTCGAGCGCGACTACCGCCGATTGCCTTATCCCATCACGGCGGATTTCTTCTACGTGACGCGCGACGGCGTGGCGGGGACGCGCGACGCAGCGTGACCGGGCTGGACGCGACCCGTGCATCCCCCACGCTACGATCTCGGGTGCATGATTCTCATCATTGACAACTACGACTCATTCACCTGGAACCTCGTGCAGCGCATCGGCGAGTTGGATAGCGCGCTTGCTGTGCGCGTCGAACGCAACGACCAGATAACCGTCGAAGCGATCAAAGCCCTCGCACCCAGCCGCATCATCATTTCGCCAGGTCCGTGCACACCCAACGAAGCGGGTGTGTCTAATGAAGTTGTGCAGGCGTTCGCGGGCAAGACGCCTGTTCTGGGCGTGTGTCTTGGACATCAGTGCATCGCCGCCGTCTTTGGCATGCGCGTCGAGCGCCATGCCAAGATCATGCACGGTAAAACAAGTCCGATTCACCATGACCACGAGGGTGTTTACGATGGTCTGCCCGATCCGTTTGTCGCCACGCGATACCACAGCCTTGTCGTCGCCCGGGAGACAGTGCCCACAGCAGGCTGGAAGATTGCGTCGTGGACAACGGACGAACTGGCGACAGGCGCATGTGTGAAAGTCGTGATGGGTCTGCGAAGAGCCTGGACGACAGAAGAACGCGCGAAGGGATTGTCGGCGCCCCTTGAAGGCGTGCAATTCCACCCTGAAAGTTTCCTGACCGACGCAGGCCACAGCCTGCTTGCGAATTTCCTTGGAATCACGGGCGCTGCGCCAGTGACAACCCGATGCGCCGCTGCGCCATCATGATAACGCGCCAGTTCGGCGCAATGACAGGAGACACGACACATGCTTGCACCTGCGCAAACATTAAGAGCAGACTCGCGGTTGACGACGGGCGTCATCGCGTCAAAGCGCGACGGGTGCGTCGAGCTTGCGATTGCTGGTTCCGACTACAGGCTGTTGCTCGCTGTCAGCGCGCCCATTAGCGCTGAAGAAGGACAAAAGGTGCAAGGCGTCATCCGCGCACAGGCGCGACGCATCGACGTGATACCTGCGGGCGGACGATTCATATCCCCTGTGCTTGGCAGACCTTGCAGAGTGCAGGGGCGAGTTATCGAGCTGCGCGAAGACGAAAACGCCATCGTTGTTCGCGCGGCGGCGCCCATCACACTGCTGCTTGGCGCCAATCAGCGCGTCAACCAGTTTGCGGTTGGCCAGCTCGTCGCCACCGATGTTGAAGCGGGCGCGACATTGACGCTTCAGGACTGAAAATGCCAACGCTCGCGCGCCCAAACTCCGAGCAAGATGAGTCATTTGACAACGCCGAGCAGCGCGACGCTGGCGATCGCGCTCTCGCCATCCGGACCCCGATTGTTGTCGGGAGTTGCCTGGTCGCTATTGCTGTTGCTGTTGGCGCCTATTTCGGCCTTTCTCGCAACGGCGCGCCAGGAGGCCACACGGTTCGCCCTGCGTTCCTCGTAGCGATCATGGTTGGCGCTGCGACGCTCTCGTTCGTCGTGGCGCACATCGCACGCCGGGCGCGATCACGCAAGCGACTAGCAGTCGCGCCAGGCGATGCGTCGCTTACCGAAGTGATTTCAGGACGCCGCAAGAACCAAGTGGAGTCCGTCGCGCAACAGATTGGCTTTTCATACGTCGGCAAACCCACGCGGCAGGAGCGCCGTTCGCTCTCCAAACTCGCGGGCCTGCGTCAGGCTTCCAGCATGCGGCGCCTGATGCGCGGCGAGCTTGCGGGCCGGGCTGTGACCTGCTTTGAGCACACCTACTTCATCTACGCTGGCCAGGCGACAATCCCCGTTATTTCCACGGTATATCTCGCGCAGGCGCCCACAGGGTGGCCTAAAGTGGTCATCGCGCCGACCAACGCCTTTCAGCGCGCCTTTGGCCGACTGTTCAGTCGCTCCGCGCCCCTGCTCGACGTTGACGCGTTCAATCGCGCGTTCTCAGTCAAGACGCGCGACATGGAGTTCGCCATCGTCCTGCTGTCGCGCGCGTTGCAGGAGCACCTGCTCACGAAGACCAAGCGCGTCAAATGGGTAATTGGCGACGGCGCCATTCGCCTTATTTACCCAGGGCGGATGAAGGCGTCGCGCATTGAGCGCTCGCTTGCAAGACTCGAAGGATTCCTCGCTGAAACGCCCGCCGCCCTCGACGCCTGGAACGCATAAGGCACAATACTCACAGATGAGCGCCGCCAACAAGAGTATTTTATATACTTATTCCAAGTGTGAAGCGTATCGACATCGCGGCACTGGGCAAGACGGAGCAGCGCACAATGCCCATGTTCCTCTCACGCCAAGCGGCTTGCTTGGCGCCGAAACAATAATAATTACTCACACGATTCACGTTAGACCTGATGTTGTTTTTGCCTCTCGAAGGCTCTTCGAGTCAATGTAACGCTGCCCTTGGGTAAAGGCGATACGGCGCCCCGAGTCGGCGCGAAGATCGTTCTTTATTGGCGCGTCAAGTCGCAGCGTGTCTTCGTTGTCACGATCTGAAAGCAGCATGATTTTCTTACGATCCCCTTTTTCATCGGGTCTTTCCTTAAGCCATCTGGCAACGGGTTTTTTGAAGCTATCTTTCACAATCGCGTCATCAAGAATCGTATCTTCAATTATTTCTAAAATTGATGGCACGTACTCGTAAATTTGATTATCTTTATAAAAAGCGATACGTTTAACCTGCCTAAATGATCTGTTTGGCTGACAAATGTATACGCCATGGTGAATGTACATCCCCAAGGCGGATCGCGCCGCAACAACAACGGTGTCCTTGTCGCTACCGAGCAAATTTTCGCAACTCAGCATCGTCTGCAATTCTCGCAACAGAAATTGTTCTCGTTCTGACACAACATCAAACGAATCCGCAATAAGGTCGTTAATAGCTTTATCCAAATCCGCAAACGAGGCCCACACGACGCGGTCGTCCTCTAAGTCATTGATTATTGAAGGCAATGAGACATCTGGCGTAAGAACAAGTAATCGCTGCAAGGATGCAGGGTTTTCTTCAAACCGCGCCAGATGCCGCTCAATCTGTTTTTTGCTAACGGCGCTCGGTTCTGTTTTTGTTTCTATGAGTATTTTACAACTCGAAGCGATGGTGGCGTCCGGCACTCCCGCTCCGCCTGCGGACAACTGATTATTGAAGCTCACGAGCTCAAACTCTGATTCCCCCAGCATCGCGCCAAGCAATCGCTCGATGCGTGTGAGCGCTATAGAGCGCAGCACCGCAAGGATGGATGCTGTGACGCGATTCTCTCCCGTGCGGTATGTCGAAAAAATACTATCGCCCATCGCCATCCTCCTTTGGCTTGCTTGTCACATCAGCCCCCCTACTCGCAGCAATGGAGCTCGCACCCAGTCGGTCTAGAACCCGCCAGCGCGCATGCGGTCGAGGCTTTCAGGGAAGGGATAGGACGGGAACACGCCCACATTCCCGTAGCGCCACATCTGGGGCGCCGGGTACACATCACCTCGGAAGCCCGATTCGTGCATGATGCGCAGGACGCGCTCGAACGTTGGCTCGTGCCCCTTCGAGTCGAGCAGCCTGTTCGACCGCGCCCCGAGGAACGACACGCCCGCGACGGGCAGGCGTTCGCGGCGACTATCGAGCATTTTCACGACGGTTCTCATGCCCCGCTCGAAGTCCTGTAGCGTGAAGTGGTCTTTCCCCTTCGGGCGAAGCATTGCGATCACAAGCAAACTGTCAAGATCGAACTTGAGGATGTATGGCTCGCGATCACTCGCTGCATGGAGTCCGGTCGCTTCCTGAAACATCTTGGCGTATGACGTCACGCTTTTCGCGGACCACTGGCTTGTCGCAAGCAGATCGACAATCTGGGCGATAATGCCATGACTGTTGTCCACGTCGTTCACGGCGCAGATGACAGAGCGATACCGCGAATCGAGCAGATCGCGCAGCATGTCCTGCCCCCACAGAATCCGCAGCCTGCTGCGTCCCTCGCTTGTGTCCGAACGCGCGGGAGGGAGCAGCGTGACCCGATCCGCTGCGTGTTCCGTCGAAAGCAGCAAATCGCCCTCATCGTCGTATAGGCGAATATCTCCCTCCGTGGTTGCGCCAGCCATGGATTTCTCCTTTTGCCAAGCCGGTCAGGCGCTTTCAAGCGCCCGTGCGTCAGTCTATCGACGCTTCCCAGTCCCCGCCGCACCGATCTGGCGCCGTGGCGTTTTCCACCGTCATGATTTGGGTTCACGTGAGGCGTTTGGAGATGACACGATCCCTGGGCGGCGTGCGAACATCGTACGCAAGCCCGATCTTGGACATAATCCAGATGATCAGGTAGCTCGCGTCAAACTGCCACCACCGAAGCCCGTGTCGCGCAGAGGTTGGAAAGGCGTGGTGGTTGTTGTGCCAACCCTCGCCAAGGGCAAGCACGCCAAAGATCGCGTTGTTGCGACTTTCGTCGTGGGTTCTGAACGGGCGCGTGCCCCAGAGATGGCAAACGGAGTTAATGCTCCACGTCACATGATGAACCAGAAACACACGAACAAGCCCACCCCAAAGAAACCCCAAGAGGACGCCGGTCCAGCTCAGCGTGAACAGTCCCCCCAGAACTGCAGGGATCAGCAACCCGATGAACACCCAAAGTGGAAAAAGCTTGCTCATCCTGCGAATGAGTTTGTCCTGGCGAAGATCGCGCGTGTAGCGCGCCAAGCCGCGAGGATGCATGTTGAGCATCCAGCCCATGTGGGCATGCCACATACCGCAAATCGTGGCCCACAGTCCCCCGCCGTGCATGTTCGGTGAATGCGGATCATCGTCCTTGTCGCTGTGCTGATGGTGGCTGCGATGGACAGCGACCCATTGCAGCACAGGCCCCTCAACCGCCATGGACCCCAGCGCCGCCAGAACAGCAGTCACCAGCTTGGACGTCTTGAAGCTGCGATGGGTGAACAGGCGGTGATAGCCCACGGTGATGCCGACCGCGGTCGCGAGGTACATACTTCCAAGGATGACCAGGTGAATCCAATTAAAGGCGATGCCCCACAGAAGCACAATGGCCACCACGAGCCCGATGAAGGGCGTCACAACGCCTGCGAAGTTGACCAGCTTGAGCTTGAGCAATGTGTGGCTGGAATGCGTCTGCGTGGGTTGCTCGGTGGACCCGGGACCGTTGGGCGTGTCAGGCGTCATTGCAATTGCCTCGTTCAGAAGGTGTGGCCAGCGACTGTCCGCTGGCGTTTCAAGCGGTCGCACGTCCATGCACGAGGCGATCGCTGCAAATCATTCGGATTCCTGCAGGCCGTCAATCAGTGCATGGGGCGCACCGCCAACAGAGAACCTGAAAACGCACCCTGCGTCCGCTGCAGGACAGCCTGGCGCTGGGTCGCTTTCGAGACCCGTATCGACCACATGCAGGACAAAGGCGCAGCATATGGGCGTCGGGGTCAATCGTCCAGATGGCCGGTCGCCGCTGGTTGCAAATGCGCCAGCTTGGATCGCTTGCGCCATTGCGGGCGCGTCAGCCTCGCAGCGCAGCGTTTTCTTTCAGCGTCGCCTTCGATGGAGCAGAGCGAGTGGTGAAAGAAGCATGAACGCCGTCCCTGGCGAGGGAACGGTCGAAGCCAGACGAATGCTGAAACGATCCAAGCCCGTCGTCAGAACCAGTCCTACTGCTGAGATCTGGTCCACTTCAGCAGCAAAGCGTCCCGAAAGCACATTGGAACCGGTTGCGTTTCGCGCTGTCAGTGCA
>Ga0114931_10006087_pt1 | contig 14863 bp, 9 predicted proteins | sample 2SBtaG_FD_89579 | JGI IMG/M metagenome (GOLD analysis project Ga0114931, IMG submission 89579) | Deep subsurface microbial communities from Kolumbo volcano to uncover new lineages of life (NeLLi) - 2SBTROV14_V59a metaG | ecosystem: Environmental > Aquatic > Marine > Volcanic | place: Kolumbo...
CCTGTTCGGCCTGTCGGGCACCGGCAAGACCACCCTGTCGGCCGACCCCAAGCGGCGCCTCATCGGCGACGACGAGCACTGCTGGAGCGACGAAGGCGTCTTCAACATCGAAGGCGGCTGCTACGCGAAGATGATCGACCTGTCGGCCGAGGCCGAGCCGGCCATCTACAACGCGATTCGCTTCGGCTCGGTGCTGGAGAACGTGGTCTACGATCCGGCCAGCCGCGAGGTCGACTACAGCGACGTGTCGATCACGCAGAACACCCGCGGCTCCTACCCGATCGAGTACATCGATCACGCCGAGATCCCGTGTCTCGGTGGCCACCCTAAGAACGTCATCTTCCTGACCTGCGACGCCTTCGGCGTGCTGCCGCCGGTGGCCAAGCTGACCCCGGTGCAGGCGATGTACCACTTCATCAGCGGCTACACCGCCAAGGTCGCGGGCACCGAGGTCGGCATCAAGGAGCCGGAGGCGACCTTCTCGCCCTGCTTCGGTGGTCCGTTCCTGGTCTGGCACCCGACCAAGTACGCCGAGCTGCTGGCGGACAAGATCAAGAAGCACGGCGCGCACACCTGGCTGGTCAACACCGGCTGGTCTGGTGGCGCCTACGGCGTCGGCTCGCGGATGAAGCTATCCTATACTCGCGCCATCGTCGACGCCATTCACAACGGCCAGCTCACCGGCGCCGAGACCGTGGAGGACCCGTTCTTCGGCCTGGCCATTCCCACGTCCTGCCCGGGCGTGCCGTCCGAGATCCTCATCCCCAAGAACACCTGGTCCGACAAGACGGCGTACGATCACACTGCGCGCCAGCTCACCCACCTATTCAGCGCGAACTTCGAGCAGTACACCGACGTCGCTTCGGCAGAGATCCGCAACGCGGGCCCGCGGCTGTAGGGCCCCAGTTCAGCACACTATCGGGAGAAGTCTATGTCAGATACCGCCAAGCTAATCGTCGATGGCAATGAGTACGAGCTGCCAATTATCACCGGCAGTGAGGGCGAGCGCGCCATCGACATCCGCAAGCTCCGAGACACCTCCGGACTGGTTACCCTGGACTCGGGCTACAAGAACACCGGCGCCACCGAGAGCGGGATCACCTTCCTCAACGGCGAACAGGGCGTCCTGCGCTACCGCGGCTATCCGATCGAGCAGCTGGCAGAGCAGTCGACCTTCATCGAGACCGCCTACCTGCTGATCAACGGCAAGCTGCCCAACAAGAGCGAGCTCGAGGACTTCTCCCGCGGTCTCACCTACCACAGCATGATCCACGAGGACATGCGCCACTTCTTCGACGGCTTCCCGTCGTCGGGTCACCCGATGGCGATCCTGGCCACCATGGTCGGCTCGCTGTCGGCCTACTACCCGAACAGCCTCGACCCCAAGCTGCCGCCCGAGCGTCACATCACCCGCGTCCTGTCGAAGTTGCGCACCATCGCCGCGTTCAGCTACAAGCGGCGCATCGGCCAGCCGATCATCTACCCGCGCAACGACCTGACCTACTGCGCCAACTTCCTGCGCATGATGTTCGCGGTGCCGGCCGAGCCGTTCGAGCCGGACGAGGACGTGGTCAAGGCGCTCAACATCCTGCTCATCCTCCACGCCGACCACGAGCAGAACTGCTCGACCTCGACCGTGCGCCTGGTCGGATCGTCCAACGACAGCCTCTACGCCTCGATCAGTGCCGGCATCTGCGCCCTGTGGGGCCCGCTCCACGGCGGTGCCAACCAGGCGGTCATCGACATGCTGCGCGAGATCCAGGACAACGGCGGCAACTACAAGCAGTTCATGCAAGACGTCAAGGACAAGAAGGCCGGCCGCCGGCTGATGGGCTTCGGCCACCGCGTCTACAAGAACTACGACCCGCGGGCCAAGATCCTCAAGAAGATGGCCGACAAGCTGCTGCCCAAGCTCGGCGTCAATGACCCGCTCCTCGACATCGCCAAGAACCTCGAGGAGATCGCCCTGAGCGACGACTACTTCGTCGAGCGCAAGCTGTACCCGAACGTCGATTTCTACAGCGGCATCGTCTACAAGGCCATCGGCATCCCCGAGGACATGTTCACCGTCATGTTCTCCCTCGGCCGACTGCCCGGCTGGATCGCCCAGTGGCTGGAGATGATCAAGGACCCGCGCAAGGTCATCGGCCGCCCGCGCCAGATCTACACCGGCGCCACCGAGCGCGAGTACGTGCCGATCGCGAAGCGCTGACCGGGGTCGGAGCCAACTTTCGCAACGTTCGCTGCGCACCGCTCCGACTTCCCACGCGAAATCCGCTTCAGCCCAGGCCGAACGCCTTGTGGTCGGCCAACATGCAGCGGTTCTGAACCACGTCGATTCCAGCGGCCACCAACTCGGTGGCCGCTTCGTCGTTTCGGATCCCCAACTGCAGCCACACCACCTTTGGCCGCGGCTGCATCGCCAGGATGTCGGCCAGGTGCTCCGGCACCGCGGCCGGGCGGCGGAAGACGTCGACCACGTCGACCGGCTCGTGCAGCTCGGCAAGGGTCGCCACCACCGGCTGGTCCCACAGCGTCCGGCCGACCAGGTGCGGGTTGACCGGCAGGATGCGATAGCCGTGACGGAACAGGTAGTCGGGCACGTAGAAGGCGGGCCGGTGCCGCTCGTGGTGAGCCCCCAGCACCGCCACCGTCCGCGCCTCGCGCAGCACCCGCTCGATCTCGTCGCGCCGCTCCGGCATGCCCCGATCCTACCCCGTGGGGTATGTTGCGGCATGTCCCGCGGGCACGACCTCCGCTGCCAGCGCTGCGGCCTGTCCGAGCCGCTGTGCGTCTGCGCCGAGGCACGCCCGCAGGCCACCCGAACCGAGATCATCATCGTCCGCCACGCGCAGGAGCGGGCCAAGAGCTCCAACACCGGACGCCTGGCCACCCTGGCCTTGCACCGCGCGACGCTGCTCGAACACGGCGCACCGGAGGCGCCGCTCGACGCTGATTCCCTGGCGCGACCCGGCACCTGGCTGCTGTTCCCCGAAGGTCCGGCGCTGGCCTCGCCGCCATCGCCGCCGCCGGAGCGGCTGATCGTTCTCGACGGCACCTGGCACCAGGCGCGGCGGATGCGCCAGCGGATCGCCGCGCTGCGCGGGCTGCCGGTGCTCAACCTACCGCCGGGGCCCGACCGGCCGCGCATGCGCCGCGCCCCACGTGCCGGGCACATGGCGACGATCGAAGCGATCGCCGCTGCCCTGCAGCTGGTCGACGAGCCGACGGCCGCGGCGGCGCTGCTCGACCTGTACGATCTGGTGGTCGACCGCACCGCCCGCTCGCGCCACACCAGCGCCGCCCTCGCGAGCGAGCGCGCCAACGAGTAGGCTGCCCGGGTGCCGTTCTCCGCCGCCGAGCTCGAAGAGCTGGTCGCCGCCGTGCGCAAGGCCTGTCCCGGCGCGATCTGGTCCAAGGGGATCGAGCTGGTCCGCCGCGACGTCGTCAGCGGCGAGAGCGAGGACGACGACGAGGTGGTGCTGCGGGTTGCCGCGTCGCCTCACGGCCCGGCACCGACCGTGGTTCTCTACCCGCGCGACGGTGAATGGGACTGCGACTGCCCCAGCCGCGCCGAGGTCTGCGTGCACGTGGTCGCGGCGGCGCTGGCGGCCAGCCGCGCCCGCGCCGCCACCGGCGGCCTGCCGTCGTCGGCCAACGCCGGCGGCCAGGTGCGCTACCGCTTCGTCCGCGAAGCCGGCGGGCTGGCGCTGGCGCGCGAGATCGCCGCCGGCGACCAGACCAGGCCGCTCGCCGGAACGCTGCAGTCGATCGTCGGCCGCGGCGGCGGTGGCGTGGCGGCGACCCAGGTCGACCTGCAGGTCGACCGCCTGCTCGGTACCCGCGTGCGCGGGCGACTGCCCGACGACCGCCTCGAGCATCTGTTCACGCTGTTGTCCGGCGCGCCGCACGTCTTCCTCGAACAGCAGCCGCTGCATCTGTCGGACGAGCCGGTGCGCCCGCTGGCCCGCCTCGAAGACGGCCCGTCCGGTGCCGTTCGCCTGCGCGTCGAGGGCGATCCGATCATCAACGAGGTGGTCGCCTCCCGCGTGGTTCGCGTCGGCGACACCCTGCACCTGCTGGCGGAGACCGAGATCAGCGGCCGCCAGCTGGAACGGCTGCCGTTCGAGCAGCTGTTCCCGCCGCCGGCCCTGGGCGAGCTGGTCACGCGCCTGCTGCCGGAGCTGCGCGTGCGCACGGCGCTGACCATCGCCACACGCCGCGTACCCGGCGTCGATCCGACGACGCCGCCGCGCATCGCCATCGACCTCGAGGAGCGCAGTGGCCACCTGTCGGTGTTGGCCACCCTGGTCTACGGCAACCCTCCGCAGGCGCGCATCGACGCCGGCCGCCTGGTGCACCTCGGCGGCGACGTGCCGGTGCGCGACATCGCCGCAGAACGACGACTGCTCCACGACCTGCGCGATCGCCTGGGGCTGCTGCCCGGGCGCCGCGCCGAGCTCGCCGGCGAGGACGCCGCGCGGTTCGCCGACCGGCTGCGCGCCTTCCGCGGCCAGGTGCGCGGCGAGGAGATCCTGGCAGCGCTGGCGCTGTCGGTCCGCTTCGACACCGCGGGCGACAAGCTGGGCCTGGCGTTCGAGGCCAACGGCAAGCGGGCCAGCGCCACCGAGGTGCTGGCGGCCTGGCGCCACGGTCTCGACGTGGTCTCGGTCGACGGCGGCGGCTTCGGCCGGGTGCCCCACGACTGGCTCGACGCCCACGGCGACAAGGTCACGGCCCTGCTCGCCGCCCGAAACAGCGACGGCACCCTGCCCGCCCACGCCGGCCCGGCGCTGGCGCGACTGTGCGACGAGCTGGGCGCCCCGCCGCCGCCGCTCGCCCAGCGTTTGGGGCCGATCGCCCGCGACTTCGCCGGCATCCCGCGGGCACCGCTGCCCGACGACCTGACCGCCGAGCTGCGCCCGTACCAGCGCGCCGGCATCGACTGGCTGGTGTTCCTGCGCGAGGCCGAGCTGGGCGGCATCCTGGCCGACGACATGGGTCTGGGCAAGACGCTGCAGGCGATGTGCGCCCTGTCGGGCCGGTCGCTGGTGGTCTGCCCGCGCAGCGTGGTGTGGAGCTGGGCCGAGGAGATCGCGCGCTTTCGCCCGTCGCTGCGGGTGTCGGTCTATCACGGCAGCGGCCGCGCCCTCGACGACGATGCCGACGTTACCCTCACCACCTACGGCGTCCTGCGCCAGGACGTCGACCTGCTGGCCGCGGTCGACTGGGACGGCGTGGTCCTGGACGAGGCGCAGGCGATCAAGAACCCCGACAGCCAGGCTGCCGGCGCCGCCCGTCGCCTGCCCGCGCGCTGGCACCTCGCCATGACCGGCACACCGGTGGAGAACCGCCTCGACGAGCTGTGGAGTCTGCTCGAGTTCGCCGTTCCCGGCGCCACCGGCGAGCGCGGCGACTTCCGCGACCGCTACGCCGACCCGATCGGCCGCGGCGACGACGGCGCCGCCGCCCGACTGCACGAGCTGGTGCGGCCGTTCATCCTCCGGCGCATGAAGCGAGACGTCCTGCCCGACCTGCCGCCGCGCACCGAAGCCCAGCTGCCGGTCGAGCTCAGCCCCGCCGAGCGAACCGTCTACGACACGGTCCGCGCCGCCGCCCAGAGCGAGGTCGCGCGCGTCCTCGACGGCGGCGCCGGCGTGATGGCCGCCCTCGAAGCGCTGCTGCGCCTGCGCCAGGCCGCCTGCCACCCGTCATTGGTACCCGGCCAGGCCGCGGAGACCTCGTCCAAGGTCGAGCGCCTGGTCGCCGCCCTCGACGAAGCCGCCGCCGACGGTCACAAGGCGCTGGTCTTCTCCCAGTGGACCAGCGCCCTCGACCTGATCGAGCCCCACCTGACCGCCGCCGGCATCGCCTTCACCCGCCTCGACGGCTCCACCCGCGACCGCGCCGGCGTGGTCGCCGAGTTCCAGTCCGACGGCGGCCCGCCCGCCATGCTCATCAGCCTCAAGGCCGGCGGCACCGGCCTCAACCTGACCGCCGCCGACCACGTCTTCCTCTTCGACCCGTGGTGGAACCCCACCGCCGAAGACCAGGCCGCGGACCGCGCCCACCGCATCGGCCAGGACAAGCCAGTCCTCGTCTACCGCCTGGTCGCCCGCGACACCGTCGAGCAGCGCATCCTCGACCTGCAAGCGCGCAAGCGAGCCCTGGCCCAGGCCGCCCTCGCCGGCACCGGCGGCGCCGCCGCCCTCAACCGCGACGACCTGCTCGCGCTCCTCCGGTAGGGTCGGAGCCAAAAGCAGGCTCGTGGCTCGAAGCAGGTGGCACTTGGCGCGGGCCTTCTGCTGCGCACCAGAGGCCCCGGGCCGCCAGCGCCGGGCCGGCGTGGGCGGGCAGGGTGCCGTCATCTCACGCTCCCAGCTGGCCGACTTCATCGGCCAGTGCCAGATGCTGGCGTAGATTCCGCTAATACCGAGAAGGACAGCCCGCCGGCGGCGGGCGCTTTGCGCGATCGCTCCGAAAACAGCGATGGGCGCGAACCGAAGTCCGCGCCCACCAACCTGTTGCGTTGCCGCGTCCTCTAGTCGCCGTTCAATCGCGCTCCTTCGTGGCACTTGCCACACGAGTTCGGCATGATGTCGGTATCTTTTCCTCCGCTGGCTTTCTTGAGGAGAGAGCTCTCGTAGGGCCAGACGATGTCGAACACGTGCGACCCCTGGTCACCCTCGACGAGGGCCGAATTCCCCTCGGCGTCGACACCGTAGGTGTATCCACCGGACTTCGCCGTCTTCGGCATGTGGCAGCTCGCGCACCGGCCAACGGGCAGGGACTCGTTGAGCGGATTGTACGCCGCGGTGCCCATCGCGACTTCATCCAACATGTGCCGGCTTACGCTGCCCGCGATGGCGTCGTATGCCAGCTCGACGTCCCCCGCCGCCGGTGCCACCTGAACTCCGTCCTTGGTGACCACGCCGCCGGCGCTGGCGAACGCGTTGGCTACGTCGAGTTTGGTTACGTCCGCGTACGGACCATGGGTGGCGTGGCAGCCGAGACACAGCATGTTGTCCTTGTAGGTGAGCGCCGAGAACACGATCTTCTCGCCGCCAGCGCCCTCCTCGGTGGTCTCGCCCGGGCCCTGCTGGAGCGAGTGCACATCGTGGCAGTTGCTGCAGGCGAGCTTCTGGTAGGGGTTGTTGGTGTGGACCGAGAGGTTGAGCATCGGCTCCTGCTGGCGGTGTGCCAGGCCGTGCCTGCGGTCCGGCCACGAGTGGAACCCGCCGCCATCTTCTTCCGATATCCCGTAGCCCTTGATGTAGTCGACCAGATCGTAGACCCCCGGGATGAACCGGCCATTGCCAAGCAGCGCCGCGTTACCCGCGTTGTATGCGTAGCCAAGCCCGCCGTCCGGGTCCTTGCTGCTGCCGGCGTCGGCGGCATGACACGAGCCGCACAGTTGCCGCTCGGCCTTCGCGGTGAAGTTAGCCGGCGTCAGGATGTGCAGCGGCTTGTCGGCAGCCGAGGCCGCGAGATGCTCGGAGCCGGGGCCATGGCAGTTCTCGCAGCCGATGTTGAACGCCTCGTAGTCATAGGACGTGACGTTGTTCGAGCCGTCCCACTGGACGTCTATCGCGCTGTTGTGGCAACCGGCGCATTTCTTGGAGAAGGTGCGGCCCCGGGTCGCCCAATCGCCTCCGTGGTAGCCGCCGTAGGTGATGCCGTTGCCGGATTGCGTAATCTGTACCGGCAGGATCAGGTAGTCCCTGGCCTTGCTTTGAGGGGAGTCGTAGGTCCAGCCGTCAGCGGCGCGCACATCGGCCAGCGCTGCGAAGAACCGTTGCTTGAAGACGCCGAGGTTTGGGACATTGTCGATGCCGCCGTCGCCTTCACCGCCGTAGGTTCCCGACACCGGGACCATTTCGCCGGGGTCGGTAGTGCAGTCGGTGCCGCCAAACATCATGGCATAGACGCCGTCGGAAGGCTGGCACAGATACACGCTCACCACGGTCGATCCGTCCGAGGGAAGCACGCCGGTCTGGCCCGAGTCGATGGTTGCGCCGAGAGCCGGCCACATCGTGGACAGATAGCGCATGCGGCTGGTGTCCTGCGTAAGCGAGCGATGGTGCGCCGAGGCGGTCTCCTCCGCCCCGTTGTCAGAGTGGCAGCCCGCTTGCGCGCACACCGCCGATCCGACGTAGGTCGCCGCATCCGACTGGCGCGACGAGAACGTGAGGCTCACATCGGTGAGTGTCTGCCCGCCTGCTACGTACAAGGAGTGACGAGTCTCGGTTGGCAGGAACATCGACCCCGCGGGCGGCGTCGCGTTGACGAACACGGGCCCCGCGGTCACGCCAGTGAGCGTGAATGCTCCGCTCGCGTTAGTCGTAGCAGTAACCGACTGGCCGTCGATTCCAACCACCGCGCCGGTAACGCCGGCGCCGGTCGCGTCGTTGACCGCTCCGCTGATCGTCACCGTGTTTTGTGCGGGAACCAGCGTGAGCGCGATATTTGTCGTGGTGCCCGCACCGACGCCGACGCCCTCGAGCGTGAAGTCCTCGTAGCCGGTCTTGGTGGCCGTGACCGAGTACGCGCCGATCGGCACATCGACGAGGCTGAACACGCCGCTGGCGTCGCTGGTGCCGGTGACACTCGCGGGCGTCGTGGTCACGGCAACGCCGTCGATGGCGGCGCCCTGACCGTCCTTCACCGTGCCCATCACGATGCCGACATCGACACCGTCGGCGCCGTCGGTGCCGTCGGTGCCGTTGGTGCCATCCGTGCCGTTGGTGCCGTTGGCACCGTCGGCTCCGTCGGACCCGCAACCGCTCGCGAGCGGCAACAGCGCGGCCACTGCTATCAACATTAGCTTCCGTCTCATGAGAACATCTCCTTGCTGGTGGCTGTGGTGCTGCAAGCGATGCGCCACCGCTCCCCAGGACGACGTGCACGCCCGACACGCTGTTCTGTTCAGGTGTTCCGCGACCGGGCCACACCACCACGCCGCGATCACACAGCCGAAATCTCGGCATTCGCGCCGCCCCGTCGGCAGCCACTCGATCCCCGGGACCTCGCGGGATCCGACAAACGTTTTTTGCGCAGGGTTTTCGTGCAGGCCGTTCCCGACGCCCTGATTGACGCAACGACTTCGCCCCGCAGCTCCGGCTCCCGGCGGGGCTCAGAACAAAGGTGCCCAATCCTCGGCACGAGACCGGTGCTGTGCCGCCGACCGCACCACGCCGCAAGCTGGCACGCCCCTTGAAGCAGTCCTCCGGGAAAGGAGCGGCGATCTCATCGTGTATGGCGTTCTCGAGGATCCGACGAAAGGGGTAGCGAGGTACGCTGCGCACCCGCCCGCCGCATACCTCACACAACGGATGCTGTGGCTCGTGCGGCTGCGCTGGCTCTTCGTGGCCGCGGCGGCGGCGGTGGTAGGGTTTGCTGCCGCCCGCGACATCGTCGATGCGGCGCTGCCCCTGGTCGCGATCGTCGCCGGTGTCGCGATCGCCAACGCCTGGTTCTCTCGTGAGTCCGCGGCGCTCGCCGACGAAAGCGACCTCGGCGAACTGGAGCGCGTGGTCACGCTTCAGCTCGCGTTCGACGTTGTCGCGTTGAGTCTCCTTTTGTACTGGAGCGGCGGCTCTGACAATCCGTTCGCGTTCTTCTTCGTGTTCCCGATGACGATCGCCGGCATGCTGTTGCCGCTGCGGCGGGCCGTGCTGATCGCGCTACTCGCGGTGACGATGTTCGCCGGGTTGACCGTGGCGCAAATGGTGGATGCGATCCCGCATCACTCGATCCATTTGGGATTCGCCGGGAGCGCAAGTGCAGAGGCTGCACCGCTGTGGCGGTCACCCGTATACGTCGCCGGCTACTTCGCCGCGTTTCTGTGCGCGTCGCTCGGCGCCATCGCGTTCTCGTCCGTGCTGGCGCATCGGCTCCGCGAGGCCGAGCAACTACAGTACAACGCCGAGCGCATCGCCGAGTCTCGCGAGCGCCTCGTGCGCATCGGATCGCTCGCCGCCGGGGTCGCCCACACCATCCGCAACCCGCTTCACGGCATGCTCAACTGCGCGGGGCTGCTGCGACATCGCGTCGGAGGAACGCCCGAAATCGACGACATTCTCGACCTCATGGCGGAGGGCGGCGACCGCATCGAGGGCATCACGCGGCGCTTGCTGGCCGCCACGCGCAACGACTACGCGGAGCGCTCGGTGGTCGGCGGACGGCGGCTGCTGTCAGATGCGGCCCAGTTTCTCGAAGTCTTAGCCCGCGAACGCGACGTGACCATCGAGGTCGACGCGTCGCCGGGGCTGTCGGTCACCGTCGACGCCGACCGGTTTGTCGAGGCCCTGGTGTGCTTGCTGGAGAACGCCGTCCAAGCGTGTGAGCCCGGGGGCCGCGTCAACGCACGAGCCACGGTGGGATCCGAGCCTGGCGACGGCGCGGTGTTCGAGGTCGCGGATACGGGCGCCGGCATGTCCGACGAGGTCCGGAGCCACGTGTTCGAGCCGTTTTTCACGACCAAGCCGATCGGTGAGGGAACGGGCCTCGGGCTCGCCATCTGCCGCCGCGTTGTGGAGCAGCACGGCGGGACCATTGCCGTGGACAGCCGCCCACGCAAGGGGGCGACCATTCGCATCCAGCTCCCCGTGACCGCAACCAACAGACGGGATGAAAACGTCTCATGAGCTCACCCCTTCGAATCCTTGTCGTTGACGACGAGAGGCTGGTGCGCGAGACCAGCGCGCGCCAGCTACGTGACGCGGGATTCGCATCGCAACCGGTCGATAGCGCCCGCGGGGCCCTGCACCTGCTCGCCAGCGCCCGCTGGGACGTCGTGTTGTGCGACTTGCGCATGCCCGGCATGAGCGGCCTCGAGCTGTTACGCACCGTACGCCGCGACCATCCCGGCGTGGATGTCATCCTCATGACCGCCTACGGCAGCGTGCAGTCTGCCGTGGCCGCGATGCGCGAGGGAGCGGTCGACTATTTGAGTAAGCCGTTTCACTTCGCCGAGCTCGAGCACCGCCTCCGCAAGCTCGACGAGCTGCGAGGCGTCCGTCGCGAGCTCGACGAGCTGCGCAAGTTGGTCGGCGACGACGCGCCCACCCACGGAATCATCGGGCGGTGCCACGCGATGCAGGGTGTCATCGATCGGATCGACCTGTTCACGGACTACTCGTCACCTGCACTGGTGACCGGCGAGACCGGTACGGGTAAGGAGATGGTCGCGCGCGCTTTGCATCGTGCCGGGCGGCGCGCCGGCGCGCCGTTCATCGCGATCCCGTGCGCGGCGATCCCGGGCGAGCTCGCCGAGAGCGAGCTGTTCGGCCATAACAAGGGCTCGTTTACCGGCGCGGTATCGGCGCGCCGCGGAGCGTTCGAGCGGGCCGACACCGGCACGCTACTGCTGGACGACATCGATGACTTGCCATTGGCGATTCAAGCCAAACTGCTGCGCGCGGTGCAAGACGGCACGTTCACGCGGGTCGGGGGCGAGCGCGAGCAATCTGTCAATGTGCGCGTCGTCGCCACGACCAAGGTAGCGCTATCGGAGGCCGTCGCCGCCGGCAACTTCCGGGACGACCTGTTCTACCGGCTGCGCAGCCTGGAGATTCAGCTCCCGCCGCTGCGCGCACGCGGGGACGACATCGTGTTGCTCGCCGAGTACTTCCTACGGCGATTCACGCACGCCGAGCGCCGAGCCGACCTTCACTTCGATGGTGACGCCATCGAGGCGTTGCGCCGCTACAGCTGGCCGGGCAACGTCCGCGAGCTTCGCAGCGCTGTCGAGTCAGCGGCCATCGCGTCCAGCCCGCCCGCCGTCACTGCCGCCAACTTGCCCGACTACTTGCACGACGGGCCCCGCACCGACCAACGCGTCGCCCGGCTCTCGCTGGAGGGGCGCAATTCCGTGTCGTTCAACGAGGTCGTGCAGGATGTGGAGCTCGAGCTGCTCGACTGGGCCCTGGCTCGTGCCGGCGGCCAACAGAGCACCGCGGCCAAACTGCTTGGCCTACCGCGCACGACGCTGCAAGCCAAGCTGCGCCACCGCGACGACGGCTGAGCCGAGCTCGCGCTATGCGCTCGACTACTCGTACACCAACCTCCTAGAGGATCCAACCGCCGCCCAGGACCCGGTCGCCGTCGTAGAAGACGGCGGCCTGGCCGGGTGAGGCGACGACGGGGGCGTCGGTGAGGTCGACACGGCCGTCGGGGTGGATGGTGGCGGGGACCGGGCGGTGGCGGTGACGGACCTGCACGGCGCACGGGCGCGGCGCGGCCGGCGGATCGATCAGCCAGCGGAGGTCGCGGACGGACAGCTGGCTGCGGGCGGCCTCGGGCCGCGGGCCGACGGTGATGCGATTGGCGACCGGGTCGATGGCGATGACGTAGACCGGGGCGCCGTCGCGGGTGACGCCACCGAAGCCGCGGCGCTGGCCGATGGTGTAGTGGTGGATGCCGCGGTGCTGACCGACGATCTCGCCGTCGGTGGTGACGACGTCGCCGGGAGGTGGGACGGCGCGGCCGCGGGACAGGGCGCGGGCGGCGACGAAGCCGGCGTAGTCGCCGTCGGGGACGAAGCAGATCTCCTGCGACTCGGCCTTGCCGGCGTTGGGCAGGCCCAGATGGGAGGCGCGGGCCCGCACCTGTTCCTTGGTCAGGCCGCCGAGGGGAAAGCGAACGGCGCCGAGCTCGTCGGGCGGCATGGAGAAGAGGAAGTAGCTCTGATCCTTGTCGGGGTCGGCGCCGCGGTGAAGGCGCCAGGCTCCCCCGGAGGACGCCTCGATGCGGGCGTAGTGGCCGGTGGCGACCACCTCGGCGCCGAGGGCGCGTGCTCGCTGGAGTAGCGGCGTGAACTTGATGTGCTGGTTGCACTTCACGCACGGGTTTGGGGTCTCTCCCGCCAGGTACGAATCGACGAACTCGTCGATGACCTGCTCGGTGAACTCGCGCTCGAAGTCGACCACGTAGAACGGGATGCCCAGGTGGGCGCAGACCCGCCGCGCGTCCTCGAGGTCGCGCAGGCCGCAGCAGCGCCCCACCGCCGCGCTGGTGCCGCGCGCGTCGTACAGCCGCATGGTCATCCCGACCACGCGGTGGCCGCGCTCGACCAGGACGGCGGCAGCGGTTGCGCTGTCGACGCCGCCGGACAGCGCGACGACGATGGGGGCCTCTGACATGGCCGTGGAGTACCATAAGAGCCACGCATGCGCCCCCACGATCGCCTCGAGCTCGTCGCCGACGCCCTGGACGAGTCCGGCCGCGGCGTCGGTGAAGCCGGCGGGCTTCGCGTTCACGCTGCCGACCTGTTGCCCGGCGAGCGAGCCGAGGTCGAAGTCGAGCACGTCAGCCCGCATCGACCCCAGGCGTGGGCCCACGTGGCGACGCGCACCGGACCGCCCAGCCCCAACCGGGTGCGCCCGCCCTGCCCCGGCTTCGGTCGCTGCGGCGGCTGCGCGTGGCAGCACCTGGCCTACCCGGCACAGCTGCGGCAAAAGCTCGAGCGCGTGCGGCGCGCGCTGTCCGACGCCGGCGCCCCGGCACCGCAGTCGGTGGTACCCGCGCCGGCCGAGCTCGGCTACCGCAACAAGGGCAAATACGTGGTCGCCGGTGGCGTCGGCGGCGCGCTGGTGCTGGGCGCCTACGAGCCGCGCACCCACGCGGTGGTCGACACCATCGGCTGCCGCGTCGTCGCTCCGTCCATCGACCGGGCGGCTCGCCGGGTACGCGCAACGCTGGCCGCCAGTGGCCTGGCGCCGTACGACGAGACCACCCGGACCGGCGTGCTGCGCCACGTGGTCGTCCGCGCTGACCCCGCCGGCGCGGTGCTCGTCTGCGTGATCACCACCGGCGCCGCCGACCGCGACGCGCTCGTGCCGCTGGCGACCTGCCTCCTCGGCGACGGCATCGCCGGGGTCACCCGGGCGGTGAACGACCGCCCGACCGGCGCCATCTTCGATCCCACCGCCGGGCCGCCCGAGCTCCTCGCCGGCGCCGGACATCTGCTTGAGCAGATCGGCGACGCCGCCCTCGAGCTGGGCGCCAGCGCCTTCTTCCAGGTCAACCGCGATCAGGCGCTGCGGCTCTACGGCGACCTGGCCGACGCAGCCTGCGCCGGACCCGACACTTCGGCGCTGGATCTCTACTGCGGCGTCGGCGGCATCGCCTTCGTCCTGGCCGCCCGGGGCGCCCGGGTACTGGGACTCGAGAGTCACGCCGGCGCGGTCGCCACCGCAACGCGCGCGGCCGAGGCTGCGGGCCTGTCGCCGCGAGCTCGCTTCACCCGCGCGGACGCCGCGTCGCTGGCCGCGCTGGCGCCAGAGGATCTCGATCTCGTCGTCGTCAATCCGCCGCGCAAGGGCCTCGACGCCGACACTCGCGCCGCCCTGGCCGCCCTCGCCGCGCCGACCATCGCCTACGTCAGCTGCGGACCCGAGTCGCTGGCTCGCGATCTGGTCGACCTGGCGCGCGTCGGCTATCGCGCCGAGCTGGTGCGCGCCTACGACTTCATGCCCGGGACCGCGCAGGTGGAGACGCTGGTGGTCCTCAAGCGCTCATCGCCCGCTTGATCGCCCGCGGGCCGATGCCGGCGATGCGCGACAACAGCAGCGCGCAGGCGCCGAGCAGCACCGCGAGCACCACCGCCAGCCGCGCGCCGGCCGGCAGCGACGCGGTGGCGAAGCGCGCGCCCAGCGCCAATCCGGCGGACAGCCCGATGGCGACGATCACCGAGCCAACGCGCCACAGGTAGTCCAGCGGCGACAGCTCCAGCACCGAAAGCGCGATGGCGAACAGCACGGTGAAGGCGATCGGGTAGCCGATCAGCCACGCCCACGCCACCGACAGGAAGCCGAGCTGGTCGCCGAAGAAGTGCGCCGCAACGATGTAGCCCGACGTCGTC
>Ga0114931_10006088_pt1 | contig 14863 bp, 12 predicted proteins | sample 2SBtaG_FD_89579 | JGI IMG/M metagenome (GOLD analysis project Ga0114931, IMG submission 89579) | Deep subsurface microbial communities from Kolumbo volcano to uncover new lineages of life (NeLLi) - 2SBTROV14_V59a metaG | ecosystem: Environmental > Aquatic > Marine > Volcanic | place: Kolumbo...
CGGCGATGTGATGAAAGAATCTGCAATTGCCGCATTGAGTTATTTGCGTTCAAATGCAAAGGAATTCGGTTTGAAACCGAACTTTCAAAAAGGAAAAGAAATTCATATTCACTTGCCTGAAGGCGCAATTCCGAAAGACGGACCTTCTGCCGGTATTACACTTGCACTTGCAATGTATTCTGTATTCAGCGGAAAAGCTGCCCGTAGCGATGTAGCTATGACCGGTGAAATCACTTTACGCGGAAATGTTTTACCAATAGGCGGATTAAATGAAAAACTGCTTGCAGCAAGACGAAGTGGAATTAAAACGGTTTTAATTCCAAAGGACAATGAAAAAGATTTATCTGAAATTAAAGAAGCTGCAAAGGACGGATTAAAAATTATCCCGATAGAAACAATTAAACAAGCAATGCCCTATGTTTTCGGCAGAACAAGACGAACAACAGCGAAAAAGAAATAATTTTTATGTTCGAGCAAGAAATAAATAGTAATTTGAATGATGAAGATATTTATCAGCAATTGCTTCCGCAGATTTCTTCGTTAATTTCAAATGATGATCCTGTGATAACTAATTTATCCAATTTTTCGGCTGCCCTAAAAAGTAGCTTTGACAAAATCAGTTGGGTTGGGTTTTATTTGTTAAAAAATGATTTGTTGTATCTCGGACCATTTCAAGGGAAAACAGCATGTACACAAATTAAAATTGGCAGTGGCGTTTGCGGAACTTGTGCCTACGAAAAAAGAGGAATAATTGTTAAAAATGTTGATGATTTTCCCGGGCATATTGCCTGCGACTCAGGATCAAAATCGGAAATTGTTTTGCCTTTAATTTTTAACAACAAAGTAATCGGCGTTTTGGATATTGACAGTTATAATCTAAATGCTTTTAACAAAACAGATGAGATTTATTTAACTAGATTTGTTAATATTCTTATGTCAAAAATTGATTTTACTAATTTTGTACTTAAATAATCAAAATTCAAATTGGAGTTGTAAATGGCATTTCAAGTAACAGCGTTAAAATGGAGACCAAGAAAGTTTTCCGAAATTGTAGGTCAGGAACATATTAGCAAAACATTAAAAAATGCCATAAATAACAACCGAATTGCCCACGCATACATCTTTGCCGGTCCTCGAGGAGTAGGCAAAACCACAACCGCACGAATATTTGCTAAAAGTATAAATTGTTTAAATCCTAACAATGGCGAACCGTGCAATGAATGTGAAATGTGCAAATCTTTTAACAGCTCGCAATCGTTGGATATTATTGAAATAGACGGTGCATCAAACCGGAGAATCGAAGAAATTCGCCAGCTGCGTGAATCAGTAAAATATGCACCGACTAAAGGGAAATACAAAGTTTACATTATAGATGAAGTTCACATGCTGACTACGGAATCGTTCAACGCATTGTTAAAAACTTTGGAAGAACCGCCGGAACATACAATATTTATTTTTGCAACAACGGATATTCACAAAGTTCCTCTTACAATAATTTCCCGCTGTCAGCGTTTTGATTTTAGAAGAATCGAAGTAAATGCAATTAAAGAAACAATTGCTCACATTGCAGAAAAAGAAGACATAAAAATTGATGACCATTCGCTCACTATCATTGCAAAAAAAGCCGATGGTGCACTGCGTGATGCCGAAAGTATTTTTGACCAAGTTGTTTCTTTTTGCGGAAATGACGTTGATTTGGCAACACTTAAAACTATGCTTAACCTAATTGACGAAGATGTTTATTTTAATGCTTCGGATGCAATTCTTGATAAAAACTTTACAGAGGCTTTTGAAATTACTCAAAAAATTTATGACAACGGCTGGAACTTTATTGACTTTTCTAACGGTTTGGTTGAGCATTTTAGAAATATTTTAACTGTTGTTGTTCGAAAAAATTCCGACTTGATAGAAGCATCAAAAGATTACAAAGAAAAATACTTGAAATACAAAGATGAATTTTCAGAACCGGATTTATTAAAAATTCTATCCTATTTAAATAAATTTCAGTACGAACTGAAAAACACTTCACAGCAGAGATTGAGAACGGAGATTACACTCGCTCATTTAATTGGCTTGGAAAAATCGACAACTATTTCCGAGTTGTTGAAGAAAATTTCAGACGGAACTGCCGGCAATATTTCAAATTCCGCAAAAACGGATTCAATAAAAAAAAAAGTTAATCCGGTAAATAAAAAAGCATACGAACCAATAATCAAAGAAACAGAAGGATCTTACAAAGCCCCGACTCCACAAATAAACGAATCGCAGCAAGAAGAAAAAATAGAATACAAAAGTGAAAAGTCAGTTGGGGATATTGACAATGAATCGCCTCTCATCAAAGCCGTAGTTAATGAACTTGGAGGCAGAGAGATTATGGGACGAACATAATCTTACGAAACTGAAACTTGAATATAAATTTAGAATCCATTTCGAAAAATCCTCCTTATATTAGCCTGTTTTGAACTTTCCGCGATAACTTAGTTTTAATTTTAAATATTACAAATTAAATAAATTTATCGGCAAAAATAAAAAAAGAAGCTATGATAGCAATGATGAATATAATTACATAGCCTGAATTTTTTATTAATTTTTTTCGTCGTAATTGTTTTTGATAAGTAAAAGTATCTTCATAGCTTCGTTAAAAATCACCTTTATCGATAACCATTTTTGCTGCGATAAGGGATTTATATTTCACCAAAAGATTTTTGCGGAATCCAGCCGACTTTTCCATCAGCTAATTTTATTTCGTTCCAGCCCTGCAGTTGGTCTTCTATCTTAAATTTTACGCCTTCGTGAATTACAAATGCATCATTACTATTGTTATCAGGCGATGTCTTTGCAGTAATAACCGATTGCAGCAAAATCCCGTATTTATTAGATTTTTCGTGATTAGTTGAAGAAACCAAAAGCGTTATTGAAATTATTAAAACTATTACAGCTACAATTCCACCCAAAGTTGAATACTGCTTTACAGTTGAATCTTTTGTAAAAAACCAAAGTGCAATTAATAAAAGCAGAATGAAATATACGATAAGAACAGCTATAGCCCAACCCGAAGCGGGTAACAGAGTAATGAAAGCATTCCACCATTTAACTATAAACAATTGCGGAACCGCCTTGATTTTATCTTTTGTATGAGCTTTGGCAATATTAAGATTGTAATGTGCATCTTCATCATCAGGTGACAATTTTAGCGACTTTTCATAATATAAAATTGATTCGCCAAGTTTGCCGAGACGATAATATGTGTTGCCAATGTTGTAATACAAAGCCGGACTTACATATCCTTCGTTTAAAACTGATTTGTAATCTTCCAATGCTTTTTCGTATTTCTTTTCTTGATAGTTTTTATTTCCTTTCCGCATTAGTTCATTTACACGATTAGCACCATAAATACCTGAAGCAAAAACTAACAGCAGAATGCTTAAAATTATTAATATATTAAGTTTAATAGTTTTCATTTTTAATTCTTTTTCCCGATTGAATTTTCGAGATTTACAATTAATTTAACCGTTTCATCATAAAGATTATGTGCAGTTTGTTCTTCTTCCCCTTTAGGAGCAAACCTTGCAAATTCACATTTATCCGCAACCGCTTTAACTTTATCGACTAACTCGGCGCTTATATTTCTATTCGATAATTCTTCAAGAACCCTTTCGTGTGAAAATTCGGATTTCTGCAAAATCAGTTTATCCTCCAAATATCCGAAAAGTGCATTCGATAATTCCTCATAAAATTCAGTTATGTTTTTGGCATCAAGTGCCTTCTTCGCGGATTTCAATTTTAATTTCGCAGCTTTTTCCGCTTTTCGTGAACGCATTAAAACTACATTCCCAGACAGTTTATCTTGACGTTTTTTAAACCCGACTGCAATTATTAAAATAAATAAAGGTAAAAATATCGCTTCCCAAAACCACGAAGGTATAGTTGTTAGTTTGGATTTTCTTTCCAATCCAAAGTTGGATGTTTTGATAAAGCGAATGTCTTCACTCAGTAATTTGATATCCTCTTTTGAGTAACCGATAGCAGAAGCAGTTTCGGTACTTTTTCCTTGTGCTACATCTATCTTGAACGGTTGAGTTCGTTTTGTAATATATTTCCCTTTTTCGGGATTAAAGTAGCTAAACTCAATCGCCGGAATTGTTTTTTTACCCGGAATTCTTGGAACAAAAAGATATTCAATTTTTTTTGTGCCTCTTATTACTCTCTGTCTCGAAATATTTTCGGACGTTTTCGGTTCGTACTTTTCAAATCCCGAAGGTAATTTTATTTCAGGAATATCAACCAACTTAATATTACCGGTTCCGGATACCGAAACATCAAGCGTTACAGATTCATTGGTTTTAACTTTATTTTTATCAATCGATGCTGAAATATTAAAATCACCAACAGCTCCGGAAAATGATTTTGGTTTTCCCACTTCGGGCAAAGGGCGAACATTTATTTTAACCGAATTTGATTTTGCTTTGTAATTCACCGTTTCCGCTTGTGCAAAAAACGAATCGTTGAAAAAGTCATCAAAAAACCCGTTGCCCGTCCTTCGCCTCTTCCTTATGTGAACCGGAATTGTCAGTTCAAACGGTGTTATTTTTAATTTCCCTGATTTTGTAGGAAACAGAGCAACTTTTTTAATCACCGCCGAACTGTATCGTTTGCCATTGTACATTTCAGCACGCAGATTTATTGTATTTGACGTTGCAAGCTCCTCCGCCCAAAACCCTTGATATGACGGGAGTTTACTTATTTGAGGGGATGAAATGTTCAACCGCGTATAAAGTTTGTAGGTAACCGTTATTTGTTCACCTTTGTACGCACTGCGTTTATCGGCAAATGCACGAATAAAAACATTCTTTGCAATATCATTATTTGTAGTGGTGTTCGAGTTGCTTCTTCTGTTAGTGTTCGATGAAGCTGTCCCTTTTACAACTTTTATTTTAATCGGTATAGTCTGATATTGTTTTCCGTCGTATTCCAATTGTGCGGTACCGATTGTAAAAGTTCCAACAGCTTTCGGCTGAATTATGTAGGAATAAGAAATTGAACCTGACATTTGACCGTTAATGATTTGTAAGCTAGATGATTGATTGGGACCACCGAGAATAATAAAATTTCGAAAAGCAGGACCTCTGAAATTCTGCACTTGATTAACGTTTACACCGTCCATTTTAAAATAAACTTGAAAGCGCTCATTTTGCCCTACTGTGGTTTTATCAACAGTAGCGTTAAAACTTTGTGCAAACATACTTGCCGTAAACAGAAGTATGAACAATATGTTATTGTAAATTATTTTTTTCATTTAATTATTTTGCGTAATCTCATTTCAAAAATTACTCAATTCAGATAATTTGTTTTTCCAATTACCAGTCTTTTCCTTTTTTAACAACTTTTCCTTTTTTCTTTCTTAATTTTTTCTGAAGTTTTTTCTCATTATTTTTTAACGCATTAAGAATACGCCGGGCCTCTGCTTTTGATATTTGATTCTTTGGTTTCGGCTGCTGCTGTTTTTTCTTATCCTGTTTTTGCTTCTCATTTTGTTTCTTATTTTGATTCTGTTTCTGATCTTGTTTCTTCTTTTTATTTTTATCGTTTTTGTTTTGTTTCTGCTTATTTTTATTTTTTTTATTCTTATTGTTTTTGTTCTTCTTATTATTCTTGTTTTTCTTTTTGTTCTGCTTCATTTGTTTTAAGGCATACGACAAATTGTATTTTGTATCCAAATCCTTAGGGTTTAATTTTAACGATTGAATATAAGAACCGATACTCTCTTTTAATTTCTTTTTCTTTAAAAGAGCATTCCCGATATTGTGATAAATTTTTGCTTTGAGTAAATCATCTTTGGTTAAAGCCAACGAATTCTGATAGGCTTTAATTGCATCGTCATATCTGCCTTGTTTGTAAAGTGCATCTCCAAGATTAAAATACGAATTAAAATTTTTCGCATCCTTCTCTTCCGCTTTCTTAAATTTAACTTCCGCATCGGAATACTTGCCGGCCTTATATAAATCAACACCGTCATTCACAAATGATCTAACACTTTGTGCAATTACTTCTTGTGAAACAAATAACAAAGTAACCGCAATCATTATAGTTAAAATATTAATATTTTTAAATCTAAACATTTATTTTGTTCTGTTAAGTTTAATCAATAAACTTGATTTTCTTTCCGAAATAAAAAATTCCATAATTATCAAAAATAATCCGAATGCTAAGAAATAGTAAAAACGATCTTCGTAATCTGTAATTTTCGTCGTACCGAATTCACTTTTTTTAATTTTTCCCAAATCGGAATAAATCTTCTCAAGTTCGTTATCGTCATTGGAACCGTGATAATATTTTCCATTTCCCGATGAGGCAATTCTCTGCAATGTTGCATCATTCAATTTTGTTAAAACAACTCTGCCGTATCTGTCTTTTTTATAACCTGTCTTTACTCCGGAAGCATTATATATTGGTATCGGAACTCCTTCCGGCGACCCAAGTCCAATTGTATATATTACAACTCCTTTATCAACAGCATCTTTAACGGCTTTATCAATATTACCTTCGTGATCTTCACCGTCAGTTATAACAATAATTGCCTTTTTTGTTTCCGTATTTTTTTTGAATGAAGCAAGAGCCTTTTCTATCGAAGATGCAATTGCCGTTCCCTGTTCGGGTACAGAATTTGTACTCACAGCATCCAACATCATTTTTGCAGCACCGTAATCCGTAGTTAAAGGAAATTGTACATACGATTGCCCGGCAAAAACAATTAAACCGATTCTATCGCCATGAAGCTTTTGTATTAAATTCGAAATGTCGTGTTTTGCCTTTTCCAATCTGCTTGGTTTTATATCTTGTGCAGTCATACTTAAAGAAACATCGAGCAAAACATAAACATCTATCCCGACTTGTTTTACCTCTTCAATCTTTGAACCGATTTGCGGATTAGCCAAGACGACTACGAGAAACAAATATGCAATTGCAATCAAAATAAATTTTAACCACGGTTTTAATTTACTTTTCATCGGGAAAAGAATTTCGTGAACCTTCTCATCGGCAAATTCCAAAAGTGCTTTTCGCCTTTGCTTACGCGTGTACCAGAAAAAGATTACCATTACCGGAATAAGATACAACGCATATAAATATTCACTATGTGCAAACCGAAGCATTAACTTTTCACCAAATTTAATTTTTTCATTTATTTATAATTAATATTCTAACTAATTATCCATTATCAATTTTCAATTATCAATTACATTACGGTAATTTCTTTAAATAAGTCCGCGACAATCCGAGCTCTAACAAAAGCAAAATTATTCCTAAACCGGCCCAATTGTAAAACAATTCGGTTGCGTTTCTATAAGATGTAACTTTAATCTGTGTCTTTTCCAACTTATCAATTTGCTTATAAATTTCTTCCAATTTTTTTGTACTTGTTGCTCTAAAATATTTACCGTCTGTAATGGTAGCAATTTTTTGCAAAGTACCTTCGTCAACGTCAACAGGTACCATTTGATATCTTTTCCCAAAAGGAGTTTGTACCGGATACGGAGCTTCACCTTTTGTACCAACACCAACCGTATAAATTCTGATACCAAATTTTTTTGCAATCTGTGCTGCTGTAATCGGATCAACTTCACCACGATTATTTACGCCGTCCGTAAGTAAAATCATTACTTTGCTTTTTGCTTTGCTGTCTTTTAATCTGTTTACTCCGTTTGCAATTGCATTTCCAATTGCCGTCCCGTCTTCAATCATTCCGCTTTTAACTTGTTTCAGTAAACCTTTAAGAACAGAATAATCAATAGTTAACGGGCATTGTGTAAAACTTTGACCGGCAAAAATTACGAGTCCGATTTTATCGGAAGTTCTTCCATCAATAAATTCATCGATTACTTTTTTAGCAGCTTCCAATCTATTAGGTTTTAAATCTTCGGCAAGCATACTGCCTGAAATATCAAGAAGCATCGCAATGTCAATTCCTTCGGTATAAACATTCTGTCCCGAAGCATATGTCTGCGGACGGGCAAGTGCAATAATCAGCAAACCGATACCGAACATTCTTAATACCATCGGCAAATGTACTAAACGTTCACGCACCGTAGGTTTGAATTTATTTAATATGCTTAAAGTTGAAAATGTTAAAGCCGGATTCTTTTTTTTGTAATTTTTCCAATACCAGAAAATCATCAGCGGAATTAGCAATAACAAATACAACAAATACGGATACGCAAATGTTACATCCTTAAGCATCGGTATTCTCCGCATTTATATTATTCGTAGTTTCCTCCGATTTTGTATCGCGTACAATTTGATATGCCTGCTTCATCATTTCTTCATTTATCGAAGGCATAGGTTTGAATTTTGCAAATTTAACCAAGTCCGCATTTTCAAAAAACGAGCGTGTGTCATCAAAAACTTTTCCTACTTTTGGAATTGCCGATAAATTATCCAACACTTCGGAAGATGGCATTTCGAGAGCACTAAAATTAAATTGCTTTTCAAAATACTTGCGAATAATGGTTGTTATACGGCTGTGATATTCCTTAATTTTTCCCTGCTGCCAAAGTTTCTCGTTTTCAAGTTTTTCAAGTTCTTCGACTGCAATTTTATACGGAGGAATTTTAATAACAACTTTCTGAAGTTCCTTCGGCTGATGTTTTTTCTTGTAATATTTGTAACCGAAATATCCGGCAAGCACAAGCAATAAAATTATTAGAACAATTATGGAAATCAATAACCAATCAAAAGGAATTTTTATCGGAGATTTCACATCTCTTATACCTGACTTCGGGTCAATATCCATAGTATGAATAGTAACATCAACGGGATTTACGGTTAAAGAATAAACCTTGCCGGAATTCTTAAATTTATATTGAATTGTGTATGACGGAATTGTAACTTTTGCCGAATCATAACCGGCAAAAATAAAACGCCGCATTTCCGAAATTCTTCCGTTCAATTCATTTTTTATTACCGGAAGTTGTTTAATATAGTCTAAATCCTTTACGCTGTCTTTAATTGCAGGCAGAACAACTTCAACATTTTTGTCGTACGAAAGTTTAAGCTGATACTCAATGTAATCGCCAACTGTGTATTCGGTTGTATCTGTTGTTGCAAACACTTTTACAGGTTTATGTTGCGGAAAAACCGAACCGGTTACAACAAATAAAAACAGGAATAATTTAAGCATTAAATTTCTCAAAATCTTTTTTCCCTCAATTTGAAAAATTCAACTAACGGTTTTACATAGGAATCTTCGGTTTTAATTTTTATTGAATCAATTCCGCTTGAAATAAAAAGTGATTTTCTTTTTGCAGCAAGTTCGTCCAATATTTTAACATATTCCGAATGTATTCTTTTATCGCTTGTATCAACAAATCTTATCTGTCCCGTTTCAGCATCTCTGAATTGAATCAATCCTGATTTTGGAATATTCCGTTCCCGCAGGTCTTCGAGAATAACACTTATTAAATCGTGCTTTTTACCAACTACTCTTATAATTTTTTCATAACCATCGGCAATAAAATCGGAAATTAAAAACGTGATACTTTTCTTTAATAGTATGATTAAAATACTCGAGTGCTCCTTTTAAGTCCGTTTGATTTCCCTGCGGTTCAAACGAAAGAACTTCCCTAATTATTCTGAGAACGTGGCTTCTTCCTTTTTTGGGCGGGACAAATTTTTCAATTTGATCGGTAAACAAAATCAAACCGACTTTGTCGTTATTCTTCATTGCGGAAAATGCCAGAACGGCACTGAGTTCAGCGGCGACTTGCTGTTTTGTCTTATCTTTACTGCCGAAAATTAAAGAGCCGCTCATATCAACCAAAAGAATTACCGTCAGTTCGCGTTCTTCTTCAAAAACTTTTACATACGGATGATTAAATCTCGCTGTAACATTCCAATCGATTGTACGAATGTCATCACCGGGCTGATATTCACGCACTTCCGCAAACTCCATTCCGCGACCTTTAAAAACGGAATGATACTCACCGGAAAAAACCTCATTTACAACACCGCGAGTCTTAATCTCAATTTGTCGAACTTTTTTTAATAATTCTTTTGTCAACATAAAATAAAAATCTAAAAATTCTATTTAATAAACCTGATTACATTTAGGTTTTATATTACAAATTCCCAATCCGCTGTGGCGGACTAATTTAACAACTAAGGCACTTCAATTTTATTAAGTATTTCCTGAATAATTGTTTCCGACGTAATTTCTTCGGCTTCCGCTTCGTAGGTTACGGCAATTCTGTGCCTGAGAACATCCATACAAATACCGCGAACATCTTCGGGAATTACATAACCTCTTCGTTTAATAAAAGCCATTGCACGAGCAGCGAGTGCAAGATTTATTGACGCTCTCGGCGAACCGCCGTAACTGATTAAATCAGCCAAATTATCAAGTCCGTATTCTTTCGGATTCCTTGAAGCAAAAACAATATCCAAAATATAACGCTCAATTTTCTCGTCCATATAAATTTCATTTACCATATTGCGTGCATTTAAGATTGCTTCTTTTGAAATAACCGGTTGAATTTTTCCAAAACTACCACCGACATTTGACTGCATAATTTTCAGTTCTTCGTCACGGTTCGGATATGTGATTTTTACTTTGAGCATAAACCTGTCAACTTGTGCTTCCGGCAGCGGATATGTTCCCTCCTGCTCAATCGGATTTTGAGTTGCGAGCACAAGAAACGGTTCTTCAAGTTTAAATGTTTCTTCACCGATAGTTATTTGGCGTTCCTGCATAGCTTCAAGCAAAGCACTTTGAACTTTAGCGGGAGCACGGTTTATTTCATCAGCAAGAATAAAGTTTGAAAAAATCGGACCTTTCTTAATTGAAAACGATTCATTCTTTTGGCTGTATATCATTGTTCCGAGTAAATCGGCAGGAAGCAAATCCGGTGTGAATTGTATTCGCTGAAAATCTGCGTGCATCGAATCTGCCAATGATTTAATTGCAAGTGTTTTCGCAAGTCCGGGAACACCTTCGAGCAAAATGTGTCCGTTTCCGAGCAAGCCGACAACGAGCCTTTCCACCATTGACTTTTGTCCGACAATTACTTTGTGGATTTCATTTAACAGGATATCGATAAATTCGCTTTCGCGTTTAATCTTTTCGTTAAGTTCGGTTATTTCCAATTTCGTCCTCTTATTTTTGATTCAAAAATTCAATGGTTTTTAACAATAGTTGTCAAAAAAAGTTTCAAAATAATAATTGGGGAAAATTTCGTTTTAACAGATAACTTAATACTAAAATAGTCTTAATATTAAATTTAATCTATTAAAATTTTAATCAGTCTCTTTCCGCATTCAACCATTGATCAATAGTCATTTTAAGAAAGTGGATGTTAATCGGTTTGGCAATATAATCGTCCATTCCGGCGGCAAGACACCTTTCCCTGTCCTTCATACTCGAATGTGCGGTTACTGCAATAATAGGGATTTTATTTACAGGCGGTTCCAAAGCACGAATCTTTTTAGTCGCTTCAATTCCGTCAATGTCCTCCATTTCGATATCCATTAAAACCAAATCGAAAGCGTTGGATTTAATTGCTGCAATTGCGTCGTAAGCATTTGAAACAGGATCAACCGAATAACCGGTTTCCCTTAATAGTTTCAGTTCAACTCTTTGACTAATCGGGTTATCTTCTACGAGAAGTAATCTTTTCCTTCCAATCGCAGTCCGGGGAAAGGACGGCATATTATTTTCAATTGGTTCCACAAGAGATTTTGGTTCAGTAATTGCTTCGGAGTCTATTTTTTCAATTTTATCGCTTGAATTCGCTTCTGATATTTTCACATCTTTTTCTTCGGATAACTCAGATTTTTCCGGTACAGTTTGCTTATTTTCAACAGATGCAACCGGTTCCAAAACAATTCCATCGTTTTCCTTCAATTCATTAAAATCACTCGTTTTAAGAAAATCCTTTTTCAACCCAAGCACAACGGTAAACTGTATTTTTGTTCCTTTACCTTCCTCACTTTCAACATCAATCTTTCCACCCATTAACGAGACAAAATCTTTACAAATTATCAGACCAAGTCCAGTTCCCTTTCTATTAATTTTCTTTTCGCTGCTCAACTGTACATACGGTTTAAATAACTGTGATAATTTTTCTTTTTTAATTCCAATTCCGGTATCTGAAACTGTTGTTAAAATTTTTATAGTTGCATCTGTTTTTTTAACTACATCAACATCAACAGAAATAGAGCCTTCTTTAGTATATTTACTTGCGTTACTTAACAAGTTTACAACAACTTGTCTGTATCTGGTTGAATCTCCAAAAATCGATATTGGAACTCCGGGTGAAACCTTTGAATTAACTTGTAAATTTTTCTCTTTTGTAATGGCTTTAATTATTGAAATGGCTTTCTCAATTTCTTCACGAATGGAAAATTCATCTTCGTTTAATTCCATTTTTCCGGCTTCAATTTTAGATAAATCAAGCACATTATTAATTATATCCAGCAACGAGTCGGCTGAAATCCGTGCATTGCGGGCAAAATCTTTCAGTTCCTCTTCGCTTTCAAATAATCCGTTTTCCATCAAGGTTAAAAAGCCCAACACGGAATTCATAGGAGTACGAATTTCGTGACTCATTTTTGCCAGGAATTGAGATTTTACTTGACTGTTGTAAACCGCACTGTTTGCTTTATAATTGGCATTTGTACTTTCGGCTTTTAATTTTTCAAATTCATTTTTCCTTAATGTTTCAACTGCAGCCTGATGTGTAATATCAACAAGATTGCCTTCGTAATAACTTGAGGATTCGTCTTCACGCCGAACAAACCGTTCATCTAATTTTACAATGATCTCTTCACCGGTAATTTTGTGCAGTTTCATCCTAAAATTTTTGATTTTCCCGTTTTCCAAAAGAATCTTTTCCAACTGTTTTCTTTCTTTTGAATCTTTAAATATCAAATCATAAATATTTTCATTTAATGTTTTACCAACACTTTCAAAACCGAATATTTTTACAAACGCTTTATTGACAAATAATAATTTTCCGGTCTGTTGAAACCTATAAAATGCAACGGGGGAATTTTCGATAAAATTTTTATATGTATCGCTTGTTTCATCAATAGATGACGACTGTTTATTTTTATCATAATTCTTAAATAATTTTTCTTTTGTTTGATAAACGACTATGCTCGATACAACCGACATTAGGCAAAGCACTAAAACAATTGAAGATGATTCAATCAAATTTTGGGTATTGGAATAAAGAAGCGGAGAGATTGCTATTGTAACAACATATATTGCAAAAAAATAAATAACCACAGCAATTTGGTGCACATATTTCCATCCCATCGCCAAGCCAATCATAAAAATATACAAGGCAACAATATTTGAATTAACTTGAAACATAGCAGGGATACGATATGCTATAAAACCGGAAGAAAGAATAACTGCAAAAACCATAATATGAACAAGTATTTCCGGTTTCTTTTTGCCAAATTCCGTTTGAGAAATAACAAGAACAACAAATGCAACTACTGTAGCAGCAAGTCTTGAAATGTAAACCTCAAGTGAATGTATTACAAGAGTTCGGACTTCAAAAATCAGCGCAAGCACACCGGACACTGCACTTAATATCGCTAACATCCGCAGTGGCGCAATTATCCAACTTTTCAAAAAATTTTCCGTGCTTGACTGTCCGCTGTGTATTTCCATATTGTACGGTTTGTTACTCAAATTCTTTGCCTATAAAACAATTAAAATTAGAAATAAAACTCATTTTTTATTATCGGAAAACAAGCTCTAATTTAAAGTCGCTCTAATAATAATTCCTTTGGAATACTATCATTTATTGAATAAAATTTTACATCTTTAATTTTTTAAAAAATATTTTTCTTTCACATTAGAAAATAAATAAAAAAAAGGATAAAAAAGATAATCAATTAATAATGTTAGTTAAAATTATATTCTATTTTTTGATTATTTTGTTTAGGTAAATATTTATCAAACATTTATTAACAAAACAACACGATAATGAAAAGAGAACTAAATAAGACATGACTAATTTTTTGTACAATATTGACTTGACGGTATTTTATTTTATAAACCACACCTTAGCAAATCCGGTATTTGATAAATTTTTTCCGTTTATAACGGAATTGCATAATTGGATAATTGCATACACGATTTTATTATTGATTCTTTTGTTTAAAGGAGGACGAACCGGTAAAATTGCTTTCTTCGGAATTATTATTGTAATTGCGGTTTCCGACCAACTGAGCAGTAACTTGCTGAAACATTTTTTTCAGAGAATACGTCCGTGCAATGCTTTGAATGACGTAAGAGTTCTTGTCGGGAAAACTTCATCTTATTCTTTCCCGTCTTCGCACGCTGTAAATAATTTTGCGGCAGCTGTGTTTTTCTTGAAATTATTTCCGAAATACAAATGGGTTTTGCTCATCGTTGCTTCACTGCTTGCATTATCAAGACCTTACGTAGGTGTGCATTATCCTTCTGATATAGTCGGTGGCGCAATTATCGGCTCAATTATCGGTTATGTATTTGCACTACTTGCTTTAAAAGTTGATGCTTATATTTCGGAAAGGGGAAATATTGCAGGTAAATACAAGCAAGACTGATTCAAAATATTCGAATCAGCCTTTTGGAGTGTATTCTTTTAAAGTTTACTTTTTCTCTTTAATTCCTCAGATTGACCGTCCGGCGAATGCGGGACTAATCAATCTGATTTACAGTAATGTTTTTATTTCAAAAGTATCATTTTTTTGCTTGATGTAAAATTACCATTCAAGCCCGAGTTTACTGTTAATCTGTAAATATAAACTCCCGCTGCAAGCTGCGAGGCATCAAATGTTTTCTCGTATCTTCCGATACTTTGTTTTTGGTTTA
>Ga0114931_10006089_pt1 | contig 14861 bp, 13 predicted proteins | sample 2SBtaG_FD_89579 | JGI IMG/M metagenome (GOLD analysis project Ga0114931, IMG submission 89579) | Deep subsurface microbial communities from Kolumbo volcano to uncover new lineages of life (NeLLi) - 2SBTROV14_V59a metaG | ecosystem: Environmental > Aquatic > Marine > Volcanic | place: Kolumbo...
GTCACGGCAAGGCGCAAATTGCAGGTAATAGCGGGCCTATTGCCAAGAGTTGTAACGCCGCTGTGGCGAATTTGGGGTTCAAGATGCGTGTTCATGAATTAATGGAGATGCCCTACAATTGATTAGTAGGGAAATGGTGCCGAGGAGAGGACTTGAACTACCATAATTGTCTAAAAATAATAATATAAAACAGTAGGATACATAAAATCTGTTTTCCTGCGCTCCACGTACGCTCCATTTTTTGTGATTGCTGTACATCGCCAGATCCCTGCTGACGGGCAGGAGCCTTGTCCATTTGCCGTGGTGGTGACCGCGAGTACGTTCAAGAAGTACCTGTAAGGGTGGGCCGGATTATCAATTTAGTCACAGCGCTGGACTGTTCGATGGAGGGCATAAGTGAACTATGTATCGCATATTGACTTAAAAATTTGATTGCCGGAACCGGGAAGTTTGATTAGAATGCAATAATGAGACGAAATTCGTCATTCCGCCGTTTCGTGACCGCCATCCTGATGTTCCTGGGGTTATTCTCCCAGTTCCAGATGGCGTTTGCCTGCGATTTGATGGACGGCAAGATACAATCCGTCTGCTGTTGCGACGAACCGGGCGACATGTCCAATGGTTGCGACATGGGTGGCGGCTGCCAGGATCAAGTCCCTGGTTCGGCGACGTCTATCGATTGTTGTAAGGTGTCTTACCAGTAGGCGCCCAGCGCCAAGGCGACCCCGCCGGGCTCGGCCAGTATCCAGGTCTTGCTGCTCGATGCACCGCAGCCGCCGCCGATACCCGTCTCATTTGAAATCACGCTGTTTACTCCAGCCAGTCACACCTCTCGACTCGCCCGCTTTTTACCTCCCCGCGTCGCAGGCACGGATACTTACCTGTTGACCAACCGCTTCCGTATTTGATTACACCTTCGTTCATCCGCCGGTAGCACTGGCGGTGTATTACGTCCGGGCTCTCCGCCAGCACACTTGGTTTTACGCCTGCATGTGCTGGGTCCGGTTCGAACCCAATGCACGAGAACGAAGGTGTTCTTAAATGGTTTACAAATTCTATCCGCGAGCGCGATGTCGCCTGATCGGAATCACGCTGAGTTTACTGGCGTCAGTTAATATCTGCTGGGCGGCGGACGATGTCGATCCGTTTGCTGGTACACGGCAGCTGACACAGGCACACCTGGTGGACGCCGTCCTGGCGCGCAATCCGGGTATCAAGGCCCTGGAGGCGGCCGCCCAAACGGCGGAATTTCGCATCGCGCCGGCGAGCGCACTCAATGATCCCAGCCTGAGTTATTCCACCGCGCCCGAGACCGCCGGCGGTCCCCGCGGGCTGCAGCAGCGATTTGAGTTCAGTCAGCCGCTCCCCTGGCCTGGCAAACTCGCGCTACGCGAAGAGGCCGCGCGCCAGCGGGCGGCGGCGGTGAGCGAGGATACTGGTGAGCTGCGCCTGAGGGTAGCCGCGGCGGCGAAATCCTTGTCCGCGGAATGGGCCTATGTGCACCGGGCGCTGGGGATCAACCACGACCACCAGGCATTGCTGCAGGAGCTACGCCGCGTCGCCGAGGCCCGTTACGCGGCGGGGCGCACTGGGCAGCAGGATACGCTGCAGGCCGAAGTGGCCCGCGCCCGTCTGGCGGCCGAGGCAATCACCTTGGAGCGTCGCCGGCGCGAGGTCCGGGCGCGCATCAACGCGCTGCTGAACCGTCCGGCGCAAGCCGACGTGCCACCGCCGGCGGATTTGCCCGAACCGAGGCCCGTGCCGCCGCTGGCCGCGTTGCAACAGAGCGCCGCGCACGAACACCCCGCGCTCGCCCGGGTACGCGCGCGTATCGCCGAGGCACAGGCGCAAACGGAACTGTCTGAAAAAGACTTCTATCCCGATTTTCGGGTGATGGCCGGTTACAACGACCTCTGGGACAATCCGGACAAGCGCTGGACGGTGGGGGTGGGTATCAATCTGCCGTTTGATTACGGCAACAAGCGCTCCGCGGCGCGCGACGCCGCGCGCGCCGAGCTGCTGCGTCAACGTTGGCGGCTGACCGATCGCGAGGCTCAGTTGCTGGGCGAACTCGAGACCGCCCGGGCCGGGGTTGAGGAGACCGCGTCCGTCATTGGCATCTACCGGACCCGCCTCTTGCCCTTGTCCGAAGACAACCTGGCCGCCGCGCGCGCGGATTACCGTGCCGGGGCCGGCTCCTTTCTCAACGTCATCGATGCCGAGCGCGAACAGTTGCGCACCGAAGACGCCCTGGCGCGGGCCCGCGCCGATTACCTGCGCCGACTTGCGGAGCTCGAACGCTGGGTAGGCACATCCCTTGATGCCACGGGATCCATGAACACGGAGACATTACCATGATTCGCTATTTTACCTGGACTCTGGCAGCGGCCGCGCTGCTGGCTATCGGCATCTTTATCGGCCTGCAGTATTCCTCCGGCAAACCGGTACCGAATACCACCGGCATGACGACAGGCCTGCAGCCGCAATACCGCTCGGGCCCTTTTCAAATTGGCGTCGAAGTGGTGCCCGCCACCCCCAAGGTCGGCGAAAACCGATTGCGCGTTGTTCTGCGGACTCCAGCCGGTGAGCCGGTGAGCGGCGCGACGATCCGTGCGGTGGCGGAGATGCCCGCCATGGGCACCATGCCTGCCATGCAGGCGCCGGCGGAAATGAAGGAAACCAAACCGGGCCTGTACGAAGGCACGTTCGATTTGTCCATGGAGGGCAGCTGGCCCCTGACACTCGCGCTCGGGCAGCCCGATCTGGGCGAAACGCGCATCACCCTGGACCTGGCCACGGGCCGCACCGGTCTGCAGCTTTCCTCCGGTGGATCACTGTTGTCGACCGCCTCCTCACAAGCGGCGTCCATGGCCGGTGCCGGCGACGAATCACTGCCCTACCGCAGCGGTCCTTACCGGTTCGATGTCGAGGTCCAACCCGAGATCCCGAAAGTGGGGGCCAACAGGCTGCGCATCCGGCTGCGAAATGCCGATGACGAGCGGCTCTCGGACGCGGGGATCCGCGCCGTGGCCACCATGCCCGCCATGGGCACGATGCCGGAGATGAACGCACCGGCGGAGATGAACGAGATCGAACCCGGCCTGTACGAGGGCACCTTCGAGCCCTCCATGGAGGGCAGCTGGCCGCTGAGCCTTACGATACAGGCTCCGGGCATGCCCGAGCGTCGCGTGAGCTTCGATCTGGCCACCGGCCGCAAGGGTCTGCAGCTGGCCTCGGGCGCGAGCCGCGCCGGCGGCGACACGCAAGCCATGGAAGAGGCGCCGCCCGGGACCGTCACCCTGGACCCGAGCCGGCGCCAGCTCATCGGCGTCAAGACCGACAAGGCCGAGGTCACCGATCTGCGCCGCACGATCCGCGCCGTGGGTCAGATCACCTACGACGAGACACGCTTATCCGATTTCAGCCTCAAGTTCGATGCCTGGATCGGCGAGTTGTTCGTGGACTACGTGGGCGCGCCGGTGAAAAAAAGCCAACGCCTGTTCACCGTGTACGGACCTGAGCTGCTCTCGGCACAGCAGGAATACCTGGAACTCAAGCGCCGCGCCGGGCGCAGCGACATGGCGGGCTCCCTGTTGGCGGCGGCGCGCAAGCGCCTGTCCCTGTGGGACATGACGCCGGCTGAGATCAAGGCCCTGGAGCAGCGCGGCAGGCCCTTTGAGTACATACCCATGCATGCACCGCGCGGCGGCACTGTGGTCACCAAGAATGTGGTGGAGGGCACCGCCCACAAGGCGGGCATGACCCTGATGCGTATCGCCGACCTGTCGCGCGTCTGGGTGGAGGCCGATGTGTACGAGGCGGAGTTGCCCCTGGTACGCGAAGGCATGCCCGTGACCGTGCGCCTGCCTTATTTGCCCGCGCAAACGTTCGAGGGCAGGGTGGATTATCTGTATCCGTATCTGGAAGGCGAGAGCCGCACCGGGCGCATACGTGTGGTGCTCGATAACCCAGAGGGCATTTTGAAACCCGACATGTACGCCGAGGTAAAACTGGAGGCGGATCTGGGTCAGCGGCTCACAATACCCGAAGAAGCGGTGATTGTCTCCGGCGAGGCGCGGGTGGTGTTCGAGGATATCGGCGGTGGACGCCTGGCGCCGCGCCGGGTTACTACCGGTCAGCGTGCCGGGGGGCGCATCGAGATCCTCCGCGGGCTCGAAGCCGGTGACAAGGTCGTGACCTCCGGCAATTTCCTCATTGCCTCGGAAAGCCGACTCAAAGCGGGGATCCAACAATGGTAGATTCAATACAAAAGCAAGGTCCGCATGTTCCGCCGCCGGAAGGCAAGGGCATCGGCTGGATACAGCGCTTGATCGGTTACTGTGCCCGCAATCCTTTACTGACTGCGGTGACCATCGCCGCCCTGGCCTTCGGCGGGTACCGCGCGCTTATCAACGCGCCCCTGGATGCCATCCCGGACTTGTCCGACGTCCAGGTGATTGTGTTCACGGATTGGCCCGGCCGCAGTCCCGACCTGGTCGAGGATCAAATCACCTATCCACTCACTACCACGCTGCTGGCGGCACCCGGCGTAAACTATGTGCGCGGCCAGAGTTTCTTCGGCCTGAGCTTCGTGTACGTCATCTTCGATGACGGCGTGGATATGTACTGGGCGCGCTCGCGGGTGCTGGAGTATTTGAACAGCGCCACCGCCGATCTGCCCAAGGGCGTCAACCCGACCCTCGGGCCCGACGCCACCGGCGTGGGCTGGGTGTATCAATACGCGCTCAAGGATACCTCGGGCAAGCGCGGCCTGGATGAGCTGCGTGCACTGCAGGATTTCAACCTGCGCTATGCTCTGGAGTCGGTGGAAGGGGTGTCGGAAGTCGCCTCGGTGGGCGGTTACGAACGCGAATACCAGATCAGCCTCGATCCCAACAAGCTGGCTTCCTACGACATCCCGCTGCAGCGGGTAATCGAGGCGGTGCGCGATTCCAACAATGACGTGGGCGGGCGCATCCTGGAAGTGGCCGGTCACGAGCAGTTCATTCGTGGGCGCGGTTATGTGCGATCGACAGAAGATCTCGAGCAGGTGGTCCTGAAAACCACGCCCGGCGGTGTGCCTGTCACCGTCAAGGACGTGGCCCATGTGGCGCTGGGCCCGGCCATGCAGCGCGGCCAGGCGGAGCTGGATGGCCAGGGTGTGACCGTGGGCGGCGTGGTGGTGATGCGCTACGGGGAGAACGCCCTGGCAGTGATCGACCGGGTCAAGCAGCGCCTGGCCGACATTCGGGCCGGCCTGCCCGAGGGCGTGGAGATCGTGCCGGTCTACGATCGTTCGACCTTGATCAAGCAGGCCATCGATACGCTGCAGAAGACCCTGATCGAGGAAATGATCATTGTTTCGCTGGTGATTCTGGTGTTCCTGCTGCACGTGCGCTCGACCCTGGTGGCCGTTATCACCCTGCCGGTAGCGGTACTGCTTGCCTTCATCCCAATGTACTACCAGGGCCTGACCGCCAACATCATGTCGCTCGGCGGCATCGCCGTGGCCATTGGCGCCATGGTGGACGCGGCCATTGTGATCATCGACAACATCCACAAGCGCCTCAACCGCTGGCAGGCGCAGGATGCGAGCCCGGAGGAGAAAGCCAAGTCGCGCACCGATGTGATCATCGGGGCGATGCAGGAGGTGGGACCCAGCATCTTCTTCTCCCTGCTGATCATCACTGTCTCGTTCATGCCGGTGTTTGCCCTGGAGGGCACCGAAGGCCGCCTGTTCAAACCGTTGGCCTTCACCAAGACCTATTCCATGGGCTTCGCGGCCTTCTTGTCCATCACCCTGGTGCCGGCTTTGGCGGTATGGCTGATCCGTGGCAAAATCCGCGCCGATCGCAGCAAGCTCAATCAATGGCTGGTCGCCGGCTACCGGCCTATTGTGCGCGCGGTGGTCAAGCTGCGCTGGTTTGTGGTGGGATTCGCCGTCACGGCCCTGCTGGTCACGCTGATTCCGTTCAAGTCCCTGGGCAGCGAATTCATGCCCCCCTTGAACGAGGGCTCGATCTTGTACATGCCCACAGCCCTGCCTGGCATGTCCATTACCGAGGCCACCCAGACTCTGCAGACCATGGACCGCATCATTGCCGGGATTCCGGAGGTGGAACATGTCTTCGGCAAGGTCGGCCGCAGTACCAGTGCCACCGATCCCGCGCCGCTGTCCATGGTGGAGACCGTGGTGACCTTGAAACCGAAGGACCAGTGGCGCGACGGCCTGACCTGGGACGGGTTGATCCAGGAGATGGATCAGAAGCTGCGTTTTCCCGGCATGCCGAACATTTTCTGGATGCCGATCCAGACCCGCACGGAGATGCTGGCCACGGGCATCCGCTCGGCTCTGGGCATCAAGCTGTTCGGTCCGGATTTGAAAAAGATCGAGGAAACCGGCGTGGCCATCGAGGAAGCGCTGCAGGCCGATTCGCGCACGGCGCCCTATACTCGCAGCGTCTTCGCCGAGCGCACCACCGGCGGGTATTTCCTCGACTTCACCGTGGATCGCGCGGCGGCGGCCCGCTTCGGACTCAACGTAGGCGACGTGGAACGGGTCATCATGGCGGCCATGGGCGGCACGGTGGTGTCCCAGACCGTGGAGGGCCGGGAACGCTTCAACATCCTGGTGCGCTACGCCCGCGACTACCGCGACAACGTCGAGGCCCTGGAGCGGGTGCTGGTGCCCACACCCACCGGCGCCCAGATCCCCATCACTCAGGTGGCGGATCTGGAGTTTCGCACCGGCCCGCCGGCGATCCGCAGCGAGGACGGGCAGCTCAGCGGCTTCGTGTTCGTGGACGTCAAGTCCGACATCGGCATCGCCGACTATGTGGATCTCGCCAAGCAGGTGGTGGCCGAGCGCGTCGATATCCCGGCCGGCTACCGCCTGGCCTGGGCCGGGCAGTTCAAATACTTCTAACGGGCCAAGGCCAAGTTGAAGGTACTGGTGCCCCTGGCGGTGTTCCTGATTTTCTTCATGCTGTTCATGCACCGCGGCTCGATTACCGAAACGCTGGTGGTCATGGTCAGCGTACCCTTCTCCCTGATGGGCGCGGTGTGGCTGCTGTGGCTGCTGGACTACAACCTGAGCGTGGCTGTGTGGGTCGGCATGATCGCCGTGGCGGGGCTGGCCGTGGAGCTGGGCCTGTTAATGATGGTGTATCTGGATATCGCCTATCGCGACAGCCTGGCCACGCAACACCTGACGACCCGCGAGGATCTGAACGAGGTTATCCAGAACGGCGCCGGTCAGCGCATCCGCCCCATGCTCATGACCGGCATGGCCCTGTTCGTGGGCCTGGTGCCGATCCTGTGGAGCACCGGCAGCGGCGCGGACGTGATGAAACGCATCGCCGCACCCATGGTTGGCGGGGTGATCTCCGCGCTGGTCATGGTGCTGATCGTGTTCCCGGCCGTGTTTGCCATCTGGCGCGGTCGCGGTCTCCGGAGAGTGCAAGACACCGACAACACGCCTTATCCCCCCGCCTGAGAGGGCGAGGCTTTCTATCCACCCAGCAAACGAGAGGAACGACCATGAACCGTAAGACACTTTCCACCGTGATGATGATCTCCATAATCGCCGCCGGTGCGCTGCCGGCCCCTGTGTTTAGCGCATCCGCCGCAGCGGCGCAGGCACCCGCCGCGAACGCCGTAGAGCGTCATGACGGTGAAGGTGAGGTCACCAAAATCGACCGTGACGCCGGGCGCATCGAGCTGAAGCACGGGCCGATTCAAAGCCTCGGCTGGCCGGCGATGCGTATGGCGTTCCAGGTCACCGATCCCAGGCTGCTCGATGGTATCGAGAAAGGCGACCGCGTGCGCTTCACGCTCAGCCGGTCGACCGACGGCAGCCTGAAGATATCCGAACTGTCGCGAGGAAACTGAGACGGACTGCGTCAGCGACCCGTATCAGAAAAACCCCGCCGTCACCGTTTCTGAAACGGTGCGTGAGTGAGAACGCGTCTGCGACATGATCCTGAAGACAGTCGTACCGGAGGTGAACAATGAAACGCTACCAGCCACTTTTGATGAGAATACTGGTTGTCGCGTCTTTCGCTGGCGTGATCACCCTTATCACGCCTGTCACCGTAACAGGACAGATGATGGGCGGAGATGGCATGAAGGGAATGCGGGCGATGATGCAGCGAATGATGGGCGATGTGCTTCCGCCCGGAATCGACCCTGCGTTACTGCCGGCCCCGGACTCCAAGGGCGCACGGCTGCTCGGCCGCTACTGCGCGCAGTGCCATAACCCGCCGGGTCCCGGCATGCACACGGCGCCGGAATGGCCTGCGGTGGTCGCGCGTATGAATCACCGCATGCAGATGATGAGCGGTCCAGGCATGATGGGTATGATGATGCGTGTCGAGACCCCTTCCGCAGGCGAGCTCCAGGAGATCGTGAGTTACCTGCAAACCCATGCGCAGCGGCCCATCGATCCGGCTCGGTATCCCGCACTAAAGACACCAGCGGGCCGAGCCTTCCAGACCACGTGCGCGCGCTGTCATGCGCTCCCCGACCCAGAACAGCATACGGCGAAAGAATGGCCGGCCGTGGTGGGACGCATGCAGCAGAATATGCTCAAGATGGGAAAGACGGTCCCGGATGAGAAAACGCTCGGCAAAATTATCGGGTTTCTGCAACGCAATGCGCGTCAGCAGGAGTGATTGACCACCATTCTCTTCGCGTTCGATTTCGCCAGAGAAAGCGATACAGAACAGGGTATCAAGGACCAGGAAAATGCCTATGAGTGACCACATGAAAGCTCCCTGGCACATGGGTGGCGGCGAATGGGCTTTGCTGGGAGTGTTCTGGGCGATCAGTATCGTTGTCGTCGCGCTGCTGGTGCTTGCCTGGTGGAGGCCGCAGCGTCCGGCGGTGCCGGTGAGACTGCGACCGACGGTCTGGGAGGCGGGCGGGTGGCGATCCCTGCCCGAGGTGCAGCTCGCCATGATCGGGCTGCCGTTGTCGCTGCTGTGGGAGGTGGCGCAGTTTCCGCTCTACACCGTCTGGCACCAGAACGATTGGAGCTACATCCTGTACGGCCTTGCCCATTGCACCGCAGGCGACCTGTTGATCCTGCTCGTGATCTACGAACTGGTCGCCCTGCTCAATCGCAATCGCCGCTGGTTCGAAGGCGATATCCTGTTCAACGGTCTGCTGTTCACACTGGCAGGGGTGGGCTACACCGTCTTCAGCGAGATCACCAACGTGCGCATCAAGGGCACCTGGGGTTACACGGAATTGATGCCCATCGTGCCCGTTGTCGAGATCGGCGGGACACCGTTCCTGCAATGGCTATTGATCCCGCCTGTCCTGTTGGCTCTGATGCGCTTACTAAGACCCGCACAGCAATTGTCTCCATAGCCCAGTATCCCGGCCGCAAAGGTAGTCACTGTTCGCGCCCGCGGTGGGGGTGAAGCATGCTGAAGAACGGGTTATGTGAAAGCTTGGGGTGTACCCGGCGACACGTGTACACGCAAATGAAGCAAGGATGCAAGTGCGTGACTACAGTCACGCGGTATCAGCGCGGGTTTTTCGCCAGCGTGGCAATAATGGCACAGCGGTCCTCGCCGGAGACGTTTCTCTTACAGGCCTTGATCAGTTTGGTGAGTTCACGCTGCATGGCGCTCAGGTCGTCGATGCGTTGTTGTATGACTTCCTGTTTGTGTTCTGCGATCGAGCGCGCCTCGTCGCAATCCCGGTCGTTCAGAGACAGCAGGTCGGTAATCTCGTTGAGAGTGAACCCGAGTTCCTGGGCGCGCTTGATGAAGCGTATTCGCTCCACCGTGTCGGCGGGGTAACGGCGATAGCCCTGTGCCGGTTTCACCGGCTCGTCGATCAGGCCGATGCGCTGGTAGTAGCGGATGGTTTCGACATTAACGTCCGCGGCCCTGGCGAGCTGGCCGATGGTCAGTCCCGGATCTTTATGTTGGATTGTCCGTTGTGTCATCAATGTAATTCCTTCGGCTGCGCCTTTAGCAGGCAATACACATGATGGCACAGCCGCTGAACACCGTGTCCTCAGGGTAACATGGATTCCAGATCGGAGGCCCCGGTCGGATAGGCGAAGGTGGCATAGCTCAGGTCCGGGGCCTTGAGGCCGGTGCGCATGGCCAGTCCGAACAGGTTGACGATCTCCACGGCGTCGGGACCGACCACGTGTGCACCGAGCACCCGCTCGCTGCCTTCCTCGACGAGCACCTTGAAGGCGTAGCAGGATTCGTTGACCCGTCGTGCGCTGTACCAGTCCGGCACCGATTCGTGTTTCACTCGGTAGTCGAGTCCCCGGGCCTGCGCTTCGGCCTCCAGCAGGCCGACCCGGGCCAGGGCCGGGACGCTGAAGACCGCCGTCGGGATGCCGGTGTAATCCACGCTCTGGCGGTTGCCTTCCAGCAGATTGCTGGCCACCGCGCCGTCCTCCAGCGCGGCGATCGGGGTCAGCGGCAGGGGCGGGGCGCCGGCATCGCCGGCGATGTAGACGGCCGGGTTCGAGACGCTCTGCAGGTATTCGCTACGCTTGATGCGGAATTTTTCATGTTCCACATTGGCGGTTTCGAGATCCAGATCGGCCACCGCCGGGACACGTCCCCCGCTGTGCACGACGCTGTCGGCCTCGAAGGTGACTTCGCCATCCGGGCCGGTGGCGTGAACGGTATACCCGGCGTTGTCCCGGGAAATCGACTTCACGTCGTGCCCGCAACGTACCTCGATGCCGATACCCTCGCTACGGCGGACCAGCGCATCGACCAGTTCGGGTTCGAACCCCCTGAGCGGGCGTGAACCCCGATTGAGGATGACCACCTGCGCGCCGGCGCGGGCGGCCACGTGAGCGAACTCGAAACCGATGAAGCCGCCGCCGACCAGCACCAGCCGTTTTGGCAAGGATTCGAGTTCCAGAAAGGCATCGCTCAGCGTGAGATGTTCGGCGCCGTCAATGGGCAGCGGCGCCGGTTCCGCGCCGGCGGCGATGACGATGTGTTTTGCTTCCAGCGTTTCGTCCGCCACCACGATCCGGTTTGGCCCGCTGAAGCGGGCCTTGCCGTGATAGGTGGCGATGCCCTGCTTTTGATACATCTGTTCGCGGTTGGCGGGCACCGGGTCGGTGAACGCGCGCTTGAATCGTTGCAGTGCCGCCCAGTCGATGGTCGGTTCGCCCCGAACCACGTCCACCTGGTCCATGCGGCTTACGCCGTCGATCACCTCGGCCGCGGCCACCAGCATTTTCTTGGGATCGCATCCGCGCAGCGCGCAGGTGCCGCCGAAGGGCAGGTGGTCGACCACCGCCACCTGCCAGCCCGCCGCGCGGCAGCGTGTGGCGGTCACGGTGGCGGCGGTGCCGGTGCCGATCACGATGAGATCATAGGGTTGAGTCATAACATTCTCCTTGTCCATGTTTATTGAACCTACTTCAATATTGGGTTTCTGCACACTGACGTTTGTTCATTATCACTTCAATGCCGAACCGCGGAGGAATACGCCACGATGGTCCATTCTTGCGTGCAGGTGAATGGGACGGCATTCGTGTCGTGCGGGTGTGACGGGCGCCTGCGAGCGACAAATCGCGCACGCAGCGATGTTGGCACGTCAGACCGATGGTTGCGGGCCCGCGCCAGGCCAGATAATGAAAGTGGTTTACCGGTATGCAGGACCCGCCGCAAGCGCGGACGCTGTCGAGGTTGCCGCCCCGCTGTGGGCATGGCATTGTCCGCGGATACCACCAGCAAACGCGTCAGGGTGTCACTCGACATTGGTCCCCTTGATGGCATCTTGAAAGTACTCACGGGTGCCCTGGTCATGCATCGCGCCCGCGATGCGGGCGACGCCGTGACGATAAGCCGCGCTGCGTAATGTACAGTTCTGCTCGTCGGCCAGTTCGAAGACGCGTCCGGCTTCGCGCTCCATGACGTTTTTCAAGCGATCATTGACCCGGGCTTCGTCCCAGTACTCACCGCCACGGTTCTGTACCCACTCAAAATGGCTGACCACGACGCCGCCGGCATTGACCAGCACGTCCGGCAATACGGGAATACCCCGTTGCGCGAGGAGACGATCGCCCGCCGCATCCACCGGCCCGTTGGCGATCTCCAGCACCTGGGCGGCCCGTACCCGCCCGGCGTTGTCCGCGGTGATCTGGTCTTCCAGCGCCGCCAGGGCGAGCACCTCCACATCCAGCTCGAGCAGTTGCGCGTTGCTGATCTCCTCGTGTTCGGCTTCCTCGCAGACCGAGGCGTCGCAGTAGAGCATGGCCTTGAGTTCGCGGCGATTCAGCTTGTGACGCATGATCAGCGCCGGGTCCAGCCCGTCTTCGGCATAGATGGCGCCGCCGGAATCGGCAAGCGCGACGATCCGAAAGCCCGCCTCGTGCGCAAGGCGGGCGAAATGAAAACCGGCATTGCCGAATCCCTGCACCGCGATGCGCGTGTCTCCGGGTTCCAGCCGCCGGCGTTGCGCCCATTGCTGTAACACGTATAACGCGCCTCTGCCGGTTGCGCTGGTGCGACCCAGCGACCCCCCCAGATGCACCGGCTTGCCGGTGATCACGCCGGGCGTCTGTTGGCGGCGGATTTGATAGTACTCATCGGCCATCCAGCCCATGATGGTGGCATTGGTATAAACATCCGGCGCCGGAATATCCCGTTCGGGGCCGATGATATCGGCGATGGCGCGGAGATAGCCGCGCGAGAGCCGTTCCAGCTCCAGCCGGGACAGAGGCTTGGGATCGACGGCCACGCCGCCCTTGGCGCCGCCGAAGGGCAGCCCGGCCACGGCGCACTTGATGGTCATCCAGAAGCCGAGCGCGGTCACCTCCTCCAGCGTGACCCGGGGATGGAATCGTATGCCGCCCTTGGTCGGACCGCGGGTATCGTCGTACTGCACCCGGTAACCTTTGAATACCTGCAAGGTGCCGTCGTCCATACGCACCGGAATGTTGACCGTCAGCGCGAGCCGGGGCTGCGCCAGACGGGTACGCACATCGTCCGAGACATGGAGCTGATCAAAAACCTCGTCCAGGAAGGAGGGCGTTTCGGCGCGCGGTTCACTCATGAGCTTCTCCGTAAAATTTGTGTCCGTCGTAAATGCCGGCGTCCCCGGCGGCTCCGCCTACTGGCCGGTGCGACATCTCCCCGTCGCGCAAGGGGGCGAGACGGGCCCGGAATCGGACAATGGCGTTTTCGTGTTGGTCGAGCGCGGTGTGGATCGCCCTGCGCGCGGTATTCGCGGCGGCGCTGTCCCCGTCCTCCAGCGCCCGGCACAGATCGGCCATGGTCGCCAGCGGGATGCCTGCGGCCCTGGCGTCGAGTACCAGGCGCAGGCGTTCGAGGGCCTGGTGGTCGTAGATCCGGTAACCGGCCGGTGTGCAGCGGCACGGGCACAGGAGCCCGCGCCTTTCATAATCGCGCACGACGCTGGTGCTCACCCCGGCATCGGCCGCCAGCTTGGAGATGGTGTAGGCGTTCATCCGCTCGTTCTCCCGTGTTCGATCAGGCGCGGCACTGTGTGCCTTGCACCACTTTTCGGGCGTTCTGGTACAGCGCGATCGCCAGTAACAGCACCGCCACGGCCAGCAGCTCGGTCTGATGGGTGGCGATGAAATACTGCACCTTGACACCCGCGGCGCCGCTGAAGGCCGGCAGCACGGCGGCAAAAAATCCCATCGCCAGCGGCAACAGGGGCGAACAGCACAGGACAGGGGCCAGGACGCCGATGAGCAGGCCGCCGGTGGCCGTGGACTTGGCGCTGCCCTGACCGCGGCGGATCAGGTAGATCATCAGCGGCGCCAGCGCTGCGGCTAGGGCCGCCAGCACCACCGCGAAGGCCACCAGCTTCACATCCAGGAAGGCCAGCGCCCTGAGGCTGATGATGCCGCCCACGTAGGCGGCCGGCAGGGTCAGCAGATACAGCGCCAGGAACAGAACGAACGCCGCCAAGGCAATCCACCGATACCGGGCTTCGGACCCGACCAGGCGCAGCGCCGCGATGACGGTGTTCATGGCGTGCCTCCTTGGGCGTCTGCCGCGCGCGCGAAGCCGAGGATCCGGTCCAGCGTCGCGGTGGGCGCGGTGCTGACCGTTTGCACCCGACCCTGCTCGTCCACCAGAAAGTAGATATCGGGATACTGGCGCGGGTTGAGGGTCTGCTTCATCTGTGCGCTGGCCTCGCCGAAACGCCAGTTGGCGGCATCGAGCAGCCGGGGCGCGAACCGTCCCGCGAAGCCGCGCGCGTCCGGTCCCGGGGCCCCGTCGTTGTCGTGGTTGCGCACCAGCACAACGGTGAATCCCTGTTCCGCCAGTCGGTCGTTGGCCTCATCCATCACGCGCAGGCTGGCGATACAGGTGTGGCACCAGGTCGACACCAGCCACAGCATGTAACGCCGTCCCTCGAACGCCGCCAGGCTGCGCGCCTGCTCCCCGCTCGTGTACTCCACCGCCGGCATCGGATAGGGCAGGGGCCGGTCGGCCAGATCCAGCATGTCGGCGGCGGCCGGCGCGGCCAGGGCCGCCAGCAGCACGAACACCAAACGCCGCGTATTCATCCACATCGGCAAAACCTCCGTCTCACCCCGCGCAGCAGGACAGTTGTGTGACGTCTTTGTTGAAGGTCTGGGCGCAGAGTTTCAGGCCTTCGACCATGGTCAGGTAGGGAAACAGTTGATCGGCCAGCTCCTGCACGGTCATTCGGTGGCGTATAGCCAGCGCCGCCGTCTGGATGATTTCGCCCCCTTCATGTGCCAGCACCTGACAACCAACAGTACGGCCACTATCTTTCTCAGCCACCAGTTTGATAAAACCACGAGTATCCATGTTGGCCAAAGCACGGGGCACGTTTTCCAGATCCAGTGTCCGGCTATCAAC
>Ga0114931_10006090_pt1 | contig 14861 bp, 9 predicted proteins | sample 2SBtaG_FD_89579 | JGI IMG/M metagenome (GOLD analysis project Ga0114931, IMG submission 89579) | Deep subsurface microbial communities from Kolumbo volcano to uncover new lineages of life (NeLLi) - 2SBTROV14_V59a metaG | ecosystem: Environmental > Aquatic > Marine > Volcanic | place: Kolumbo...
CATTGGAGAAAAAGTTGGCAACAAGGGATGCCCAGTTGGTTGTAACGCCCTCGGGTCGCGTGACGGTTCGTGACGCGCGAGACCTTCCATCTCGTCGATCGACTCGTGGCGACGGGCTGACGAAGGTGGTTCGCTTATTCACTGCTTCGGAATCGGAAGGACTCTTTGCGTTGGCGTCGACGCGGTTCGAGTCTCCCCTGTCGTCGGAACTTGCTTTCTGGCGAGATTTTTCACGACGCTATCTCACCGAACTATGCCTGACGCCCGAGACGGCAAACCGGCACTTCGAAGCGATTGAACCGCCACCACGGGAAGACCTCTCGGAAATACTCCAAAGCGCTCCACCCATGTTGGGCGCGGAGTATTTGAGCATCGACGTGCTGAAAGAGATTTGGCATGCCTTGGACCAATGGGTTCATGCGCGGGTTGCCGGTCACGAGAATGGCCTAACCGGCTACCTCAAACAGCATGCCCCACTGTGGCATCAGGTGGGGCGAGTCTGTTTTCATCTGGCCGAAAACAAACGCGATCCGCTGTACCCGTTCGCGTTTCTCGCGACGTACATCCCAGGCCTATCCGGAGGGTCGCGGGCACAATACCAACCGCTTGGCAAGGCACTGAAACAGTATCTAGGCGCGGAAAATAAAAAGGCACTCACTCGCCTGCTCTCTCCGGTTCGCCAAGTATCGGAAAAAAGCAGCTTCATTCGAGAGCTGGTCGACTCGGGTGATATTTTTCACCCGCTAGCGTGGACCCCCGACCAGGCATACCGCTTTTTGAAAGAGGTGCCGCTCTGCGAAGAAGGCGGTGTCCTGGTGCGATTGCCAAACTGGTGGTGCAAGCGATCACGACCACAAGTGAGCGTGACCATCGGCCAAAAGCGACAGAGCACCCTCGGAGAAAGCACCCTGCTCGATTTTAACGTGGGCGTCGCGCTGGGCGATCAAACCCTTACGAAAAAGGAATGGCAAGAACTGCTCGCCGCGGACGACTCCTTGGTGTTGCTCAAAGGGCAATGGGTCGAAGTCGACCGTGAAAAACTGAACAGCGCGCTGGACCATTGGAACGAGATCCAACAGGCATCCGAGAATGGCTCGCTCTCTTTTGTCGAGGGGATGCGCCTGTTGGCTGGCGCGCCGGCGGATTTGGTGGATGAATCCGAGCTTACGCAAGAGCAGCGCGATTGGGCCTTTGTCCGCGCGGGCGACTGGCTCGGAAAGCTGCTGGAGGAATTAAGAAATCCCGAAGGTGGCCATGATCTCAAACTTGACAAGCAGTTGCGGACCACACTGCGACCTTACCAAGAAAAAGGTGTTCACTGGCTGCATGAATTGACCCAACTCGGTCTAGGTGCCTGTCTAGCCGACGACATGGGATTGGGCAAAACGATCCAGGTCTTGGCATTGCTGTTGCTCATGAAACAGAAGCGACGCAATTCAGCTCGCAAGCCTTCTCTACTCGTGTTGCCGGCATCGCTGTTGGCCAACTGGAAATCCGAGTTAGCACGCTTCGCGCCGTCGCTGCACGCTGTATTCGTTCACCCTTCGGAAACAGAGAAAGCCGTCCTGGCCCAGTTCGCCGACAAGCCAATGAAAATGCTTCAGGGTGTCGACGTTGTGCTCACGACCTACGCCATGCTCCAACGACAAGATTGGCTCCTCGACATCGACTGGCGGTTGGTCGTTCTGGACGAAGCACAAGCCATTAAGAACCCCGGCACGCGACAAACACGCACGGTAAAAGAGTTGAAATCCGAGGCCCGGATCGCGCTAACCGGCACGCCCGTCGAAAACCGACTCTCCGATTTATGGTCGCTGTTCGATTTTCTCTGCCCCGGGTTACTCGGTTCTGCGGCCAAATTCAAACAGTTCGTCAAGACGTTGGAACAGCGAGAGCATGATCGATACACCCCGCTACGCCACCTTGTGCAGCCGTATATCCTCCGCCGGATGAAGACCGACAAATCGATCATCAGCGATCTTCCAGACAAGTCCGAGGTGCGAGCCTTTTGCACTCTGAGTAAGCGACAGGCCGTGCTGTACGAGAAATCAGTGGCCGAAATGGCCGAGGCAATCGACCGCGCCAAAGGGATGGATGGTATGAAACGCCGTGGACTGGTGCTCTCCTATCTCATGCGTTTCAAACAGATTTGCAATCACCCGAGCATGCTTCTCGGCAATGGCCGCTACCAGCCCGGAGATAGCGGAAAGTTCGGTCGTCTGGCCGAAATTTGCGAAGAAATCGCCTCGCGTCAGGAAAAGGCGCTGGTGTTCACCCAGTTTCGGGAAATGACCGAGCCGCTTCAGGAGTACCTGGCTGAGTTGTTCGGACGGTCCGGCTTGGTGCTGCACGGCGGCACGACCGTTGGCAAACGCAAGTCGATTGTCGATCAGTTTCAACGCGACGATGGACCACCTTTTTTTGTGCTATCACTGAAAGCGGGCGGCACCGGGTTGAACTTGACCGCCGCCTCGCACGTCATTCATTTCGACCGTTGGTGGAATCCTGCCGTCGAAAATCAAGCAACTGACCGTGCGTTTCGTATTGGGCAACAACGCAATGTCTTGGTGCATAAATTCGTCTGTAGTGGTACGATCGAAGAGAGAATCGATGCGATGATCGAGGAAAAGAAAACTCTTGCCGAAGATTTGCTCCAAGGGAGCGCGGAGAGAATGTTAACCGAGATGAGCGACCAACAATTGATCGATCTCGTCGCATTGGATGTCAACAAGGCAATGGGCTAGCGGACACTTGGGAATGCTTGTTTAAGGAAGGACAAACTCTTGGGATATTATGGTCGCGGCTATGGCTCACGGTGGGCGCCCTATGTTCCGGTGGCAGTGCGACGTCGCAAGGCCGTGAAAAAAATGGAGCAGCTCCGCAAAAAGGGCATGAATATCCAGCCCATCGAGATCGAAGGACGCAAGATCACCAAGACATTCTGGGGTCATGCCTGGTGCGACCACATGGAATCGCAGGGCGACTTCGACAACCGTCTCCCTCGCGGACGCACCTACGTCCGAAACGGCTCGGTCTGTCATCTGGCGATCGAAAAGGGTCGGATAACCGCCATGGTAAGCGGATCGAGTCTGTACAAGATTGAGGTGAAGATCGATGTCTTACCGAAGGCGAAGTGGAAACGACTGAAATCTCGCTGCCAAGGACACATCGCTTCACTGCTGGAACTGCTGCAAGGGCGCTTTTCGGACAATGTAATGAAGCTGGTGACCGATCCAAAGGACGGACTTTTTCCGCGGCCCCAGGAAATCCATCTCGCTTGCAGTTGTCCCGATTGGGCCACGATGTGCAAACATGTGGCCGCCGTTCTGTATGGAGTCGGTGCCCGGCTCGATGAGCAGCCGGAACTGCTCTTTCTGCTGCGAGGCGTGAATCATGAAGAGTTGGTCGACGACCGTGTTGACGAGGCCCTCAACCGTGCAACGAAGCGCGGCGGAAAACGACACACGGTCGCCGAAGACAAACTAGGAGACGTGTTCGGAATCGAACTGGAACCGAATCCATCGAGCCAGGGCAACTCGACCACCGGCAAACGAAAGAGAACGTCGGCGAAGAAGGTCAAGAAGCCGAAGACCGCGGCGGTGAAGAACAAGAAACCGAAGACAACCAAGAAGGCCACGTCCAAGTCGCCGAAAAAGAAGGTCGCTAACACATCGACTACCAAAACCGTGGCTCTGATCAAAAAGAAGGCGAAAAAGAAAACCGCCACGACAAGGACGCCTAAAAAGAAGGCCGCCGCCAAAAAGACCGAGAAGAAAACCGTGACAAAAACGAAATCGGTCAAAAAACAAACACGCGCCGGCCGGACCGTCAAAACAAAAAAAGGCCCCGAACGCTTTGCTCGAAGCCTTTGGGTTAGATGAGGGGAAAGTGGGCCAAGTAGGTCAGACCATCCCTGACGTTTTCCGCCCTCCGACTCGCAAAGTAGCAACGTCTGCTACACCACGAGTCACAATCTAGGTAATCTTCACAGCTTGGAGGCCCCGTTTTTCGCTCTGTCTCGCTCGCCCTGTCTCGCGGTGCCCACAGTCTTTCCCTCCAGCATCGCGCAACGCACATCCAGCCAACGAGTTGCATCGTGAGAGCCGCCAGTGCGGGAAAGAGGACTCGAACCTCCACGGGCTATAAAGCCCACCAGGCCCTCAACCTGGCGCGTCTGCCAATTCCGCCATTCCCGCGTCACACTGGATTGCGAACCACTATTCTAGCAATTTAGGGCACCTTGCCACAGAGTCAATCCGCCCAGCAAGACAAATCTTTATGTGCTACCAACACGGGCGAGATCAGCCCTCTCGCTTCAGCATCACAACGGTCTGATCGTCGCAGGACTCGATTCCGCAGTGGATGGCGAGTTCTTCGCGAAGGATGTCCAGCAATTGGTCGACCGACTTCGAGGAGTGTGGCATCAGCGTTTCGGCGAGCGCCTGTTCGCCCCAGCGACGACCGTCCGCATCACAGGCTTCGCGGACACCATCGGTCGCCAAGATGAGCAATTCGCCCGGCTCGAGATGAAGCTCGCGGATGCCAAAGGCGATGTCTGGCTGGGTGCCGAGATCCGGCGAGGGTTGCGATAGCGACTGCCAACCGGCATCGGCAATACGCAACACCGAAACGCTGCCCGCGGTGGCAAATCGTACTCGTCCCGTGCTCGGCTCGATGGTCGCCAAGGCACACGCAGCAAACTGATCGCCCCGCGATCCACACCACACGGCATGAGACACCCGCGACATGATGGCGTCGCTTTCAGAACCGTCGCGATCGGTCGCGCGGAACAGTCCCTTGAGGTTCGCCGCCGACAGCGCCGCTTCAAGCCCGCCGTCGAGCGCATCGCCGATGATCGTGGTCACCGTGTCGTCGTCACGCAACCACCAATCATAAAAATCGCCACTGGGTGCCAGATATTGGTGGTTCCAGGCCGACAGTTGCCAACCTTCGATCATCGGGGCCATCGTCGGGAGTTGACCTCGTTGCCATGTGGCGGCCGACTGTAACTGCTCGTCAGTCGAGCGCCGATCGCGCTGATCTTGTAGCAGCATCTCGCGTTCCAGATCGGTGGCGATTCGCCCGGCGACCAGTTCGACGATGTTCGTATCGTGTTCGCTGAAGTCGCGTGGTTGGTTCGAGAACATCCACAGAGTTCCCAAAGGAACGGTCGACGTGGAAACCGGCACGCAGACCGCCGCCGGGAAGTTCTCCGGCGGGTTCCACGGACGATCGGCCGCCGCGTTATCCAACACGACCGCGTGTCCCAGCAGCGCTTCGAGATCGGCAAGCGACGATTCGAGCCCTCGCGCTGGTTCGGTAAGTTTTCGTACCGGCAGCCCCCAACTGCTGCGAAGTTTCAGCACGGTCGTGTCGGTGTCTAGCAGGTACAGTGCCGCTACGTGACAGCCGACGGCTTCGGCGCCGCCCTTTAGCGCGGCTTCCAGTCGCGCGGCCAATTGCAACTGACCGTCTTCGGGAGCCACCACCGGGACGCCCGCCGCCAATTCGGCTTCGCGCTGCCAAACAACGTGTTCGGCTCGAGCCAAATCGGTGAGCATCGAGGCAATCGCCTCGGCCAACTCGCTGGCCGCATCAAGATTCAATCCCTTGTGACCGTCCATCCGAGAAGACGGTCCAACTTCGATGCGTAGGTGACCGGGAGCAGCTCCAACGCCCGGGTTGACCGGGGCGGACCATAGCGAATCGAAATCGGACACGTCTTGCGGCTTCTCGACATAGCGTAGCGTCCAGCCGGTTGTTGCTTGGAACGCACGACAGACGTTCTCCAGCGAGGGAAACGCCTCGAGAAATGGTTTCTCGACCGTCGGTGGGTTTTCGGGATGAATTCGCAAATAGGATGGGATGGGAGGGGCCACGCAGTTCTCGCATCTGTTTCGGGGGCAGGAAACGTCAACTCAATCCATCGAAACAGCATGCGCGATTGTCGCACATTCCCCAGCATCCATGGCCGGTACAAATTACCATCGACGCAAAGCTTGCCTAACTTGAAAACTCAAGCTAAGGGGCGAACATACGGGGCATCGCGGTTTTGACGGACAAATCGAGCTGCAAGAATCCGCCGCGAAAGCGATCCGCGATGGCAAGCGTCAGGTTAAGACAGTGAAGCCGCATGAGCCCCCGCCGATGGAGTTCAGAGGAGGAGCGTACCGTTACAATCGCGCCAGGTGGACCGTCGCGCGCAACAGTGGGGGACTCATCGATGGCTGTTTGCTTCGCGAGTCGATGCATCGGCAATCCCCGGAGGGCGTGTATGTGGACCCTAAGAGTGTCGCTACATGAGTCAATAAGCCTTGGTCCGCGCCACAAAGGCACGACATCGCTGGTCCTCATGTTGGCGATGAGCGTGGCCGCTTCGAGCGCTCACCCCCCAACGCCTTGGAAGCAAAGGCGATCAGAAAGACGATTCTACGTGGCTCAACGCCACGGATGTCCAGTTCGGAAGAGTTTCAATCATGGCGCGACGCTCGTCACGAGAGGCAATGCGACGAGTTGTGCGTTTTGCCATATCGTCGAACGTCCGGCCGTCGCGTTCGCGTCCATGCTCGGACTTTCGCACGCGTCCCCATTGTTTGAAGAAGAACGGAACACGGCCGGCGCGGCATTGCTCGCGGACACTGGTAACCCATTCTTCCTTCATGGGCCTAGCCCCAGCCCCGCTTTCGCCGCCGACAATGACCCAATGGATTCCCTTGATGTCCAGCTTTCCTACATCCTCAAGCAACGGCTCGACTGACAGGAATCGCACAGCGGCCGGCGCCTTACGCAGATGAGCAATCCTCGGTACGCCGTACTTTCTGTCTTCTACACTCACTCCCCACCAAATGTGATCCAAGCCTGATGCGAACGCAAGTCTTGACGTCAGCAAGTCTCCGAGACGTTCCGCGAGTCCATTTCGAACCTCCTTGAGGGTCATTATCTCGACCCCGCCGCTGTCCGAAAGTGGTGTGCTATCGCAGAACCTGCAAAAATATGTGGAGTTCCCGGAAGATTGCGAGTTTCCCCCTCACCCCTCATGAATTACCACCGTCTTCATCTCGGTCATTTCGTTGATGGCGTAGCGGGGGCCTTCCTTGCCCATGCCGCTTTCTTTTAAGCCGCCGTACGGCATTAAGTCGGCTCGCCATTGCGGACCCCAGTTGATGTGGATGTTGCCGGAGGCAATCTCTCGGGCGAACCGCATCGCGTTGTTGACGTCGCTTGTGAACACGCCGGCGGATAGCCCGTAGCGGCTGTCGTTGGCCAGCGCGATCGCCTCATCAATATTCGATGCCCGTAGGGTCGCCACTGCCGGGCCGAAGATTTAATCTCGACTGATCCGCATCTCGGCGTTCACGTCGGCCACCAAAATAGGCTTCACGCAAGCTCCGTCGCGGTCGCCGCCGGTCACGACGCGCGCCCCGGCGGAGACGGCCTCGTCGATCCACGCTCCGACACGCCGCGCGTCGGAGGCGCGAATCATCGGGCCGACTCGTGTTTCGGCCTCCAGCGGATCGCCCGTGGTCAGCGATTCGACCTTCGGCTTGAGGAGATCGATCAAATCGTCATAAACACCCTCGACCACGATCAGCCGCTGTGTTGAGATACAGGTTTGTCCCGCGTTCGCGTAGCCGGTCGCCAGCGTGGCTTCCGCGACGCGTTCCAAATCGGCATCTTCCAGCACGATCAAAGGGCTATTACTGCCCAGTTCCATGGTCACTTTCTTCAAACCCGCCGTGCGACAGATGTGCTCGCCAATATCTCGGCTGCCGGTGAAGCTGATCTTGCGAACGCGAGGGTCCGCGCACAGCGGATCGCCAACCTGTGAGCCAGAGCCGGTAACACAGGCGATGGCCTGCGATGGAAGCCCGCATTCCAACAGAATTTCGACCAGTTTCAGGGCCGAGAGCGGTGTGTCGCTAGCCGGTTTGAGGACCACGGCGTTTCCTCCGGCCAACGCCGGACCGACTTTGTGACAAACGAGATTCAAGGGAAAGTTAAACGGCGTAATGGTCGCCACCACTCCGCAAGGTACACGCAACGTAAAGCCCAACCGGCCACTTCCGCCGGGGGCTCCGTCCAAGGGTAATACTTCGCCGCCCAGCCGTTTCGCTTCGTCGGCCGACAGATCGATGGTCTCGGCCGCACGTGAAACTTCGAGCCGGGCTTCGGGAAGAATCTTTCCTTCTTCCATGCTGATCGTCCGTGCAAGATCTTCTTCCCGCTCCAGCATTCGTTGGGCCGTGCGTCGCAGGATCTGGCTGCGATCGTAACCTGGCAAATCGTTCATGATCCGCGCCCCTTCGACAGCACCGGCCACGGCGCGATCGACCTCGTCGGGCCCGCAGTTGGGAACTGTGTCGACAATCGTTTGGTCGAACGGATTACGGACTTCAATCACCTCGTTCGTTTCGACCCAGGCACCGTTGAGATAGGCTTTCATCGGGGTAATCCCTCCCTTGCAGGATTTGATAAATTTGTTTTTCGGCCAGTTGATCAGAAAGATTGGTTTGTTTTCGTGCGGGTCAACCGACCGTTCTCGTAGGCAATGCCAATGCTTGCCGCGTCTCGTGGCAGCGAGTATCCTCAAAATCGCGTGAGGTCGTCGCGCGCCAGCCCCATCACCATACCCGATTCCACAAGGGCGAATCGATATGAGCACGCGATCGGCCGAATCGACTACGCTGGCCAGTGCGACGCTGCCCGCGGCGATGGAAACGTGGCCCGGGCTACTTCGCGTCTTGTGGTGTGTGTGGGCGGTGCTGTTGTTGGGCGGGTTCGTTTCCGGCCTGTTGGGTAATTCCACCGACTCACGACAACACATTCCCACGATCGGCCGCATGGGTTCGTCGGCCGCGTTGGTGGCTGCGGGGGCCGTGTGGTGGTATGTCTTGCGGCACCGTCAAGCTGGTACGTTCGCCGCGCTGATCGCCGTGGGCATGACACTGGGTCTGATCGGCGATCTGTTTAATGCACACCTGCTTCCAGGGATCTTTCCCAACGATTTGATGGGCGGTATCGTCGCCTTCGGCATCGGGCACGTCGCGTATGTTTTGGGTTGTGTGCTGCTGGCCCGAAGAGCGAAGCTACCGATGTCCGGTATGTTTTGGAGCGCTGTCGCCGCGTGGCAGCTCATCGCCGCCGTGGGCTGGTGGTTCGTGGTGATGTGGGGCCAACAGCCGTCGGTCCTGCATTGGGCAGCGTTGCCCTATTCGCTTTTGCTGGCCGGCACCGCGGGAATCACCTGTGGTTTAGGGCTGCTCAATCGAAGGTTGCTTCCGCTGGCCGCCGGGGGCGCGCTGTTCCTGCTCAGCGATTTGATCCTGGCCTTCGAACAGTTTAGTGGCTCATTCGACTACGCCGGCGATTTCGTCTGGTTGACCTACGGGCCGGCACAAATGCTGATCGTTTATTCTTGTTTCGCCGCCGACGAGGTCTTACGCAAAACCTCCATTCGGCCTGCCTAATCACACAAAACCGAATGCCATGCCTCCTCGCCGCATTGCATCGCTGTTGGCCAGCGGTACCGAGATTCTTTACGCTCTGGGGCTTGGCGATCGCGTGGTGGCGGTGAGCCACGAATGTGATTACCCAGTCGAGGCGAACGACAAGCCACGCGTGACGTTCACGCATGTTCAACATCAGGCGACCAGCGGCGAGATCGACCGTCAGGTCCGCGAGCGGATCGCTGCCGGCGATGCGCTGTACGAGATCGACGTCAAACAATTGGCGGAACTTGCCCCGGATTTGATCGTCACGCAATCGCAATGCGATGTGTGCGCGGTGCGCTATGCCGATGTTGTGGCGACGGTCAAAGACACGCCGCAACTCGGTTCTACGCGGATCGTCGATCTCGATCCGCGGACGTTTGAAGACATTCTCTCCGACATTCTAAAAGTCGGATCGGCCGCCGGGGTGGAATCGACGGCGCGGGAGTACGTCGCCGAATTGAAGTCTCGCGTGGAGGCCATCGCAAACGCCGCCCAAGCGATTCCCGAGAACAGGCGTCGTAGAGTTGCCTGCATCGAATGGATTGAGCCGATGATGTTGGCGGCCAACTGGATGCCGGAACTCATCGCTACCGCCGGAGGCATCAGTCCGGTGGCCGCGGGCGGGCACAGTACGTACTGTTCGTGGGAAGACCTGAGAGCCTTTGCACCCGAAGTGGTCGTCGTCATGCCCTGCGGGTTTGGCTTGCAACAGACCTTGGGCGAGTTGTCGCTGTTAGCGTCACGCAAGGGTTGGAAATCATTCCCGGCCATGCAGCAGCGCCGTGTTTGGGCCGTCGATGGCAACGCATACTTCAATCGCTCGGGACCGCGGATGGTCGACAGCCTGGAGATATTGGCCCATTTGATTTATCCCGAAATGTTCGACCCACCAGAGTGCGTTGCCAAGCCTGCTAGCATTTGGAAGTCGATTAGCGATTAGTCGTGGTCGAGGGTGTCGTCTAGCTCGGTGAATCGGTTTACCATGAACTGCGATGTCGACGACGGCATCAGCTTCAGGCGGCACGAGCTGAAGTCGCTCGGTAGCCAAAGCGACATAGAACCGAATCAGTTCGTGATCGTCAGGCGGGTCGATTGCAAGCGGATCTTGAAACGCTTCTTCATCGTGCTCCAGCGCTTCGCGATGAAAGGTAATTGTCTCAATCTTGTCGGCGCGGAGGGCGGCCCCAAGTCATTCTTCGGACGCTACACAAAGTCGTGCCGCCAACCCGGTTCACCACAACCGGCGATACCAGGGACGGATGTCGCTCTGCGGGGTCGGGCGATGGGCTTGCAGAATCGGCTCATTGTCCGGGAGCGTTGGACTGGGAACGTCGATGCCTTCGACTTTCGGAGGCGTGCCCGAGACGATACTCTCGTCGGAATCCCTGCTGCCGGACCAGAGCTTGCGAACCCCTTTGGAGAAGCTACGCGACCAGCGGGCAAGACGCCCTTGCTTTCGTTTCGGAAGTTCCCGCGTCTTGGGTGGTTCGACAGCGTTTTTCATACGGTTTTCAGTAACGGCCGCCGAATCAACCGCCGTCTGATCAATGTCAGCGACTCGCGACTGATCGTATCCCGAATCGAAGTCGATCAACCCCGGTGCGTCTTCGGCGAGCGATTCTGGCAAGGCGATTGGCTCGTCAACGTCATTTTTGTCGTTCGCGTCGGAGTCCGCTATGCCGTAGGTGTTCAAAGAATCGCTGTTGGAAGCGTCGATGTCCGTGGGCTCTACTTCCGTCGGCAATGAGGTTGATAGTTGCCCCGCGGGTTTCGCGGGCCGAAGAGGATTCACGGTCGGGGGTGTCGGTCCACTGAAGTTATCCACCGCTGCTTTGGGCTCGTCGATGCTGGCGGTTTCCAACGGTTGCTCGGAGACCCTTGGCGCGGTCACCGGAGGCTGTGGGGGAGCGGTTTCCGCCGTCGGTGCTCCCGCTTCGTTTGGCTCCGATACCAATAACGGATCGGTGGCGTGATCGGAATGAGAAGGCATCGCGTTGGTGTCAAGGACATCAGCTTCTGCTTCAACGGCTGCGTGATCGCTGTTCGCGGAGACCGGCGTCGTCGTCTTCTTGGACATATCGCTCGCCGCAAGATCTGGTGGTACCTCGGAAGTGGACCGATCCACCAATGTCTCTGGGTCCGCTGTCGAATGCTCCGCCGGTTGCGTTTCCGCCGGAGCCGTGCTCCCGTCCTCCGCCATACGTGGCAAATCCACTTCGGCTTCGCTTGCCCCTTCGGGCTGATCTGATTCGGAACCGGATTCCGACCAACCCCGTGCGGCAAGTTGCTGCTTCAACTGCTGCCGAAGTTGGTGTTGGTCGACGCGGAGCACGGGCCGTTCCCATGTTCCGAAAACGCGGAATCGAGCCGTGAATGAATCGAACTGGACGAACCCTCGATTCCACACGGCGGGCGAAACACCGCACCAGGGCTCTTGTCCCAAGACGCGTAACCGGGGCTTGTCGGCCGTGGCCTTGGCATGCAGATCGATCGTATCTCCCAATACATGACCTTCGATATTGATCGAAAGCTGGCCACCGTAGGCCGTCAATCGATCCTCGTTGGCAACCGGCCCGATCAATTCAACTAGCCGCAGATCAGAGAATTGGCACCGCACGTCATGCACTTCTCCTGGGCCATTGAGCCGCAACGCCGCCTGCAAGTGCATCGCCACGGCTGGCGCATCGATTTTCAGCTTCGTCGGTTCATGGTCCGTCGGCACACGGCTGGCAAGATGCTCCATCCGCAGCGAAGCTGTTGGGCCAAGTCGCCACGAAGCAGGGAGTTGTTTGACCCACAGTTGATCGATCACGACCCGGGGTTGCTCGCCACGCAAATGGCTTCGTAAGGCCCATAACGCCTCGCGCCGTTCCCACCACGATTCGCTGGCGAGGGTTGGAGACGTCTCGACTTCCGCGATCCGGCGACCAATCGCGGCCATGCTTTCGACACGCGACATGTACTGCACAAGGTTCACGATTCGCGGGGCGTGGCGTGCCAACGGGAGATCGACCGTTCCGGTTGAGTTCCCCCGACGACTAGCGTTCGCGGCACCCTCGGGCAATTCGCTCGGCATGTCTTCGTCATGGTCGATGGTCGCCGGCGTTTCGTCGACACGGATATCGTCCAACACGACGTGTTCCAAATGCCAGATGCCGCGCAGCGCGATTGCCGGGACGCGAAGCCGCGCCTTGGCACGCCCCACGCGCAGTCGCTCGACACTGGGATCGACGGGATCGGCAAAACGCACATCTTGCAGGTGGATTTCTCGGTCATTGAGCGATACTTCGATTCGTGAAGCAGTGACCGGCGCCCCGTTGATGCGCGTGAGTTCGTCCAATACACGCTGTTCAATGGCCCGCGGTACCGCGACGCTGAGTATGAGTATTGCCAGGATGAGCGACATCGGGACCGTAAGCAGCCATTTCGACCGCCAGCGACAACGCCACGAAGGCGCGGCGATGTCCGACGGTTTGATGACTAGCCAAGAGCCGAGAACATCGAAAAGAATTCGTGACGAAATACGGTTGAGAGAGAAATCGTCCGCGGGTGCAACACTCAGTCTTCGGTGCGCGTCCCGGGTGAGCCTCCAGGCCATGCTTGCCAAGACGCCGCCACAGACCATCCCCAAGACGAGACCTCCGGCGACCGCGTAACGGTCGAGATCCATCAGGACCACCCAATAGTGATTGCCCAACGCGGTGGGCACCGCGCCGAAGGGGGAATGTTCCAGCAGAGATCGACCCAAGCCGACCGATTGCGGTAACAGCAGCCAAGCGAAAGCCGTCGCGATGAGCCACGCGGCGACAAGGTGCGGAGATGGATGCGCAACGCAAGGGCGGTTACGACAATCGCCAGCACGATCAGGTTCCAACCGCTGAGAAACCCGGCGGTCACGCCCAACGCGACGGCGAGCGCTACTTCGATGGGGCGATTTCCGCCGTGTAACCACGCGAGCAATTTCGTGGACGTGTCCAACATGGTTCAAGCCGGGTTCTGGAACAGTATGGGCGCGAAACAGAGCCCCGAAACAACCGTCGGCCCATTGGCCGGGTTGTAGGGGTCCCATGGAATCTATCGGACAGCCAAGCGAAGCGACTTGACCACGTCTGCACTGCCTGTGACCGCTTTGCAGCGTGCGAAACAACACCGCTAGCATGTCGTGCAACCGCCGTATTTCCAGTCCCAGGACAGGTTTACGACTCACGATTCAAGCCAAGCCCCTTTCCTCCGCGATGGTTGGATCACTATATTTCATTGGAAGGCCCCCCCGGATCTTGTGGGGATACTTGCTATCGCCGTCATCGCTGTCGTCGTGTCATGGCGGGAGGGGTGTTAATCCAAGAGGAGAGGATTGAAATGCAGCGTGAATCGAGCGAACGAGCTGAGAGCATCCGTGGTCGTATCACACAACTCGGAGACTCTCTTTGACTACGACAACAAGCGACAGCAAGCCGCCGAACTAGAAAAGCAAATGGCGGCACCCGGCTTCTGGGACAATCAGGAGAAAGCCCAAGCGACCGTCGCGGCGCTGAAATCGCTGAACGTGGTGCTCAAGCCCATGACCGAGCTACGCGATTCGGCAAGCGATCTCGGCACGCTAGTCGAAATGGCGGGTGAAGACGAAGCATTCGCGACGGAACTCGTGAGCGAACTCGACCGCCTGGAATCGATACTCGACGATCTCGAACTGAAATCGCTGCTCAACGGACCCAACGATTCGTGCAACGCGATCGTCACGATCAACGCCCGAGACGGAGGTACCGATGCCAACGATTGGGCCGAAATGTTGTTACGGATGTACACCTCCTGGGCACAGAAGCACGACTACAAGGTCGCGATTCTCGACCGCAACGACAATGAAGAGGCCGGCATCAACAGCGCCACCTTGGCTGTTCGTGGTCCGATGGCCTACGGCTATCTCAAGAGCGAAACGGGCCCGCACCGTCTGATCCGTATCAGCCCTTTCAATTCGGAGGGAAAGCGGCAAACCAGCTTTGCCGCGGTCGATGTTTCGCCAGAAATTGCCGAATCGGTCAAGATTGAAATCAACGACGCCGATATCCGCGAAGACACGTTCCGTGCCAGTGGTGCCGGAGGTCAGCACGTGAACAAGACTTCCAGCGCGATTCGACTGACCCACGCGCCTTCGGGCATCGTCGTGCAATGTCAGAGCGATCGCAGCCAGCATAAGAATCGGGCAACGGCGATGAAGATGTTGCGTTCGCGACTGGCACGGCTCGAAGAAGAAAAACGGGAGGCCGAACAGGCAGCCAAGTACAATCGTCAGCCCAAGACAGGCTTCGGCTCGCAAATCCGAAGTTATTTCTTGCATCCCGATCAACGCGTCAAAGACGCGCGGACCGGGCA
>Ga0114931_10006091_pt1 | contig 14861 bp, 12 predicted proteins | sample 2SBtaG_FD_89579 | JGI IMG/M metagenome (GOLD analysis project Ga0114931, IMG submission 89579) | Deep subsurface microbial communities from Kolumbo volcano to uncover new lineages of life (NeLLi) - 2SBTROV14_V59a metaG | ecosystem: Environmental > Aquatic > Marine > Volcanic | place: Kolumbo...
ATCGACCGGTTCTGAAGCGATTCATCGGGTCCAACAAATGGATGCCGACATTCGAGAATTGGCGGATCTCTTGAAAACAAGTCCTCCAGAGGTCGTACCCAGAACAAGAAAATTGGCAACCACCCTCAAAGAGACAGAACAGGAACTTGAACGGGTCAAGCGTAAACTCCTTGAACGAGAGCTTGAAACTACTCAGGGACAGGATCGAGTCATTCATGGGATTCCTGTTCAGGTTCAGCAAGTGGAAGGGTTGACCATGCAGGAACTTCGATCTCTTTCCGATAAAGTTCGGGGGAAGACGTTTCATGGAGTTGTGGCCTTGGGATCTTCAAAGGATCGTAAGGTGTCTCTTTTGGTGCTTGTCTCTCCTGATCAGGTGTCTCGTATTCACGCGGGTGAGTTGGCGAAATATATTTCAAAAGAAGTGGGAGGCTCCGGTGGTGGACGTCCCGAAATGGCTCAGGCTGGTGGTAATGAACCGAAAGGGTTGGGAAAGGCCCTTGAAAAGGTCTTTGACTATGTGGAACAAAAATCAGCGTCCTAGTCTTCCATCAGGGTAGCTTCTAAAGATTGGATTTCTTCCCTCATGGATCTGGAGAGACGGTCATGATGGGTCATGTCTTCAGTCGTCGATTGTTGCTCCTGTCAGGGATTTTATCGGTCCTTGCGGCTATCAGTTGGGGTGTCGGAAGTCAAATTCTCAACAGACCGGCTAGTGATTCGCTCAGTCGACGTATCGTTGATATTCCCCAAGGATCTTCGTTACGGCAGGTCGCTACCCAGTTACAAGACAAGGGATTGCTTCGTCATGATTGGGTTTTTACGTGGATGGGGCGTCTGAGTGGAAATGAACGGAATATTATCCCAGGGGAATATGAACTTTATACCAGTATGCGACCAACCGAGATCCTGTCCACCCTGGTTGAAGGCCGCCTCCTGACCTATCCCGTGACGATTCCGGAAGGATATACTGTTCTTCAAATAGCGGAATTGCTTGAGAGGAAAGGGTTAGCCAATCGAGACGCCTTCCTTCGTCTGACTCAAGATCGGGCGTTTATCCATCAGCTTCAACTGAATGTTCCTTCCCTGGAAGGGTATTTGTTCCCTGATACCTATTTTTTTCGACGACATACGAGTTCTGAGGCGCTTATCGCCACGATGGTTAAACGAGCACGGAGCATCTTATCCCCCTTGGTCCGGGAACGGGCGAAGGAACTGACTATGACGGTTCAGGAAATATTAACGCTGGCTTCCGTCATTGAAAAAGAAACCGGTATTTCACAAGAACGGGCCTTGGTCTCCGGGGTTTTCCATAATCGATTGAGAAAAAATATACCGCTTCAAAGCGATCCGACGGTCATTTACGCTTTGGAACATTTTGACGGGGATTTGCGAAAACGGGATTTGGCTGTGAAGAGTCCTTACAATACGTATTACGTCAAAGGGTTACCACCGGGTCCCATTTGCAATCCCGGGCAAGCGGCGATTCATGCCGCTTTGTATCCGGCACCGACAAAATTTGTGTATTTTGTCGCCCGTCAAGATGGAAGCCATCAGTTTTCCGTGACGCTCGCTGAGCACAACAAGGCCGTCCACAAATATCAACGTGGTTCTCATTCGTAATCCTATGTCTGTTCATGATCAATTACACCGGCTTGGATTGATTCTTCCTGCTCCACCGAAACCAGTTGCCACTTATATTCCTGCCTCCCAGGTGGGGGAGTTATTGTTTGTAAGTGGCGTTCTTCCTTTTGAAGGCGGGAAACTCATGATGACCGGAAAATTGGGAGAAAAACTTGATGTGAAGGCAGGCTATCAGGCTGCCCGTCTGGCTTTATTGAATGGACTGGCCATTATTCAACAGGCGCTCGGCGATTTGGAGCGGGTGAAGAAAATTGTTCGATTAACGGGGCATGTTGCATCCGCCACGGGATTTTCCGAGCAACCGGCGGTCGTGAATGGGGCATCGGATCTTCTCGTGGAACTGTTTGGCGAACGGGGACGTCATGCGCGATTGGCTCTGGGAGCCGTGGAACTCCCACTCCATGCGCCGATTGAGCTTGAACTTATTGTGCATGTGTAGCAAGGCCTCCTGCCCTGGCTGTTCTTCTTTGACTCCTTCAGGCATTCAACAGGTTCAGGCTGGTGCAATGCTTCCCCATGTGCCGTATTTGGATTTCCCGAACAGTCGATCGTTTGACTGAAAAAAATGCCGGTTGGTATAGTAAAGAGCTTTTAACGACTCATGGTCAGGAGTTCACGGTTCCAGAATTCGGACTGACCGGTCTGATCCGTCCGCTCAGACTGATCGGAGGGATCATTTTATCTCATTCATCGACGCCCGATGATTGGTTCCATCGTTGGAGAGCATTGAGACCATTCGCCTCAGAGCTTTTTTATGGAGATCAGCAAGGTGAAATTTGACAAATCTAAAAAAATCATGTGCGGAATCGTGGTGGTGATGGGCTCTATGTTGTTGGCTTCATGGGGCCAGGCTGAAATTCTTCCACCATTGGGTCCTCCAGGGACAACGGTCACTATCAGTGGAGAAGATTTTGGAACCTTTCAGTCTACGCGGGAGAATAAAGTTTCATTTAATGGCATCCCTGCTCTTATCCAACTGTGGGAACCGGATTTCATTATGGTCAAGGTTCCGCTGCGGGCCCAGAGCGGGTCAGTGGCTGTCGTCAACGGTGGAACGCGCAGGGTTGTGGGCGTGTTTGATGTGCGGCAACCACAGATTACGAAGCTAGAACCGTCTGAAGTTGAAGCAGGGTCCCTCCTCATTGTCCATGGAAACAATTTTGGCAATACCGCCGGTTCCCGCGATCCCAATACCATGTTTGGGGTCAATCAGGTTTTGATTGGAGGCATTCGCGCCAACGTCCGTAAATGGCGCCCCTCCAAAGTTGAGGTGAAGATTCCTGCAAATGCGCAAACTGGTAAGGTAACGGTGCGTTTAGCTTCTTCTGATCCTTTGCCGGACGGATCGTGTTGTGCCAAAGTGGATTATGCCATCAGTAACAGCATGCCGGTAACCGTGATCCCTCTTGTCACGTTTCAGCCGACGGATGGTCCGGTTGGGAGTAAAGTCGTTTTGAGCGGTCAGGATTTTGGTGAAACCAAACCGGTAGGAGCGGCTGTCTTGATTGGAGGAAAGCCTGCGACCATTGCCCTGTGGTCCAACCGGACGATCGTGGTTCATGTTCCGTTGAATGCGACGAGCGGAGCCGTGGTATTACGGCGAGATGGAGAAAATCGACAGATTGGAACCTTTACCGTGTTCACGAGTCACGTTGACCGTGTGATTCCTCCCGAGGCGCCCCTTGGAAGTTTGGTAGTGATTAAGGGGAAGCATTTTGGGGTCTATTCTGAAAGCGGCAGTATCCCCTATGCCTATGATTTTAATCCCGGAACGAATGGTGTCGAAATAGGTGGCGTGCGAGCCATTATTCACCGTTGGCTGGATGACCAAATTTATCTTTGGGTGCCTTTTAGCGCCCAATCAGGCCCGATGGTTATCAAACGTGGAGCGACGATTCCACTGCCTGATGGGACCTGTTGCGCTAAAAAGGAGGTCGTCACGATCCCGGCAGGAAATTTTACGGTTGTCACCCCACATGTGGACTCCTATACGCCAACGGCCGCTGGGATTGATGAAATTGTGACCATTACAGGTTCCGGTTTTGGAAAATTTATCAAGATTGCGGAACCAACCCAATTGGCTTTGAATCGGAAGGCGCATGACTGGCAGGCCTATGCTCCAGACGCGAATGTTTCTCGGAGTGAGGTGATGATTAATGGGATGGCGACCCAGATTATTTCTTGGGCGGATACACAAATTAAGGTCCGTGTGCCCCGACGGCATGTCTTTGGGTTAGCCAATCCTGAAGGATTTAAGCTGGATGCGACCAAAGGGAAACTGGTTGTGAAACGAGGATCATGGGATGCCCTTGAAAATGGACAATGTTGTACGGCCAAAAAATGGATCAGTGTGGAAGCCGGTCCTTTCACTATTCTTAAACGGGGCTTACCCGATCAAGATGCTTTTCAACTCCCTCGCCAAAGTGGTTTTTAATGGATAGTGAGTTATGAAGATATTCTTGATATCAGCCGCAGGATGGAGAGACTATCCAAGGGAAAGAAGAGGAAGGGCGCCATGGTATGGGATGGTGATTGGAATGATCTTCTTCTCTATGACACTCTATCCCTGTACAGGTCTTTCTTCTTCCCTTCCTATTCAGATCGTCATGCAGAATAGTGGGACACAAGTCACGCTGTTAGATATTCATTTTCAAAATGCGAAAAAAGGGTGGGCCGTTGGTTCAAGTGGGACCATGCTCCACACGCAGGATGGCGGGAAGAGCTGGCTGGCGATTCCCCGGCGGACCAATGTTCTCTTAACAACGGTGACCTTTGTGAATGAGAATGAAGGGTGGATTCTTGGGCAAAATGGGACAATTTTTCATTCCGTTGATGGGGGGAGAAAATGGTTGCCGCAATATAGCGGCACGAACGCAACATTGTTTGGGGCGTTTTTTCTGGATTCATTGACAGGTTGGATTGTTGGTTCTCGCGGGACGATTCTCTTTACCCAGGATGGGGGGGCGACTTGGGATGACCAACCAAGTGAGACGACGGCTGATCTTTTTGGAGTCCAGTTTGTGGATCATCGTATTGGATGGGTTGTGGGTGCGTTGGGGTTGATTTTAGCGACGAGCGATGGAGGAAAGCATTGGAGTCCCCAAGCAACCAATAGCCCTGCGACATTTTTTGACATCACGTTTAACGATAAGACCTCCGGTTGGGCCGTTGGCACGCAAGGGACAATTTTCCAGACTCTAGATGGTGGAAAACGTTGGGTCGATCACACTCGCCCATGTGGGTCTCCCTGTGTGAAGCCACCTGATTTGGTGAAAGTGACCTTTCTGGATGGAATCAATGGCTGGATTATTGGCGAACGAGGTATTCTTCTCCAAACGGCTGATGGAGGGTTTACCTGGTCGGAATCAAATGCCGCCAGCCACGCTTCCTTGTATGGTCTTTCATTTTCTGACCGCTCTCATGGGTGGGCGGTTGGAGAGCAGGGCACGATTCTCTCCTTTCAGAATCCTTCCACCCAGAAACATTCCCCTCCATCACCTTGACGCCCATCTGCTTTACTACAAGTTCCCAAGCCTGGCTTGTATCAGGCAGAGCCCGGCGAGGGTCGCTGTCTCTGCTCGTAAGATAAAGGATCCTAAACTCACCAAGTGTGCTCCCTTTCGCTGGGACTGTTCAAATTCTTGTGTGGTCCAGCCACCTTCAGGTCCGATCGCCAAAATCAGGTCCTGGTGCCACTCCTGCGGGAGGGTCATGTGTGATAAGGCCATCGTCTGCTGGCGTTCTGCAAGCACCAGATTCAATTGAGAATGAAGTGAATAGGTATCCCAGAAGAGATCAATTGGCATGGGAGCTTCAATAGAAGGGATTTCCCATCGCTCGGCCTGTTGGGCGGCTTCGTGGGCAATGCGTTGCCATCGCACCTGATATTTACGTGCCTGATCCGGCGTTGGATGGGCCGTGATTCGTTCGGTCAGCAATGGAACGATACGTCCCACGCCTAGTTCTGTTGATTTTTGAATGATCCAAGCCATTTTTTCACCTTTTAAAAGAGCTTGGCCTAGAATAATTTTTGGTGGGTGCTCCACCGGTCCATTTTGGGTTTCAACGATTACTCCCTTGATCGTCCGTCTTTTGGTCTCCGTAATTCGAACCAAGTAACGATGGCGATCTGTATCAGCCATCCGGATGAGATCTCCTACCCGAATCCGCAGGCTTTTTTTTAGATGGCTGAAAAGGGGATCGACGACAGTGATCAAAGTCCCCTGAAAAGATTCAGGGGGAAGAAAAAAGACGGGCATGGGAGAAAGGAAGAAAAGACGTGTGTCGAGAGTTACTCGAAGAGGTTTTTGACTTTATCGAAGAGTCCTTCTTCCTGGTCCTGGGATGAAAGGCCGCTTTCTTTTGCGAGAACGTTCAATAATTCCCTCTGTCTGACGGTTAATTTCGTGGGTATTTGAATTTTAACGCGGACTAACTGGTCCCCGGACTGACGATTTTTGAGTGAAGGAGCTCCCAATCCTTTTAAACGGAGAGTTTTTCCATGCTGGGTGCCCTCAGGAATTTTCACCATCGTCGCCCCTTTGAGGGTAGGGACCTCCACTTTTCCACCAAGGGTTGCCGTAATGAAATGAACCGGTAATTCATAGAGAATATCATGTCCCTTCCGGGTAAAATATGGGTGGGGTTTGACATTGATGGCGACATATAAGTCGCCAGGGGGGCCTCCATTCACCCCGTGTTCACCTTCATGCGAAAGACGCAATCGCATACCTGATTCAATACCGGCAGGAATTGTGACTGAGAGGGTTCGTTCACGATATACGCGTTTTTGTCCATGGCAGGTGGGGCAGGGTTCTGAAATGATTTGCCCTGTCCCTTGACATTGCCCGCAAGGGCGGTTGATCGTGAAAAATCCTTGCTGGAGACGAATGTTTCCCATGCCCTTACAGGATGGGCATGTTTTCAGTGATTTTTCTGAACGGGCGCCTCGCCCATGACAGGAGTCACACACTTCCCAACGTGGAACCTTCAGCTTGGCTTCTTTACCGGCAATCGCTTCTTCAAAGGAAAGATCAAGGTTGTATTGTAAGTCCGAACCCCCTTGAGCATGGGACCGTCCTCTGCCTCCTCCAAAGATATCTCCAAAAATATCTCCAAAGATATCTCCAAACCCTTGGCCGAAGTCGCCTCCGCCGAAACCTTGAGGGCCACCGGTATGTCCAAACATGTCATATTTTTTGCGATTATCGGGATCGCTCAAGACCTCATAGGCTTCATTCGCTTCCTTAAATTTTACTTCAGATGATTTTTTCTTACTTGGATCTTTGTGGAGATCGGGATGGTATTGCCGCGCCAGTTTTCTAAACGCCTTTTTAATCTCCTCACTGGAGGCGGACCGGTCTACCCCAAGGACTTCGTAATAATCCCGTTTTTCAGTATGCGCCATCATGTAAGCCAGACCTGAGCAAAAAATCCCCAGCGTTTAACACGTGAATGTCACAGGAATCAGGAGGTTACTTTTTGTCTTTATCGACTTCCTCAAATTCAGCATCAACCACTTTCTCATCTGTAGATTCTGCCGTCGCCTCTTCGTTTTCGGTAGGGGGCGCCTGTGCTGTTGCGGCTTCTGCTGATGCTTTTTTGTACATTTCTTCCGCTAACTTATGAGAGGCCGTGGTTAAGTTTTGTGTGGCAGATTGAATGGCGGCTGCATCCGATCCTTCCATCGCTGTTCGAAGAGAGGCAATGGCTTCATTAATGTTGGCCTTCTCCTCCTCAGTGATCTTGTCTCCATGCTCATTCAAGTTTTTCTCTGTGGAGTAAATGAGGGTGTCCGCTTGATTGCGTAGTTCAACCAGTTCCCGCTTCTTCTTGTCTTCTTCGGTATGGGCTTGCGCTTCCTTTACTAAGCGATCAACGTCCTCTTTACTGAGGCCGCTGGAGGCGGTAATTTTTATGGATTGTTCTTTTTGTGTTGCCATATCTTTCGCGGAGACATGGACAATGCCATTGGCATCAATGTCAAAACTGACCTCGATTTGAGGCATACCACGTGGGGCGGGAGGAATACCCACCAGATCAAATTGACCTAGCAATTTGTTGTCATTTGCCATTTCCCGTTCGCCCTGGAAAACCCGAATAGTGACGGCGGTTTGACTGTCGGCCGCCGTTGAAAAAATTTGGCTTTTTTTGGTTGGTATCGTGGTATTTCGATCAATGAGTCGAGTGAAGACTCCGCCAAGCGTTTCGATACCGAGTGAGAGAGGGGTAACATCAAGGAGAAGCACATCTTTGACGTCTCCTCGGAGGACTCCTCCCTGAATGGCCGCTCCAACGGCCACGACTTCATCAGGATTGACTCCTCGGTGGGGCTCTTTTCTAAAAAAATCCTTCACTCGTTCAATCACTTTCGGCATCCGAGTCATTCCGCCGACAAGAATAACTTCATTAATATCACTGGCTGATACGCCGGCATCAGCCAATGCTTTTCTACATGGCTCTATCGAATTTTCGACGAGATCGTTCACGAGTTGTTCCAATTTCGCGCGGGTCAGTTTCAGGACAAGATGTTTGGGACCGCTGGCGTCTGCAGTAATAAAGGGAAGGTTGATTTCTGTTTCCTGAGCGGAGGATAGTTCAATTTTAGCCCGTTCAGCCGCTTCCTTGAGACGTTGCAAGGCCATTCGGTCTTTTCTCAGATCGATCCCTTGGTCCTTTTTAAATTCGTCAACCAGCCAGTCCATAATCCGAAGATCGAAATCATCTCCCCCCAAAAAGGTATTTCCATTGGTGGATTTGACCTCAAAGACACCTTCGCCAATTTCTAAAATGGAGATATCAAACGTTCCTCCACCAAGATCATAGACGGCAATCCGTTCGTCCTTTTTCTTGTCCAGTCCATAGGCTAAGGAGGCAGCGGTCGGTTCATTGATGATGCGAAGGACATTCAATCCTGCGATTTGACCGGCATCCTTTGTGGCTTGTCGCTGGCTATCATCGAAGTAGGCCGGCACGGTAATGACGGCATCCGTTACTTTTTCGCCAAGATAATCTTCAGCCGTTTGTTTCATTTTCTGAAGGATCATGGCGGAGACTTCAGGAGCGCTATATTTTTTGCCTCGAATTTCAACAGAGGTGTCTCCATTGGAAGCTTCGGAAATTTTATAAGGCAATCGTTCTAAGGCGTTTCTGACTTCCTGGGAGTTGAATTTCCGTCCCATGAGACGTTTCACAGAGAAAATGGTGTTTTCTGGATTGGTAATAGCTTGTCGTTTGGCTATTTGACCGACTAATCGCTCCCCTTTGTCATTGACGGCAACCACAGAAGGCGTGGTACGTCCACCCTCCGAGTTGGCAATGACGTTTGGGTCTCCTGCATTCATGACCGCGACGCAAGAATTTGTGGTCCCCAAATCAATGCCAATAATCTTACTCATGCCTCTCTCCCTTCCTCCTCACTGCAAGATTCAGTGGTGGACTGTGCTTGTTGGTTGGATGGTTCTTTCGCCACGGTGACCATGGCAGGCCGAAGAATGCGTTCATATAGAAAATAGCCCTTCTGAAATTCCTCAGCGACGGTATTCGCGGGCATGGTATCGGATTCTACTTGTGCGATGGCCTGATGCCTGGATGGATCAAAAGGCTCTCCCACGCTGGTTATCTGTTGGACACCCAGTTTTGTCAGCGTATCGATGAATTGCTTGCGAGTCAGTTCAACACCCTCCAAAAGAGCTTCTCCTGTTTGATGACGCCCCGATTGAATGGCCCGTTCTAGATTGTCAATGGTGGGCAGGAGGTCTTTTAATAATTTTTCATTTGCAAATCGAATTCCATCGCTTTGGTCCCGTCGTGCCCGGCGTTTGTAATTATCGAATTCAGCGGCGAGCCGAAGGTATTTATCCTGCAACGCCCGATTTTCTTCAATTTTTTTTTCGAGATCTTGCCGAACAGCTTCTTCTTCCCCACCGGAGGGTGGATTATCAGATGAGGATATCTGTTCCTCCTCCTTCATATCTGCAGGTTGTGAACAAGGTTCTGTTTGTTCGGTCGTCTGGGCTTTGGAATTTTTCATAGGCATACATCCGTCTTCTGGTGGTAGATAGTCACCAACGATGATGAAGTCAACCCATCTCTGTTGATTTCATAAATTTTTATACAGGAAGGCACAACAGAATTTCGATGCGGAGGAAATCGGTCAATTGACATGCCTTTTTCGATATAACAGTTCCAAGCCTTCCAACGTCAAATTCGGCCGGATTTCTTGAATCGTTTGTGAAAGTGGACGGATTACCTCTGCCATCCCTCCTGTGGCCAGAATAAAAGCCGGCTGTCTAATTTCTTGCTGTATTCTTGTCACAATGGCATCCACCAATCCGGCATAACCAAACAAGAGGCCCGATTGAATACTACTGACCGTATCCTTGCCAATGACCGTTTTGGGAAGGACCAAATCAACCGTCGGGAGTTTGGCTGTTTGCAGGTGTAACGAGTCCGCTGCACTTTTCAGGCCCGGTGCGATGGCCCCACCCACATACTCACCAGAAGAGGTCACCGTACAAAATGTGGTGGCCGTTCCGAAATCGACCACAATCAAACATTGATGAAAACGGGCATAGGCGGCCGCGGCATTCACCAGTCTATCCGTTCCAATTTCTTGGGGGTGGTCGTACCGGATCGTTAATCCCAAGGGCCAGTCACAAGTCACAAGAGACGGTGTTTGAAGAAAAAATGTTTCCACCATTTCCACAAACATTTGTGTCAGGGGAGGGACAACAGAGGAAATAATGGAGGCAGAGATGTCATGAGTCTGAAGCCCTGAGAATTTGAGCAACGGGAGTAATTGACTACCGTATTCATCGGCGGTTTTTGTGTGATCAGTGGCAAACCGCCATGATTTTTGTAATTGTTGCCCTTCAAAGATCCCCACCACAATATGGGAATTTCCGATGTCAATCGCCAGAAGCATCCTGCCCATTCTTTATCATCGAAGGTGGATCACGTCACCTGATCGGATGGCAATCGTTGGAACCTTCTTGCCGGCCGATGGTGGTTCCGATGCGCCTTGAATCAGGTGTAACGCGCCATCCATTCCAACATCATACCCCCATCCGTCAAGGGCCGATCCACGGGATAATTGCACATGTATGTGGCGACCCAATGTTGAACAGAGTGACTGATACAACTTCCGCAGGGTAGAAATGGTGTTCTTATGGAGCAGTTGATAGTACCGTTCCAGTTTCGACAGAAGCGTTGCCAGTAACGTCAAGCGATCAATCTCCTCGTTTTGTTCCATCAACAGGGATGTGGCGGTTCCCTGAAGTTCTGTGGGAAAGTCTGACGGTTGGGCATTGACATTCAGGCCGATTCCCACAACCACTGCCGGGCCTTGTGCCCCTTGTCGGATGTTTTCACAGAGAATGCCCCCAAGTTTTTTCTGTCCGATCATAATGTCATTGGGCCATTTCAGCCCGATGGCCTGGGAGGTGCATAATTCCACCCCTTCGGCTACGCCTAAGCCGGTTGCTAAAGGAACCCAGGGAAGCATGGCGGGTGACAAGGCGTGTGTCAAGATGAGAGAACAGTAAAGGTTGACACCTTCGGGAGAATGCCATGTCCGGTTAAGACGTCCCCGGCCACAGATTTGGCTGTCGGCGATCACCAGAGAACCATGAGGCACTCCTTGTTCAACCAATTTGCGGGCGTGGGAATTGGTTGAAGGCAGTTGATGAAAGGCGTAGCTCGTTCGGCCAAGAACGGTTGATGTCAGCAATGTTTCCAGCCGCTGCATTGAAAGGCCGGACTGATCGTGAGCTGGATTCATAAAACCGATTATTTTGAACGGGAATGTGTTTCGAGAGAAGGAGCCAGTTCCATACTGATATCGACTGCCGGGGCGGAATGAGTCAAGGCGCCAATGGAAATATAATCGGCCCCTGCGGCGGCCAGCTCACGAATATTTTCCAGATTGACCCCTCCTGATACTTCAATCAACGCACGACCCTGGATGACCGTCACTGCCTTTTTGACCAGCGGGGGAGACATATTATCCAGTAACACAATATCCGGACTGCCCTTGAGGGCCTCTTTCAGTTGTTGGAGCGATTCGACTTCGATACTGATCCGGAGTCCATGAGGAGCGCGTTCTCTGGCTCTTTGACAGGCCTGGGCCAAACGTATGCCCTTTGCCTGAAGCAGTATCCGGTGATTATCTTTAATGAGAATGCCGTCGCTTAATGACTGTCGGTGATTCAAGCCTCCGCCCAACGAAACGGCCCATTTCTCTAGGACTCTGAGACCTGGTGTCGTTTTCCGAGTGTCGAGAATTTTGGCTGGAAATTCCTCAATGGCCTGTGAAAATTGAGTAGTGAGCGTTGCAATGCCTGAAAGATGTTGGAGGAAATTTAAGGCCACCCGCTCTCCTTGGAGAAGAGAGTGAGCATTTCCCGTGGCTTTCATGAGAACGGCACCCTTCTGAACAGATTGTCCGTCTTTCCGCATTTCCATTATGTGGAGGGAAGGGTCTACGGCATGAAACACGTGTCGCGCGATCATCAGACCCGCAAGAGTCAATGGCTCACGAGCGATGATGGTGGCTCTGGCTGAAAGGGGAAATGGAAATAAGGCATGTGTCGTCACATCTCCAGCCGGCAAATCCTCCTGCAAAGCGATTTGGATGGCCCGATGGATTTGAAAAAAGGGGACCTGTTTGACCAGACGGGTACGAATTAATTCACCATGAGGTTGAGTTGTTCAGCACTACTGGCGAGCAAGGCAAGCTCTTCTGTCAAATTTTTAAGTCGTTGCTCAGACTCCTGAACCACCGAGGGCATGGCGTTGGACGTAAACTGAGGTGAAGATAACCGTGACTTGAGCCGACTGGCTTCCTTTTGTTTCGCTTGAACTTGTTTTTGAATCCGTTGAAGCACTTGCTTGGCATCAAGGTCGTTTCCAATGGTGATCCCGATGGTGAGCGTTCCCACGATAAGGCGAAGAACCGTTGAGACGGACCAATCATCCTGGCTGGTAATCTGAACATTGCCGCGGCCCAAATGCTCCAGGTGGGGGTGAAGTGCCCGAAGATCATGAACTTCTGCTTCATTCGTGGATGTGCCGAGAAGGTGCAAGGGAAGAGCTGGTGCGTAATTCAACAGTGACCGCGCCATTCGAACAGTGGTCACGAATTGATCCAGAAGACGAAAGCGTACCTCACTTTCCGGAGATTTCCAGTCCTCGATTTCGCTAGGGAAGGGTTGCCGGACGATGGAGGGTCCGCAATGAGGAAAGTGTTGCCAGATTTCTTCTGTCAGAAAAGGCATGGCGGGGTGCAACAGACGTTGAATGACTTCAAACGATTCAATCAACGTCTGTCGTGTAGACTGAGCTTCCGGACTTTCCCCTGTTTGCAACACGGGTTTGACAAGTTCGATATACCAATCACAATATTCGTGCCATAGAAATTGGTACAGAGAGGAGGCGAAGGCATCAAAGCGGTAGGATTCTAAGGCACGATGACAGGCGCCAATGGTTCCATTGAGGCGGCTGAGTATCCAGCGATCGGCAAAGGACCTGTCACGTGGTGGGATGACGCAACGAGTCCCCGCTGTGTGCAGATGGATAAACCTGGCGGCATTCCAAATTTTCGTGACAAAATTTCTGTTTCCTTCGATTCGCTCTTCCGTTAATTTGATATCTCGACCAGGGGAGGCCATCGAGGCCAAGGTAAATCGAAGGGCATCCGTGCCGTATTGACGCATTTTAGTTAAAGGGTCGATGACATTTCCTTTTGATTTACTCATTTTCTTGCCCTCGGCATCACGGACAAGCGCGTGGATATACACATCCCGGAAAGGCACGTCACCAGTAAATTTCAGGCCTATCATGATCATCCTGGAAACCCAAAAGAATAAGATATCCAACCCTGTCACTAACGTGGAAGTGGGATAAAAAATCTTGAAGTCAGAAGTTTGTTTGGGCCATCCCAAGGTTGAGAACGGCCATAAGGCCGAAGAAAACCACGTGTCCAACACATCAGGGTCTTGAAAAAGTTCTGTGCTACCACAAGAGGGACACGATGCCGGCGCTGTTTGGCTGACGATCGGGGTAGCTGCTTGAGGGATGAGACTGGATTGTTGAGTCGCCACAGAAGGGTCTATGATTCCTGCACAATGGGGGCAATACCAGGCAGGTATTTGATGACCCCACCAGATTTGCCGTGAAATGCACCAATCTTTTATATCTCTCATCCATCCTAAATAATTGTTGATCCAACTTTCTGGAATAATGCGCACCCGGCCTGATTGCACGGCTTCGATGGCGGGTTTCGCCAGGGGTTGAATCTTGACAAACCATTGCGGGGACAAAAATGGTTCCACGATGGTTTTACACCGATAGCAACGGCCAATAGCTAGTTCGTGATCTTCAATGTTCACCAAGAAATGATGGGCTTCCAGGAGATCCAGAATCCGTTTTCGAGCCTCGCTGATGGTGAGCCCATTCAGTTGCTGGCCGACCTCATTATCAACGTGGGCCTCCTTGAGACCCTCAGGATCAAGCCGCGCCTGGGGATCAAAGATGGACAATGTCGGAAGGTGATGGCGAAGCCCAGCCTCAAAATCATTGAAGTCATGGGCCGGGGTGATTTTTACAACCCCCGTTCCAAATGCCCGGTCCACTAAAATGGGATCCGACACAATGGGAATGGTCCGGGCAGTTAATGGAAGAGAGACCTGTTTTCCAATAAGATGATTGAATCGGCTATCATCCGGATGGATGGCAATCGCAGTATCTCCCAGCATGGTTTCAGGACGGGTTGTTGCCACAATCAATGTGATTGACGGATCATCGACCAGCGGATATTGAATGTGGTAGAGTTTCCCTTTGACCGGCTCATGCTCCACCTCGATATCAGAGAGGGCTGTCAGACAGCGGGGGCACCAGTTAATGAGCCGTTGCCCCCTGTAAATAAGGCCTTCTTGATAGAGCCTGACAAAGACGTCCCGCACGGCGTGTGAGAGCCCTTCATCCATTGTAAATCGTAGACGACTCCAGTCGCAGGATGCGCCCAATTGCTTGAGTTGATCGAGAATCGTATTTCCTGACTGCTGTTTCCATTTCCATACTCGTTGGACAAAGGCTTCCCTGCCAAGCCTTTCGCGGTCTAATCCCTCAGCCAGAAGTTGCCGTTCCACGACATTTTGGGTGGCAATGCCGGCATGATCGGTGCCCGGGAGCCAAAGCGTTGTGTATCCCTGCATACG
>Ga0114931_10006092_pt1 | contig 14859 bp, 8 predicted proteins | sample 2SBtaG_FD_89579 | JGI IMG/M metagenome (GOLD analysis project Ga0114931, IMG submission 89579) | Deep subsurface microbial communities from Kolumbo volcano to uncover new lineages of life (NeLLi) - 2SBTROV14_V59a metaG | ecosystem: Environmental > Aquatic > Marine > Volcanic | place: Kolumbo...
ATCACGTAGCCCAGATCGACACTGAAGGCCAGCATGCCCAACAGCGCGACACACAGGAAGGCCGCCAGGATGGTGATCGACCCGTTGCGTGCAGCACGCGGCAGTCGTCGTCGGTATCTCATGGTTCTATCCTTGTTCAGGGGGTCTGAGTCGCTAGAGGTTGAACGGGGAACTACTGAATATCCAACGGACGGTTAAGGATCCAGGTTCGTATCGATGGGGATTGGAGAGACCAGCTCATGGACGACGCCATCGTCGGTCACCCAACGCAGTTTTTTGAGAACCAGCGTTTGGACCCGATTCCCCGCATAGCCGACCTCCGATTCGCCCAGCGAGTTCGACACCCGGTAACCGTTCAAGTTGTTCAGTGTGGTTGATGTCGAAAACTTTAAGTATCCAGCGCCTCCGAACGTACTCCAGGTCTGGGACGATCCGTCCTGTACCTGAAAAATGAGCAGGCCTTCGTGGATCTCCATCTTCTGCGTCCAAGTGATCACGTCCCCTTCCTGCGACAGCGTGCCCTGCTGGGGGCCGTTGTGGACATCCCGGACCGTATCGCCCTCCCACTGTTGCACCTGCATGCCACCGGCGGAATAATTCGGCATGTCTTTGTGGTTCAGCGTATAAATAAAGAACGTGCCACTCAGGTCCAGCCTGGGCGACATGACCATGCTCGCCTGCGGCGAACTGCGCGAGGGCGTCGGCTTGCCGACATCGAGTTCCCAGTGTTCTTCGATCGACACGACGTTGGCGGCCTGTAAGGAGGTAATGGCAACGGCCGGCCAGACGAGGCAACAGGCCACGGCCAGACAAATCAGGCGGGTGTGGTGGAAATCGGATGTGTTCATGGTTGGATCACTTTCATACGGGGAGCGGTTCGGTCGGGAATGGGCATGTTTTATGAGTTTTTCTGCCAGGGTGGGAACCGCGTCTGCGCGCAGTGGTCGAGGTGGGCAGCTTAGGTCGTAGTGCGAGAACACTGGGGGGAAAAGTCGCGTGGCGCTCTCGAATCACCATCCTGCCGGATCGTGAGCCACCGGTTGGAAAAGACAAAGCTCAGCCGCCGCCGAGGGCATGTCCAACCACTACAACCTTAGGCCATAAGATCGGCTCGGGCGCAAAAATGTGTGCCGCACCGCCAGAGTGTGGCTCCTTGGCAACGCTGCCCGCGGCATGGGGATCAACGCAAACGCCCAGGGTGGCGAAACCACCCCGGGCGTTGCGGTAGGAGAACTTGTGAGACGCCCCTTTTCTTTAGTGCTCTTTCAGTACTTCCAAATGGTCACTCAGCCCCACGAGGGCCGGGGCGATAAGCCGCCCGGAAACCGGCGTTTTAGCAGTGAGCACATTGCCCGGGTCGGCTTCATCGGCCATTGCTGGAACTACTATCTTCTCGTTACCGATAGAAGAGAGGCCGAACAAAATCGGCTTTGCTGGTTAGATGCGCCAGTTCACCAAAATTATAGCCGTCGCCCCGGTCTCCGCCGTCGAGCTGGATGCCTTCAATTGCGTCCGCATCCCGGTTGTCATTGGCATTCTGGTCGGGAGCGAGAAAGCCGACGACCGAACCTTCCTGGCCGTTGCCGACGTTGCCGACCTGGCCCACCGAATCCTTGCCATCGTTGAGGTGGTCCGGTTGCGTTTCGATCAGCATGTACTGGCCCGGCATGAGCTGGTCGAAATTGTATTTTCCGTCCGCCCCGGTCTGAATGCTGCGGGTCACGGCCCGGCCCTGGAAATCGGTGCCGCGGAGCGTGATCAACACACTGGCCAGGGGAAGATCGTTGGGGTTGATCGCCCCATCATCGTTCCGGTCCACAAACACATTGCCCCCCAGGCTCGCCGGCTCGACGTTGACCTGCGTGGTTTCGGAATCCTCGTTGTTATTCAGATTGGTTTCCGTTTCGTTGCCCTCGACCTGGGCCCGATTGACGAGCTGGCCGACAAAATCGCCATCGACCTCCACGGTGACCGTCACGCGCTGCGTTGCCTCGCTGGCCAGGTCGCCCAACTCGAAGACCAGCTGTTGATCCGTCTGACTGGCGGGAGTCCGCGAGGCTTGCAGGAAAGTCACTCCGGCCGCCGGCAGCGTGTCGGTGACGGTGACTCCGGTGGCCAGGGAAGGGCCGTTGTTGACGACCTCCAGCGTGTACTGGAACGAATCGCCCGGTTTTACCGGATCGGCACTGTCGGTCTTATCAATGGCCAGGTCGATCCGCGGCGTAACTTTGTTGGATACCCGATCGGTATTGTTGGTCAGATTCCATTCATTCGGCGCGCTGACCGTGGCCGTGTTGACCAGGGTACCGGAAGCGTCTGCGTCGACGTTAGCGACGATGGTCACCACCACCGACGCGCCACTGGCCAGGGTACCGAAATCTGCCCTGACGATGCCCCCGCCGTGCCGCAGGTCCAAGCCCGCCCGGTCCGTCTTGCCGGACTGGTAGGTCACCCCTTCGGGTAAGGTGTCGGTAAACTGCACATTCGTAGCCGTGGAGGGGCCGTCGTTGGTTACCAAAACATGGTAGGTGAGCGTCTCGTTGGGGGCGATGGCGGTTTCTTCGACTGATTTATTCAGCACCAGATCGAAACCAAAAAAGCCGAAATCGACACTGCGGTTTGTATTGGCATCCGCATCGCCATCGTTGGTGGGCTCCGTCCCCCCCAACAGAGTCGCCGCGGAGCTCAAGACCCCGTCGCTGGTCAAGGGCTGGCCATTGTCGTCTTGATTCTGATCGTTGTCGGGATCGGCCGCCGGCTGGTCTCCCTGGCTGGATCGTAAACCGGCCAGGGGGCCGCCTAGCTGGAAATTCTCCAGGTCCACCTGCACCACGTAGTTGCCTGGGAAAAGGTCCTCGAACAGGTAGTCGCCGTTTGCATCGGTGCGGGTCATGCCGAGCCATTGATCGACGCCGCGACTGTACTGATTATTCTGATCGGTATCTTCGTACAGGTTCAGCTTGACCTCGGCGATCCCCGCTTCGCCCGTTTCCTGCAGGCCATTGTCGTTGATGTCGCTCCAAACATGGTCCCCCAGGCTGAGCCGGGGCAAGGCAGTAAAATCGGCCCGTTTGGTCGCTCGCCCGACCAGTCCCACCCGCGACACTTGTCCATCCGCCGCCGGAACTCCTTCAAAGGTCAGCTCCAACGCACCGACACGAGTAAAATCGGCCCCCTGGCCGGCCCGGTTGGTTGGCACGTCATCAAAGCGAAAGATGGCCTGCCCACTGGCCAGGCCGCTGGCCGTTTCAGGCACCGTGGTGGTATATTCCGACCAGTTGCCGCCATCGCTGTAGACCCGCAGGGTGATTTTCGAGTTGGGGTGGTCGACCCCCGAGGTCAGGGCGATGCCTGTCATGGTGTTGCCATCCGACTGGGTCAAGTCGATGCCCCCCAAGCCAGTTGGATTGACAGCCAACGCATTGGCGTCGGCGCCGTCCCAGACGATTTTGGCGTTTCCTGTCGCGCCGGAATTGCTGGCCAGATAGAGTAAGCCTCCGTCGCTCATCAACGACACCGAAGCAATCGGACTGGTGCTCTCGGTCAATTCCACGAACAGATCGCGTTCTCCCCCCAGGACGTCCGGATCCGCCAGGCTCGAGGGTTGACTCGAAGGCAACGGGGCGCGCGCTTCGACGACTTGCTGGGTCGTGAATCCGTCGATGGTGGGGCCGGTCACGCTTTCAGCCTCGGCCGGGGCGATGTTCACCTCGCGCACTTCCTGGCCCGGGCGGAATTGCAAGCTGTCGCCCGGCTGGACCTGGACAAAATAGCGGCCCGGACCCAGGGCTTGAAATCGATAGGCTCCTTGCCCGTCGGTGGTTTGGGCCGCGCCAATCTGGACATCGTCGCCGCTGCCACCATCAAAATCGCCGTCTCCCCCATCCAGAAACAGCCGCGCCGTGGCACCCGCCACGAGCGTATTGTTGGTCGCCACGGCATCCCCTTGCGGGTTGCTGCTTACCACGCCGACAATCTCCGCGTAATCGACCGGCTGCGCGGCCAGGGTCAAGTCGGCTGCCAGCAGTGTTCGAGGCTCCAGCGTCTCAAATGTCAGCGCGGTTCCCATGGTTTGCTGCTTAGCACGACGCTGTCCGCGCCGTGGAATGGTATGCATCATGGATCGTTTTCCAGGAAAGCCGAATCGGGTCATGGGAGCACCTCGTGGTTACTCGCTTGCTAGCGGAAGAGACGCCAGGAAAAGATCCTCGGCGCATAGATACCTATAGGTGCTTTATCGGCCAGAATGGCCCTACAGATTACCATTGCCCCGCAATTTGCCGGAAAAGCGGATTGCCGCATGCAAGCTAATTACCAGCGGTAATCGGCACCTATGTTCAGCCCTTGAGCCCAGATGTCCGTATCGAGAAAGACAAATTGGGGCCGGGCAGGTATGGTGGAAGGCACGTCAGCAAAAGGGAGTTGGCCCGGATTCACTTCCAGGTCGATTTGATCGCCCGGCCGGACCACGCGGCTCCAGTAGAGGAAGGTGTAGCCGGCCGTCAGCCGTAGCCGCCGGGTGACCGCGAAACCGAGCGTGGCGCCAATTTGAGGGATCACGCTAAATTCGTTCCGCTCGTAGCTGCCAATATTGCTCGGCAGGGCCAGCAATCCGCCAGCCGCGTTCTGGGGACCATTACCCTGATCCTGCACGGTACTGCCATGGATGTCGACTTGCTGCTGCGTATTGCCTAAGGCCAGCTTGGTTTGCAGGTCCAGCGACCAGCGTTGTTTTTGCCACTGCCAGAGATAGCCGATTTCAGCACCGGTAAACTCGTTGGTCGTGGAGAATTGGTCGTTGACCTGAAAAGTGGTCGGCAGCACTTCGGTGGTTTGCAGATTTTCGCTAATTCCGAGATTTTCCTGCAGCCGGGCCAGTCGCAGTCCAAACACAAAATCCATCCGTCGGGACCCATTGCTGAACAGGCCGCCAAGACGGGAGAACCAACGACGGCACAGGCCCGTGCCACTTCCCACGCCCGAGCCACAGTCGACACAGCTGTCGCAGGTGACGTCGTCGCTGCACGACTGCTGGCATGCCGCAATCGCGCACACGCTGTGTCGAAGCCAAATCCCGCCCGACTGGAACTCGCTGTTAGAATCGACCGTCACATTCCCTTGAATTCCCGGAAAGGAGACATCTTCTACGGCATTCAGGCCGGTGGTGGCATCGATGAAGGGACGGCCGATAAACGGCGGGGTGACGCCGTCGCCACCGGCGTTGAACTGAGAGGAAATTCTTCCCAGACCCAGGTATTCTCCTTCCAGGGCCCAGGGTCCGCCGCCCAACCATACTCCCAGCCGCACGCGGGCGCCGCTGCGCCCTTGGGTAAGAATGTCGTTGTTGCCATAAATAACCTGGGCGTTGGTAAAATTCCCATCGCCATCATCCTCGCCTTGGACCACCAGAGGTGGAATATCCGCTCCATCCAGCGCCCATAACAAATATTCGCCCTGAGCGTAGAACCGGTTGCGGCCGTCGCGGATCGCCTGACCACAGCCTGGCTGATGCAGGGCCAGACCACCGCAACTCGGGCAGCCGCCCAAGCCAATTCCATCATCGTCCAGGTAGACCGGGTCGATCCCTTCGGGAACCACTAAGGGGCCTTCTAGATCGATATTTTCACCAGCCGGTTCAGGGATAGGTTCGCCGGCGGGAATCGGCTCCTCATGGCCGGCCAACTGAATTCCCTGGCCCTTGCCAGACGCACGTGGCAATTCCAACTGCGAAGCCAGCAAGGTGTCGCCCGTATCGCGCCGGACGCGGACGATTTCACCTTCGTGCGATTGCAGATCGATATCTGAAACCGGTTCGATGTAGCGCTGAATCCCTCCATAGCGGTCGACCAGCACAAACGGCGCGCTGCCATTGTCGGTGTCCGGATTGCGCACCAGACGGCCGCGCAGGTTGGAGCGCCGGGCAGCCCCACGGTACGGCGGCCGGCCTAACGCCTGACTAATTAGTGCAGGAACGGGACTTTCAGGCGCGGAAGGATTGAACAACGAGTCGATCAACCGTCCGGCGGACATACCGGGCTCCTCGTCCGGATCCGCGTCGTCCGAGAGATGTTCTGGGGCAGGCCTTCCTGTACGGTTACCGTGAACGCGTGATTGGACGTGTTGAGCCTGGCCGGCAGTACCGTAGCCAACCCAGGCGATTGCCAATGTCAGCACCGGGCAGACGCCGCGAAAGAAAGTTTTACCAGGGGCCATCATCTTTGTCCTCGTCCGCACATTTTTTGGGTGGAAACGCCATTTTGAGGAGACGCACCAGGGTGCTAGCGCTTGTCACAAGAAAAGTGGCGGGCCTTGTAGCATACCCACGCAGGGTATCGCAAGAGCAATTTCATTCCGATCCCAAACATCCAGGCAGCCAAACGGGTGCGGCAACACACCTTTTCCGGAGGTCGTCGGAAAAAGTTGCACGGCTGAAAATCATTGTCGTGGGTGCCTTCTGCTAGCACAAGAAACCGAATCCATGGCGGAGTCGGCTAGCAGCCGTATCCTCATGACCCCGCCTGCCGCAGTGCTGCCAGCGCCTGCCGGGTCCAGGACGGGTTCTCGAGATACCAGCGGACCGTTTCACGAAGGCCCAAATCGAAGGCGATTTGCGGACTCCAGCCCAATTCCGTTCGCAGCCGCCGCGAGTCGACCGCATAGCGGCGGTCGTGCCCGGGGCGATCGGCAATGTGGCGAATCAGCTCCCGGCGCCTGAGTCGCGGGTCGACCGACAGCGGGTCTGCTTCCCGCCGGTCCGTCCGGCAAACGCGGCCGCTGGCTTTCGCCTGGCCCGACGCCAGCAGTTCGTCCACCAGGTCGCAGATCTTTTCGGCCACCTGCAGGTTCTGCTGGCAGTGGTCCGCGCCGAGCAGATAGCGACTGCCCGGTACGCCCTGCTCGAGCACCCGGCGCAGGGCCCGGCAACAATCATCCACATGCAGCCAATCGCGCTGGTGCAGCCCATCCCCATAGAGGGTCAAAGGCTGGCCGGCCAGGGCCGCTAAGATCATCTTCGGGATGAGTTTTTCAGGCAATTGTCGGGGGCCATAGTTGTTGGTTGGATTCACAACCAGCAGGGGCAACCCATAGGTCTTCCGGAACGCCCTGGCCAACAACTCCGCAGCTGCCTTGGTGGCCGAATAGGGAGAATTAGGCGCCAACGGACTGCTGGCCGTGAATGGTTGATTCGCGCTGGCCGTTCCAAATACCTCATCGGTGGAAACCAATAAAAAGCGAAAAGCGTCTCGTGCCTGGGCGTTCAAGGTGCGCCAATACCGGACCGCCGAATCGAGCAGCACGCAGGTACCCACAACATTGGTTTGGGCAAATCGGGCAGGCTGATCGATGGACCGGTCAACATGGGACTCGGCCGCCAGGTGAATGATGGCCCGCGGCGCGTGCTCCGCCAGCAGGCGGTCGACCAGGGGCCCATTGGCAATATCACCGACCACCAATTGGTGCCTGGCATGATCCATCACTCCATTCAGGGACGCTTGCAAACCGGCGTAGGTAAAGCTATCGAGATTGACAATGGGCGCGGATTCGTGCTCCAGCCACTGACGCACCAACGCACTGCCAATGAATCCAGCGCCCCCGGTAATCAACACGGCAGGTTGGGAATGCGTCATGGGTACGTTCCGAGTTGGGTCGCCTTGCTTTGCGTAAGACCTCACTTGAATTCACGTTTGTCGCTTGTTCAGGGCTTTCCTTTGCCGGTGCGACAGTATGCCCTCATAGGTCACATGGCAAGTATCTGTCCATTATTGCCAGCATACATAAACCTAACGCAATAAAATTGTCAGCTACTTTCGGGCCAATTCAACCCTATTGGGATTGGCCGTTTCTGGTCCCGCACCGCCTTCGTTTTGTGCGGAAAAACCTGGTGAGAAGTTCGCCGCACGCCCGTTCGAGCACGCCTCCGGTGATTTCGGCCTGATGGTTCAAGCGGGGATCGCTGAGCAACTGGTACAATGTTCGTACGGCTCCCCCTTTCGGGTCGCTGGCACCAAAAACGACCCGAGGAATCCGTGCCTGGACGATTGCTCCAGCGCACATCGGACATGGTTCCAGGGTGACATAAAGGCTGCATTCCTCCAATCGCCAGCTTCCCAGGCCAGCGGCTGCCTGGGTGATGGCGATCATTTCAGCATGGGCTGTTGGATCGCGAAGCCCCTCTCGCTGGTTATACGCACGGCCCACGATCCGGCTTTTGTGGATGATGATCGCCCCGACTGGCACTTCATCGACCCGCAAGGCCGCTTCGGCCTCCAGCAGGGCTTGCCGCATAAAAAATTCGTGTTTTTCCAAATTTGTGCTCCAAACTTGTGGCTCCAAAGGGTTAGGCCCCGCGCAGCGGCAATTGCATGAACGTTTCAAACCGATCGTGCGTAGAACAACCGGCGCAACAGGCAAACAGCTCCTGGGACTAAACTTTTAACCCTACTATGCCCGAAACCAATCTCTGCGTAGGATAGGTAATATCGTTGGATTGTGCGGCCCCGTTGATTTGGCCCCGTTGATCGTGGGGCCAGGCTTAGCGAGCCTGTCTATTTCAGTACTTTCAAATTGTCACTTAGGGTTGGCTTCAGCGGCCCTGCCTGTGGGTCGCATGCAGACAGGCATTTTTGGAACAACTCTATTTTATTTTGTCTCAATTATTTCCCCGAGTTCTCATCCGATGCTGCCCAACGGCCCAAGAATATCGCCAGAACGGGTTCGCCGGCTTGCAGTCGGCATGCGCGTCCTGGCGGCCGTTGTGCTGGTAGGCATGTTTCTTGGCACCCATTTGCCGATGAGCGGCCCCAATATCATTTCTCATCTGGACAAATTGTTTCATTTTGGTGCTTATCTGACGCTGACCGTATGCCTGTTGGCCAGTTGGCAACTCTCTCGGGGCACCTTGGAGGCTTTGCACTACTTTATGGTCTGGCTCTTTGGCACCCTGTATGGAATTTTCGACGAAGTGACCCAGATCCCCGTGGGCCGTACGTGTGACGGCTACGACTGGCTGGCCGACCTGGCCGGTATTGTCATCGGTCTGATCCTGTTCGGAATCGCCAGTTCGTTGGTGGGTCGTATTTTGCGTTGGAACCGGACTCCCGCCCTGTCATCCTAGTAGTTCGGCGTGGGCGCCCGGTAATCCTCCAGGCAGATACCGCGGAACCAGGCAATTGTTTTTTCGAGCCCTGCCTCCAGGGATATTCGAGGCTGCCAGTGGAGTTGTTCGAGAGCCAGTGATATGTCCGGCTGGCGGCGGGTCGGGTCATCATCGGGCAAGGGCCGCAGTACGATTTCCGATTTGGATCCGGTCATCGCAATGATTTTTTCGGCCAACTCGCGAATCGTGAATTCCCCCGGGTTGCCAAGGTTCACCGGTCCGCTGAAATCGTCCGGGCCATCCATCATCCGCAAAATGCCTTCCACCAAATCATCGCGGTAGCAGAACGACCGCGTCTGCGTGCCGTCGCCGAACAGAGTAATCGGTTCTCCGGCCAGTGCCTGGCGGATAAAATTCGACACGACCCGGCCATCGTAGGGGTGCATCCGTGGACCGTACGTGTTGAAAATGCGCACGATTCGCACATTCATGCCATGGCACCGTTGGTAATCCATAAACAAGGTTTCTGCCGCTCGCTTGCCTTCGTCGTAACAGGCTCGTGGGCCGATCGGATTCACGCAACCACGGTACCCTTCGGTCTGCGGGTGGATCTCCGGATCGCCATAGATCTCGCTGGTCGAGGCTTGCAGCACTTTGGCCCGACACCGCTTGGCCAGCCCCAGCGTATGGATCGCCCCGAGCATCGAGGTTTTCATCGTCTTGATGGGATTGAACTGGTAATGGCCGGGAGCCGCGGGGCAGGCCAGGTTGTAAATTTCGTCGACCTCCAGAAAGATCGGCTGGGTGATATCGTGCCGGATCAGTTCAAAGTTGGGCCGGTCAAGCAAATGGGCCACGTTCACTTTCTGACTGGTAAAAAAATTGTCCAGGTAGATCACATCGTGTTGCCGCTCCACCAAACGTTCGCACAAATGCGAACCGAGAAAACCAGCACCGCCGGTGACCAGGATGCGTTGGATTCGAGACATGGATTTTTGGACCTTCTTATTTCGAGGAAGCCTCCGACTTTGCCCTCATCGTACCACACAAGTCGAAATGGCCCCAAAACTGCTAACAAGTACCAAAGCCCCTCCTTACCGGCGCCCGGCCCCTCGGTCACGGGCCCCTCGACCTCGTCCGCCTGGCGGTTGCCGCTTGGGCGGCGGCGCACTTTGCAAACGGAGATTGCCTGGGCCCAGCAACCCGTCGACGCGTTGGCGGAGTTCCGGATGGAGCTGTACGCCCGGCCAGCCGCTGTCGAACCAGACCTGCCCTCCGGAAGCGAGGTCGAGCCTTAATTTGAGCCGTTTTTTCCCCGGATAGCCGCGCAAGATTTCCCGCAGTTGCTCCAGGCCGCGCGGGCCGTGGATTTCCTCCTGGACTCGAATCATGATGCCGCCGGCAAACCGTTCGGGCAATTGCTCCAGCGGAATCAGCTCGTCCACAATCAGATTGACCTCTTCCTTGCCGGGTCGACGGTCGACTTTGCCGCGCATGGCCAGGATAGCATCCGCCTGAACAAGCTGGCCATATTCGGCAAACTGCTCCGGCCATAAGATACATCGGACAATTCCGTCGAGGTCCTCCAGATCCCACATCGCGTACCTGGTCTGGGTACTTCCGGGACGTGGATTTTTCGTATGCGACAACTTGATGGCGCTGATCATACCACCGAGCGTGACTTCGCTGCGATGTGGCAATTTTCCCAAGTCCTTGCTGAAATGGGTGCAGAAATTACGCAGCAGCGATTCGTGTTCGGCCAGAGGGTGGCTCGACAGGTAAAAACCGAGCACTTCCCGTTCGAATCCAAGCTCCTCTTTTTCCACCCAAGGCGCAACCTCGGGCAACGTGTCTAAAACGGCATGGGAATCGTCTTCCTCCATATCGAACAGCCCTTTTTGACCACTTCGCCGATCGGCCGCCGCCGCGGCGCCGGCCTGCAGAGCGCGATCGAGCACGGCTTGCAATTGGGCCCGATGACCGCCCAGTCGGTCCAGCGCCCCAGCCTTGATCAGGGCTTCCAGCGTGGCTCGGTTGCACGCCTGGGAGTCGACCCGTGCACACAAATCAAAGAGCCCTTTGAAAGGCCCGTCTTTTTTACGGGCGGCCACAATCGCTTCGGCCGCGCTCCCGCCACAACCCTTGATCGCACTGAGGCCAAAATGGATGTGGCCTGGTTGCGACGGATTTTCACCCTGTTCGGTGACCAAACCGCGGACAATGAAATCCACCGCCGAACGATTCACATCCGGAGGCAGCACGTCGATCTTCATGCGCCGGCAGTCCTCGACATGTTCCACTAGCGAATCTTTGCTCTTGAAATTGCGGCCCGGGATGTCGCAGGACAACAGGGCGGCCATAAACTCGACCGGGTAATGGGCCTTCAAGTAGGCGGTCATGTAGGCGATCAGCGCATAGGCCGTGGAATGGGAGTTGTGCACGATCAGGCCATCGGCGACAAAGTTATGGTCCTCGTCTACGGTTAAGTCGTACGTGTCCCGGATGCCGGCCGGTTCGATGGCAACCACCCGATCCCAGAAAATGTCGGCGTTGGCCAATTCGAGCAATTCCGCCGACTCCAGGAAGGCTCCCAATCGAGCCACGGTGGCGCGCCGAAAGCCTTTCTTGTGAGATGAGCCTTTGCCAGCCAGTTCACGCACGGAGATGCCGGACTGGGTTTCCAGTTGACGCCAGGTGAGACCGGCAAGTTTCCTTTGTTCATCCACAAGATGGCGTACATCCGCGGGAATCGTATCTTTGCTGGTCGCCGGCGCGTGCGCATCGAAAGAATGCTGGTAGGCGGCGATTTGCTCTTCTTTCCCCACCACATGGGACAGTACCTTGCCGATGTAGCGCTCGATTGAATCGTCACCTACCAGATGCACGGTGAATCCGTTCTGCCGTCGTTTTTCTCCCTGATAAGCATATCGCATGGTTTTTTCGCTCACGCGACTCACGATGCCCAACCGCAGCAGAAGCGATTGCACATCCATTGCCAGTTGTCGTGAGGAGGTTGCATAGTAAGGCATTTGTCCTGAGGCCCCCACATAGCCATCCCCCGACCAGAGCCGGCCCAGAAACAGGGCGATCTGGTCCGCGGGGAGCCGGAAGATGCCTTCAGGAACAAATTTTTCTCGGGCTCGTTTGCCAAGCAGATCCAGCCCTCGGGCCCACTGGAAAGCGCCGGATCGCGTAGGCAGCGTGGCGGTCGCCGGCGACCTTGTACAACCGTGACCATGCGGGACGGAGTTGTCTGGCGGTGTCTGAGGCTGGAAACGGCAGTCGCGGCCTGTGCTGACACACACTTCGATCCGTTTCCCTCGGCGAATATCGAGGCGGGCAACCGTATCGGGGAACTTCGAAACGGCAGCGACAAAATCGTCGACCAGCACTCGGTCGTTGTTGTAAAAGTAGAGACAGCTTGGGTGGCACGTGTTGCCTTCGGACAGCAGACCGGCCAGCACGACCACTTCATGCGGTGCCCATTGTTGATCGCCAGCTGTCGCCAGACGCCTTGGGGTGGCAATGCGGTCGCCCTCCTGGAGGTGACCCAAATGGGTCCAGCCATCCAGTGTGCGGATTGGGTGATTGGCGGTGGCGATCAGCGACCGCCCCAAGGCCGTGGTGAGTCGAAAGGTGCGTTTGCGACCATTCCAAACGACATCGGTGACCGTGCGCTGCACGAGTCGTCCATTTTTTCCCAAGGCATGGATGGAAAAAGGCAGGCGCCGATGGAATAGTTTCTCCACGGTGGTCCGTCGGCCGGATTGGGCATCGACGATCTGAGTTTCGCCCACGACACATTTATTGAAACCGTAACCGGCGAAGTTTTCGATCATCCCGAACAGTTCCGCGCCTGTTTTTTTGGCCAGCCCCTGAGCATGGGCGCCTTCGATGAACTGCTCGCGGTACTTGGCGATCATCGGCAATTTTTTCTTACTGATCGCCTTGATGCAGGTATAGGCGTTGGAAAGCTGGATGCCACCCAGGCGATTGAGAATCCGCATCACCTGCTCCTGGTAGACCATCACGCCATGGGTTTCTTGCAGAATGTCTTCCATCACCGGATGCGGATACTTGGCTTGCTGGCGGCCATGCTTCACCTCGATGTAATCGTCGACCATGCCTCCTTCCAGCGGTCCGGGTCGGTACAGCGCATTGGTGGCGATGATATCCAGAAAGTTGTCCGGCTTCATCCGCTGTAATAGGTCGCGAATGCCGCCGCTTTCCAGCTGGAAGATGCCCTTGGTTTCACCGCGGCAGAGCAGGGCGAAGGTTTCGGCGTCGTCCAGTGGAAATTGATACGGGTCGATCCGTTCCCCCCGCGCCTCCTCCACCAGGTCGATGGTCTTGGCCAGGATGGTCAGATTGCGCAGCCCCAGAAAGTCCATCTTCAGCAGGCCGGCCCGTTCCACGTCGCCCATCGCCCACTGAGTGATCACTTCGGTTTTGCCCTTGACGTGTTGCAAGGGAACATATTGGTCCACCGGTTTTTCAGTAATCACCACCGCCGCCGCATGGGTGCCCACGTTGCGGGCCAAGCCCTCGATCTTGCGGGCCAAGTCAAGCAGTTCGTGAACCTCGCTGTCAGCCTGGTACGCAGCGCTGAGATCTTCGCTTACCTCCAGCGCGCGGTCAATGGAAATCCCCAACTGGTCGGGGACCATCGCCACCACCTGGTCGACCCGAAAGATGGGCAACCCCATCGTGCGGCCCACGTCACGGATGGCTGCCCGCGCGGCCAGGGTGCCAAACGTACCAATCTGGGCGACATTGGCTGCGCCATATTTATCTTTGACGTACTGGATCACTTCGCCGCGGCGCTGCTTGCAGAAGTCGATGTCGATGTCGGGCGCTTCCAGGCGGCTTTCGTCGAGGAACCGTTCGAACAGCAAGTCGTAACGAAGCGGGCAGACATGGCTCATTTTCAAGGCATAGCAAACCAGTGAGCCGACTCCCGAACCGCGGGCCGTGCAGGGGATGCCGCTGTCGACGGCGAAGCGGACGAAATCCCAGACAATCAAAAAATAGTCGCAAAAACCCAGTTTGTTGATCACACCCAACTCACGATCCAAGCGGGCAAAAACCTCCTCGGAGAGCTGGCCGCTGGCCGGATTGCCATCCTGCCACCGCTGGGGCTCGCTGGCGTACCGCTCCCGCAAACCGGCAAGGCATAACTCGCGCAGGTAATCTTCCGACGATTTGCTTTCCGGTGGCGTAAACGTGGGAAAATGGCGCTTGCCCAAATCCAGATCGATCTCGACCGAGTTGGCAATTTCCTGGGATCGGGCTAGCGCTTCCTCGTGATTTGGAAAGGCAGCGTGCATTTCGGCCGGACTGCGGAGGAAAAACTGGTCCCCTTCCATCTTCATCCGATTGGTATCGGTGCGATACTTGCCCGTATTGATACAGAGCAGCACATCCTGCGCTTCGGCATCCTCCTGGCGGATATAATGTGCGTCGCTGGTGGCGACCAATGGCAGCCCCATTCGATTGGCGACGGTGACGGCCGCTTCCATGGCTGCCCGTTGAATTTCCAATCCGTTGTTTTGCACTTCGATAAAATATCGGTCGCCAAACAACTTGTGAAACCAGGCGGCCACCTCCGTTGCCCGGGCGATCTGTTCTTCGGTCGCGGCACCGCTGCCGGTGAGCAGAACCCGGGAAAATTCGCCCGATACGCAACCGCTCAGGCATAGAATCCCTTCGTTGTATTCGGCCAGCAGTTCCCGGTCGATGCGAGGCTTATGGTAAAAGCCTTC
>Ga0114931_10006093_pt1 | contig 14856 bp, 14 predicted proteins | sample 2SBtaG_FD_89579 | JGI IMG/M metagenome (GOLD analysis project Ga0114931, IMG submission 89579) | Deep subsurface microbial communities from Kolumbo volcano to uncover new lineages of life (NeLLi) - 2SBTROV14_V59a metaG | ecosystem: Environmental > Aquatic > Marine > Volcanic | place: Kolumbo...
AAGACTATCCAGGCTGCATCATCGCCGGATTCCATAACGGATACTTTTCCGCCGACGAGGAAGAAGGTATCGCGATGGATATCAAGCAATCCCGCCCCGATATATTGCTGGTCGCGATTACGTCTCCGAAAAAGGAAAACTTTCTGGCAAGGTGGGCCCATCTAATCGATACCCCGGTGTGTCACGGTGTCGGCGGGTCCTTCGACGTTTACGCGGGAAAGGTCAAGAGGGCGCCTGAGTTGTGGCAAAGGCTGGGCCTGGAATGGCTTTATCGCGTCATTCAGGAACCTGGGCGCATGTGGAAACGCTACCTGTTCACGAATACCGAATTCTTATCGCTGATCGCAAAGGCCTACTTCAAGAACAGGCCGGCAGGAAAACACGGACACCAGCCATAGCACGTCTTGGTACGCGCGTCTCGACGACGGGTCATAGCCCCATACGCTTAAAGATGGTTTCCGGAATGCTTTTAATGATCAACATGATCCAACGCCAGAAAAACGGCGTATAGATCTCCGATTTCCCAGCATCGATCGCCTTCACGATATCCCCCGCCACCCGCTCCGGCTTGGCCCAGAGCAAACCTTTTTTGAAATCGGCGGTCATCGGCGTATCGACAAATCCCGGTTTGATGTCGAGGACGTTTACGCCCGACTTGTATAAGCGGTTTCGCAGCCCCTGCAGGAAGGTCGAGACCATTCGCTTGGCCGCCCCATAGACGTAGTTGGATTGACGACCGCGATCGCCGGCAACACTGCTGATCACCGCGATCAAGCCCTTGCCTTGCCCCTCCAAGCGATTCGCCACCAAGGTCAATAACGCAATCGTACTGATGGCATTGATATTGATCTCGCGTAAGGTTGCGCCGACGTCGCGCTCACAGGCCTTTTGGTCCGGCAAGGTACCGTGCGCGATCAAAACGATATCGACCTCGCCAAGGATCTCGAAGGCATGGTCCAACAACGGTCCGTCATTCGAGTTGTCGCTCGCATCCCATACCGCAAATTCGGCGGTATGGGCGCCGCGTAGCTTCAGGTCATCCGCGATCCGGGTCAGACGTTCCCGGTTGCGCGCGAATAGATACAGTTTGTCGCCCCGCTCTGCAAATCGCCTGGCCGTCGCTTCGGCGATCGCGGAAGTCGCTCCAAAGATCATGATATTTCGCATTGTCTAAAGCCCCAGCCTCTGTGATTGCAAGGAATTGAACACCTTGTCCGCGCCGTAGCGAACCCGGGTCTGAATAAACTCATCGGCCTGAGGATAGCCCCGTTGAAAGGTCTCGCGAGACATGCGCACGTCCTTGGTCAGATAGATCCGTCCGCCGTAGTCGGCGAGGATACGATCCAACTCATCCAGAAATGCGAACAATCCTGTCACGATCTTAAAATCCAGGGCCAGGGTATACCCCCCCATGGGAAAAGAGAGATAGTTGGCGTTGGCCGGACCGAAAACCTTCAAGACCGACAAAAACGAACCCATGCCGGAATCGACGATACGTTTCAGAATCAGCTTCATGCCGTCCAGCCCCGCCTCTTTGGGCAGGACGAATTGATATTGCGTAAAACCATTCTTGCCGTACATCCGATTCCATTGATGAATGCCGTCCAGCGGGTAAAAGAAGCCGTCGTAGTGCACGGTTCTGGTCGTGACCGGTTTTCCGACCCGGTTGTAATACAGCATATTGAATCCATGAACCGAATATCGGTTCAGCAGGAACCCTGGCATATTGAACGGGATCGCCAACTTGCCCTCCCGGTGTACGCTCAGTCCGCCGTGATCCGCATGCTCGCCCATCATGACCAGGGATCGGCCAAGGTTTCTGCCTGTGGCGACACAGTCTATCCATGCGACCGAATAGGTGACCTCCTGATTGTCATCAAAGATGGCGACCGTCTCGTCGATATTCGCGGCCTTGACCGTACGCTCCTCGATCATGCTGCTCTTGATCGGCCTGAGGCGAATGACCGCCTCGAGGATCACACCGGTCAGCCCCATCCCGCCACAGGTCGCATGAAAAAGTTCGGTATGTTCGGAACGCGAACAGTCGACAACCCCCTCGGCAACGGTCGCGATACGGATCAAACTGACATGCTCGTTGAAGGTCCCGTCGATATGATGATTCTTGCCATGGACATCGCTAGCGATCGCGCCGCCCACGGTCACGAACTTGGTCCCCGGCGTGACCGGCAGGAACCAGCCCTTGGGCACGAATACGGTGAGAATCTGATCCAGACTGACGCCCGCCTGGCAACGCAGCTCGCCAGAGGTTTCGTCAAAACTGACGAAATGATCCATCGAGTCCGTACTGATCACGAATTTCGCGAGGGCGCTGTCGCCGTAACTCCGACCCAGCCCACGCGCGATCAGGGCATCATGTCCCGCCGTGTACGCAATCGCGCCCGTGATATCGCGATCCATCAGCGGGATCGATACCTCGGCGTCGAGGGAAGGATATTGTCCCCATCCGGATAGGTTCATGAAGCCACCTCCCTGACAACGAACACAAAGCGTTTGTCCAGTTGATATTTGATGAAATAACCGATGGCCAGCCCCAGGACCGCACCCAGGTAGCGCATCTCCTTAGAGCCAAAAGCGTAATCGAATCCCAGCTCGAAACCCCAGAAGATGACCGTCGTAACAACCCCCATTACTGTATACAACACAAAGATTTGGGAGTCATGCGCGACATCTCTGACCTGATATCGGAAGATATACTTTTTGTCGAGAACATACTTCACGACCAGCCCTATCGCAGTCCCGACCATCATCGCCAAATAGACCGAGTAGGCCCCCGAATAAATGTTGATCGAAACATCCTGCGACACGATGTTGGCCAGCGTGGATAAAATGGCGAACAGGGTATAGTTAAACACGAGCTTCATCCCGCGCTACCTCTATCTAGAAAATCGGCGATGACCGACGCGTAGACCGACATATGCTTCGCCGCGACCACGTCGGGATGAAAACGCTCCTCGGCGATCACCCGCGAACGCTCACACATAGACTGATAACGTTCGTCTGAGGAGATAATTCCGACCAGGGCGTTCGCAATCTCGTCGGTTTTTGCCGGATCCACGAGATAACCCGACGTCCCCTCCTCGACCATGAACGGCATCCCGCACAGATTCGAGGCAACGACGGGCACCCGCATGGCCATGGCCTCGGCGATCACCATGGGTGCGTTCTCCTGAAACGACGGCAGCAGCAGGACGGATGCCTTGCTGAGTTCCTCTAGCAGCGCTTGATGATTGATGTGCCCGATCAGCTTGACGCGTTTTTGCAGGCCCAGTGCCGCAATGAGTTCGATCACCTGACTGAGGTACGCGGCCTCTTTTTCCTGCCCGGCTACGATCAGTTCGGCATCATACCCCTTGGCGATCAGTTCAGCGAACGCACGTACGCTGCCCAGCGTGTTTTTTCGTTCACTGACCCAGCCGACGCAGAGCACTCGTCGAACTAGCGACGGCTGCGGAGGCGTTTGAAAAAAGCGCAGATCCAGAGGATTGTCGATCGGGTGAATGACCGCTCGCGTCAGCCGACGGATCATGGCCTCGACATAAGGGGAGATCGAAACCACATGATGAAGTCTGGCGAGCGCGACCGCCTCGACCCGCCCCCAGACGAAGGAGAGCAGATGTTTCATGCGCTCGTCCCCGGCGACGATATTGGCGTGGTCGAAGCCATGCAGCGTGAATACATGCGGGAAAGGAATGCTGTCCAGAAACAGACCATGGGTCTCATGAGAATGGACGATGTCCGGTTTCAGCTCCCGGATTTTCTCAATCAGGCGTCGCCTGCCCGGCCCACAAACGACATCCAGGACCTGAGGGAATCCGGGATCGGGAAGACGGTGAATCATGATATCCGCATCCTGCTCGTCACGCGGCTTGGCGAGGCCGCGTTCGAGCGTTACGACATGGACCTCGTTGTCCGGCAGGCGCGCCAGAGCCCTGGCCAGATTAACTGTGACTGATTCGACGCCGCCCTTGGGACGATCGAAATCGGCGGGATAGCGGCTATAGAGTACGATTCGCATAGAACTCAATCCCGACCCGTGTCAGTGAGTCGTTCGAAGTGCCGACGCCAGCGTTCGGCGATGACATCGACATCGCAACGCTCGCGAGCGACGGCAGCGGCTTCGGCCGATAGGCGCGCGCACAGACCCGGAGTAGCCAACACCTCGGCCACCCTCGCGATAAAACCCTCAATGTCCTCGTCCGGAATCACGTAGCCAGTCTGTCCATCCAACACGATATCCTTTAAATCGCCGACGTCAAAGACGATCGGCACCGCGCCCGCGCACATCGCCTCCATCAGTGCAATGGACAGACCTTCCCACCTGGAAGTAATCGCGAAGATACGGGTCTCGAGGAGATAATCGTAGACGTTCTTGACCTGACCGACCAGTTCGATATGTTCGTCCAAACCCTTGGCGACGATCATTGCAGCCAAGTCCCCCATTAACGGTCCGTCGCCGATCATCCGGGCGCGGATGTCGGGCCGCTGCGCGGCGACCCGTCCGATCACGTCGACGAACCAGTCCGGCCGCTTGTATTCAGATAGCCGCCCGACGAAGGTGACATCGACCGGTCGTTGCGTATCCTCGCTCCATACGAGCTTCTTGGTATCGACACTGCCGGTGATGATCTCCGCGCGCGCCGGACTGCAGTGACGCGCCACATAGGCCTTGGCCTCCGTTCCCCTGACGATGATCGAGTCGAACTCACTCGTCACGCCATGGGCGAGCCCCTCGATGAAGGGCGAAGGACGCTGCAAGGCAGTCAGCAACTTGTTCTCGGCGCCCCAACCGCCGCCTTCGATCTCCAACTGCCCCGAGGTCACCTGAAAGCTCGCCTGCCGTCCGAACAAACGCGCCAGGATCAGGGCGAATACGGCTGCCGGAAAAATGTGGTATCCCATATAGAGATCGGGTCTCACTCTGAAACTCGACACCAGCGCCCAGACAAACTTCGCTCCGGCTCGGGACAACACCTTATTCAATAAAGGCGGCGGACACAGATAGACCAGCCGATCCAGGTCGTCCAACGGCTCGTCGCAGACGAGGTAGACGCGATCGACGCCGGACCTGGTCAACGGCGTAATATGGGCATGAAACCAATTGGGGTTGTGAAAGGTGCCGATGACCATGATCTCGCGCACGGCCCCGCGGCCACGCAAGGGTCTCAACAACCTGGAGACCAAGATCGCCACGCCGTAGATCGCGGTCAGCAAACTGACCGCCAACATTCTTTTCATCATGCGCATGGGCAAACCGCCCGTATCGTGCAACGAAACCCGTCTCTACTCGATTGCCTATCCAACATTTTGTCGCAACTTTATCCTTATGTAGCGCCCGACCGGGCTAAACTCATCCGTGCCGCGATGCAAAATACGGCTATCGGATACGCGAAGGTATCCGTATCAATATTGATCACACAAATTATCCGCCGATAAGTCCTGTGGACATGGTGCGACGACGCCCCGATAATCCACCTTCCTCACAACCCGGAGAACCGTATGGACCTAGTGCTTATCATAAAGGCCTTTATTATTAGCGTCATTGAGGGTCTGACCGAGTTCCTGCCGGTATCCAGCACCGGCCATATGATTATTGCCGGTGATCTCTTACGTTTCAATGACGATATCGGCAAGACCTTTGAAATTGTGATCCAACTCGGCGCCATTCTGGCGATTTGTTGGGAATACCGCACTCGCCTTTTGCATGTAACGCGCGGTCTGGGCCGGGACCCGGCGGCGCACCGGTTCGTGTTCAATCTCTTCGTCGCATTCCTGCCCGTCGCCATTGTCGGACTGCTGTTCCACAAGGCCATCAAGGCCCATCTGTTCCAGCCGTTCACGGTCGCCATCGCCTTTATCGTCGGTGGCCTGATTATCTACTGGGTCGAAAAGAAACGGACCTACCGGCCTCACATCCACGATGTCGACGCAATGTCGTGGGTCGATGCCCTGAAGGTGGGCTTGGCCCAGGTCGTCTCACTGATCCCCGGCACCTCCCGTTCCGGAGCGACGATCATCGGCGGCATGATCTTCGGTCTGTCCCGCCAGGCGGCCACGGAGTTCTCATTCTTCCTCGCCATCCCGGTCATGTTCGCGGCCTCTTTCTTCGACCTCTACAAGCATTGGGACGTCATGGACATGCAGCAGATCGGCATCTTCGCGATCGGCTTCGTCACCGCCTTCGTCAGCGCCTTTATCGCAACCAAGGCCCTGGTACGGTTCGTGGCCCGCCATTCCTTTATGGTCTTCGCATGGTACCGCATCGCCTTCGGCGCCGTGCTGTTGTTTTATTACCGCGCCGACCTCTTCCAGGCACTTTGAGCGCGCACGACGTTCGGTCATGACTTGATCGGAGGTTCGCTATATACTGCGATGATTCCGATGAACTTTTTTGAGAAAACACCCTGACTTAAATGATGAATATCCTACTCGTTGGCAACGGCGGCCGGGAACATGCCCTGGCCTGGAAACTGGCGCAATCCCCCCAGGTGGAAAAGGTCTACGTCGCGCCCGGAAACGGCGGCACGGCAATGGAATCCGGTATTGAAAACGTCGCCATCGCGGCAAGCGATATCGCGGCGCTGGTCGACTTCGCGCGATCGAATCGGATCGGTCTGACTGTAATCGGCCCGGAGGCGCCGTTGGTCATCGGTATCGTCGATGCCTTCAACGAGGCGGGCCTACCCTGCTTCGGACCCTGCCGGGACGCGGCGCGCCTCGAAGGATCCAAGGCCTACAGCAAGGCCTTCATGGATCGCCACGGCATCCCAACGGCGGCGCATGCGACCTTCACCGATTGCGACGAGGCCCTGAATTATCTGCACGAACAAGGCGTACCGATTGTCGTCAAGGCCGATGGGCTCGCCGCCGGCAAGGGCGTCATCGTGGCCCGGGATATGGCAACTGCCGAGAACGCCGTCCGCGACATGCTGTCGGGCAACGTATTCGGCGAGGCTGGACACCGCGTCATCATCGAAGACTTCCTCGAAGGGGAAGAGGCCAGTTTTATCGTCATGGCCGACGGCAATCACGCGCTGGCCATGGCGACCTCCCAGGACCACAAGGCCCGGGACGAAGGCGATACGGGCCCCAATACCGGCGGCATGGGCGCCTACTCCCCCGCCCCGGTCGTCACCCCCGAAATCCACGAACGCGTCATGGCCGAAGTCATCCGGCCGGTGCTGGACGGTATGACGGCCGAAGGACATCCCTATACCGGATTCCTATATGCCGGTCTCATGATTTCGCCGACCGGAGGCCTCAAGGTTCTGGAGTTCAATTGCCGCTTCGGCGACCCCGAGACTCAACCCATCATGATGCGCCTGAGATCTGATCTCGTCGCGCTCTGTCAGGCGGCTCTTGACGGCTGTCTCGACCGGATCGAGGCCGACTGGGATCCGCGTCCCGCCATCGGCGTCGTATTGGCGTCGGCCGGCTACCCCGGCGATTATGCGAAGGGACACCCTATTGTGGGCCTCGATGCCACCGCTGAGGACACCAAGGTCTTTCACGCCGGCACACGCGTCGTCGACGACCAAACCGTTACCGACGGCGGCCGGGTACTCTGTGTCTGTAGCCTAGGCGACGACCTCGTCGAAGCCTGCGAGCGGGTCTACGATCGCATCACCGGGATTAGCTGGGAGGGCATGTTCTATCGCTCGGACATCGCCCACCGCGCCATTGCCAGATCCACCACTGTTTAGACAAATAACGGAGAAGCCAACATGACCAAGCCGTTTGTCGCCGTACTCATGGGCTCCGACAGCGACCTGCCTGTCATCGAGTCCACGTTTGCCGTTCTCCGCCAACTGGAAATCCCGTTCGAGGCCCGCATTACGTCGGCGCATCGCACTCCGGCCGAGACCAAGACCTATGTCGAGGACGCCGAATCCCGAGGCTGCGCGGTATTTATCGCAGCCGCCGGTCTCGCCGCGCATCTGGCCGGCGCCGTGGCCAGCCAGACCTGCCGCCCCGTCATCGGCATTCCGCTGGACGCAGGTCCCTTGCAAGGTATGGACTCCCTGCTCTCGACCGTTCAGATGCCGGGCGGCATCCCCGTAGCCACGGTGGCCGTCGGCAAGGCCGGCGCCAAGAACGCGGGCTGGCTCGCCGCGCAGATACTGGCCCTCGTGGATCCCGCGCTGGACACCCGTCTCAGACAGGCGAGGACGGATGAACGCCAGGCGGTCATCGTGAAGAATCAGCAACTCCAAGACCGCCTCGCCCACGATTGAAAATGCACCGAGGGGCGTATCGCTGTGTTGAAAACGGCCTCAAAATGCTCATGTACTTTTTTAAGTACACTGCGCTTTTTCGCCCGTTTCCGCTTTGCGCCACATCCCCTGGGCGCATTTTCAGACATCTAGTCCGCGCTATCGAGCGCTAGGAGTCTGTCGGACTTAGGCAATCGTAGCGAGCATGGTGGGAAAGCGAGTACAAATCTTTGCAATTTCGAGGCGTATAGTGGTTCTATACAACGATAAATTGTGGAGATTTGGACCGCTTTCCCATCAGCACAGTAGATTGTTCCTAAATCCGACAGACTCCTAGATGTCTCAAATAACTGCGATTTCAACTTTCATGCGGATCCGGCTGATCCGCGCCAGCAGAATCGTTCGTCGGGGTGGGATCATCGCCTACCCGACCGAATCCGTCTATGGCCTGGGTTGCGATCCGTTCGACGCTGATGCCGTATCCCGTTTGAGGGCGATCAAGGGCCGGGACCACAGCCAGGGCTTTATCATGATCGCCGCGGATCTGGACCAAGTGCTTCCGCTGATCGCGCATCAGGATGGCGTATCCTGGTCCGATATCACCGTCCGCTGGCCGGGACCCGTGACCTGGGTCTTTAATGCCGGCCCGGTCGCGCCACCATGGCTGCTGGCCGATGACGGCAGCATCGCCGTCCGGGTCACGGCGCATCCCATCGCCGCCGAGCTCTGTAGGCAAGCCGGAGCGGCGCTGATATCGACCAGCGCCAATTCGCGAAACCGTCGGCCGCAGCGCAGCGCGCTGGGCGTGCGCTGCACGCTCGGCGCGGTCGTCGATGGGATCGTGCAAGGCGCCACTTCAAATTCGGCCAGACCCACGGTTATCATGGATGCACGAACGGGGGCCTGCTTGCGGGCATAAACTGGGAATGGAGGTTCGTCTGGGAATAGAGGGTTGTCAGGGAATGAAAGCGATGTGGGCCAAGGTATTCCTATTGAGTCTGTTCCTGAGCGGATGCGCCAGCTACGGCCAGCACATACGTGGCGGTCTCGACGCATTCGCGGCTCGGGATTATGAAACGGCCATCAAGTCCATGGATGAGACCTTCTCGGACGATTCCGACGACCGTCTGTTACGCCATATGGAACTCGGTCTCCTCAATCACCTGGCCGGACACATCGTTCAAAGCGACCAAAACCTCGACAAGGCCGAGGAGATCGCCGACGAACTCTACACCCATCGCCTCAAGGACGTGTTGGCCACGATGCTCGTGAACCCCCGCAACGGGCCCTATCGTGGCGCCGATTTCGAGCGCGTCTACATCCCCTACTACAAAATCATGAACGCCTTGGGACAATCCGCCCACCAGAAGCAATGGTCGGACGCCCTGACCGCTGCCAGAGTGGCATCGCGCAAGTACGATATCCTGTTGTCCGCAATACGGAACAAAGAGGGCGACTACCAGGATCTCAGGGACAAGAAAAAGCAGCTGTTCAGCAAATTCCTGGACGTCTTCTCGACCGTCATGGGCACGCCTCCGTCCCGGGACGAATTTATCTTTCGCGAAGACGCCTATATCCGCTATATTGCGGGCCTCGTCTATGAACTCAATGGCGAATACGACAACGCCCGGATCAGCTATGAACAGGCTGCGCGGCTCTACGAAGAGGGCTACGCCAAGCAATACGGGCTGAATCAGACCATCGTCAGAGAGGCCTGGTTCGAAACGGCGCGCATGATGAAAAAGGCGGGTGGTTACGACAACGAGTTGGCCCGAATCGTCCGAACCAAACTCTCCGCCGAGCAAGGCGAGGCCCTTAAGTCGGGGGTGGACGGTGGGCAGTTGCTGGTCATCCAGCACATCGGGATGGTGCCGCGGCGCAAGGAGATGAATTTGATCGCCTCTATCAACAAACGCGACCGTGAACTGGTCGTGCGCCTGCTGCCTATGGGAACGGTCCAGGACCGTCAGGACCAGGCGGCGTGGTTCTATGAGATGTACTCCGATAAGGGACTGCTCGAGTTCCTGGAAAACTATACCGAAGGCGGGCTGCTCAAAGTGCTCTGGAACACTCGAGAGAAAGAGGTCCCGCTCCGCCCCGTCTGGCACCTTGCACAGAACAGTGGTCTCGTCGACGCCCTAGGTCAGGGAATACGGGTTACCGTACCCTATTACCCGCGCGTCCTACCCGACTACAGAACATCCACGGTCCGCATCGACGACGGACAGCCCATCGATATGATCGATGCCGAATCGCTGGCCCGGCTCGCCGTCCAATCACAGATCGTGTCCGCCAACGAGGACATGAACGAGGCCCTATCCCGCGAGGCGCTTAAGAGTGTCCTGACCTTGAATGCCCTCAAGGGCAACGGCCAGGAGACTTCGCCGCTCGCCGGACTGGCGGCCAGTCTCATTACAATGGTCACGAGTGCGGCCGAAACGAGAAACTGGCTGACACTGCCGTCGGCCATCAGGATCCGCCGCATCCCATTGACTAATGGCGCGCATGAGGTCACCATCCAAACAAACCGGACTGGCGGCGGAACCTACGATCTGACCCGAAAACAGGTCACGATCAGGAACGGCGAGACTCAGGTCCTGGAGGTCCGCAGCCTCTCTGGACTACCCGGATCCTAAGCAGGTCTCAGTCTTGCCCCGGAGTTACGTCAATAAACCCTAAAGGAATACCGAAATGACCAAGATGATTTCGCGCGGGATACTGCTTTGTATGGCTTTATTGACCCTGGCTGCCTGCAGTGGCGTCAAAGTGTCCAGGGTGGATACGAACAAGGAAATCGCCTTGACCGATCGCTGGAACGACAAGGATTCCGAACTGGTCGCCAACGCCATGATCGAAGACATGCTGTCCTTCCCCTGGGTGGGACGGTTCCGGCAGGACTTTCCGGATCGCAGGCCGACCATCACGATCCAGCAGATCCAAAACAAGTCCCACGAAATAATCCCGGTGGACACCTTCATCAACGACCTCAAGCGCGCCATCATCCGAAGCAATAAGGCCGACTTCATCGTCAGCGGCAAAGAGCGCAGCCGGGTTCGCGAGGAGCTCAAGGAGCAGGACACCTTCGCAAGCCCCGAAACCCGCATGCAGATGGGGCAGGAACAGGGCGCGAACTTCGCCTTGTCCGGGACCATTAATTCGATCGTCGATCAACTTGATGGCGAACGCGTCACCTTCTATCAAGTCGACCTCAAGCTCATCAATCTCCAAACCACCCGCGAGGTCTGGAACGGTCAGAAGAAGATCAAGAAGCTCCTCGAGCGTAGCAGCTTCGGATTCTGAGCATGCCTGTTTTGCGGCCTTCGTACATGCTCACGATCGCCCTGGCCATCGTTCTGCTCGGCGGTTGCGCGGGTGGACAGCGGGCCGCTACGTCGCGGGACGCGTTACCCGACTGGGTCGGCGATCCGCCGAGTGCGACCGGTCATCGCTTCGGCGTCGGATCCGCGGAACTCGGCGTCGATCAATCGGTAGCCATGAAACTGGCTCGCGACTCGGCCACGGCGGATATCGCCAAACAGCTTCAGGTGTCGATCTCCTCGACGCAATTCATCCATAAGGAGTTCCTCGACATTAACGGCGATCAGCGTTTTACACAAAACGTCGAACAAGCCGTAACCAGCCGCGTCCCGGAGTTTCGATTTTCCTTTCTGACGCTCAAGGACAGCTATAAGGACGAACGCCACGCCCGCCTCTATGTCCTGCTCGATCTCGATGTGAACCAGGAGGCCCAGGCGATCCGTAGGCGCATTTCAGAACTGGATGACGAAATCGAAGGCGCCAACCAGGAGTTGAACACGACCAAAGACGTCCGGATCGATGACTTGCGCCGGATCTCAGCCATCCTGATCCGATTACGCGAGCGCGACGCCTTGCAGGAAAGGCTGCGTCTTTTCCGCCCCGGTTCGCCGACGATCGCCACCATGACGGATCTGGATGCCCTAGAGCGCCGTCTGCTTGCGCGTATCGCCTCGGTCAGAATCGCGATCAAACCGGTGAACGGGAATTCGGATGACAACCTGGGCGCCATCATCGCCGCCCAACTGACAAAACAGGGCTTGACCGTTGTCGAAGACCACGCCGACCTGCGCATCCTCTACGATTTCAAGCTAGGGATAATTCGCAAGGGCGGCATCTATTTCGAACAGATCCACGGCCAGACCCGTCTCGAAGACGGCGACGGCTCGACCATCCGTTCGTTCGACATCGAGACCAAGGGCGTCTCGGTCCAGGAGGATCAAGCCCGAAGCCGAGCCTTAAGCAGTCTCGGCGGAAAACTGGGTCGGATGATCGTCGATACCTTATTCGCTAGGACATCACGAGACGCCGCCTCGAAAACATCTTTATAGGTGCAGGCGCGCCCACATTTCCAAATAGGCGGCCTCGATGGACTGAGCCAAACCCTCCGCGTCACAAAGCGGCGAGGCTTGCATACGCGACCTGAGACCGGCGCGCAGCACCTGTCGCCGCCCCGAATCATGCGCCAAACCGACAGCCCGTTTCACGTAGTCCGTCCTGGAAACCGCGATGCATTCACCCAGACCGACGGCCTCGAGCATGCTGACGCCCTGACGTTCGATCATGCGCTCCCCGGCCAGTGTAATGACCGGAACGCCCATCCAGAGGGCATCGGCGGTCGTTGCTCCGCCCGTGCGCGGGAACGGATCGAGCGCGATATCCATATCGCCGTATTCGGCAAGATAGTCCGGGTTCCGTGGACGCAGAACCAGGCGTTCAAAGCCGATGCCGAGGGCGGCGAAACGTTATATCACGGCATTGCGCCCGGCCTCGTTATTAAAGGGCGCCGTCTTCAGAAACAGGAGCGAACCGGGGACTTGATTCAGAATCTCCGCCCAGGTAGCAACGACCTCCTCGCTGAGCTTGCTAAGGTCGTTAAAACAACCGAACGTAAGCGGCTAGGCAGGATCCCTCGTGACGACTGCCGGGGCATCCGCGACAGGCTCATAGCTAATCCAACAGCGTGGTAGGCGCCACACTTCCTCGGTCGTCCGTTCGACCGAACCCTCGGGCACGAGGTCCTCGTCGACCAGCCAGTAGTCCATTGCCGAAAGCCCGGTGGTCGTGCAATAACCCAAATAGGTGACCTGGACCGGGGCAGGACGAAAGGCGAAGACACCCAAGCGGTTACCCCGCGTGTGTCCGGCCAGGTCGACGAGAATATCGATCCGATCTTCATTGATCCGGCGCGCCACCGCTTCGTCATCCAGGCCAATGGTCTTTCGCCAACCCTGTGCATACGAATGCAGGCGCCGATTGATCTCGTCATCGGCCCAGCTCTCATCATAGCAATAAATCTCGAAGCGGTTCCGGTCCTGGGCGCGTAACAGACCCTCGACGAAGGTGCCGACGGGATGACGGCGTAAATCCGGGGAAACGTAACCGATCCGCAAGGGGCGATCGGCGCCACCCTTGCGATCGGCGAAGTCGAAGCGCCCGGCACGATCCTCGGGAGCGAAACGTTGCGCCCATGCGCGGTGATGCGCGAGCAATTCGTCCGGGGGACACAGTACGTGATAGCTCTCGACGAACAGCAGATTGCTGAAGGCCTCCTGATAGTCCGGCCGCAACTGCAGCGCCTTGAGATCGCATGCCTTGGCGGCTACGACCTGTCCACTGTCCTTCATGACGTTTCCGAGCCCGACCCAGGTTTCGGCATCGTTGGGATGCCGTTGCAGAATCCTTTGGTAACCGGCAGCAGCCTCCTCGAACCGGAAGGCCGCGTGCAAAACAATCGCCAGATTGAAGATCGTGGTGTCGTCATCGGGATGGATAGCGAGTACGGACCGATAGCACGCGATCGCTTCGTCATAGCGCTTGAGCCGGCGCAGCAGACTGCCCAAGCGACTGCCAGCCTCGGGCCACCCCGAACGTAGCGCGAGGGCCTGGCGAAAGGATTTCAGTGCATCGTCGGGTCGATTCAGGCCTTCATACGCCATACCGAGCAGCAAATGAGCATCGGCATTTCCGGGTTGGACGCCAAGCAGGCGCGTCAAGGGTGGTACGGCCTCGGCAAGCTTGCCGGAGCGACAACAAGCCGCGCCCATCAGATGAAGCACAATTGGCTGATTCGGGGCCTTGGACAGGACTTGTCGGCAAACGCCGATGGCCTGATCGGACGCACCTGATTGAAGGAGCTGCCCGGCATCGCTGACGAGGCGGTCGATCTCCTCCTGGCCAAGTCCGGGGCCCGGACTACTCACCCGTCTTTCCTTTCAACCATGGTCTCATAGGCCGCTTCCAACCGTCCCGCGAGGTCGCGCCCCCGACATAGGGAGGAATCACTAACCCGCCCTCTAAGCGCTTGCCTCAACTCCCGGCGACCGTCGACATCAAGGGCCGCCTGCCCGACACGGGCGATATAGGACGCCCGATCATGGGTGATCCAATCTTTCAATCCGACGGCGGACAGCATAGTCGCGCTCAGGCGCTCGATATAGCGCTCGCCGGCCAAGGTCACAACGGGCACCCCCATCCAAAGCGCCTCGGCCGTCGTCGTGCCTCCGGTCCTCGGGATCGTATCCAAAGCGATATCGATCCGCCCATAAAGTTCCAGATGTGCGCTTACGCTGTCAATGCGCCCCATGAG
>Ga0114931_10006094_pt1 | contig 14856 bp, 11 predicted proteins | sample 2SBtaG_FD_89579 | JGI IMG/M metagenome (GOLD analysis project Ga0114931, IMG submission 89579) | Deep subsurface microbial communities from Kolumbo volcano to uncover new lineages of life (NeLLi) - 2SBTROV14_V59a metaG | ecosystem: Environmental > Aquatic > Marine > Volcanic | place: Kolumbo...
AGCACCGCATTGACGGGATGACAGACCGGTTCATGGGCGGGGATTTTGCGATGCAGCCGGGCCCCCATATCGGCTATGTATTTGCGCACCGGGTTGACCAGGTCGGGGCGTGTTTCCAGATAGCGGGGATTTTTCGATGGTTTGCCATCCACCAGCCGCGGATGGGCGGAAGACGCCACGAAACAGTCCTTTTCCTGATAGGCTTCTGTCAAAAAACCGGCCATTGCTTTGGTGAACCTGGAAAAGGTCAAGACGTCTTCGGTCACGGCCGCGAGCTTTTCGCCTTTCAGTGGCTCATAATTGGCCAGAAAGCTGCCAGGTTTGGTCAGATTCAATTCCGTCTGTCTGTCATAGCCGGGAATGATGGCATCGTCCGGGCGCTGGAATAGCCGGAATTCACAGTTTCTCACCAGCTTGACGCTGTCATTGTCATATTCGGGAGCACAATACCTGGCAATCCGGGACAACGGCACGACCACCGACGCGCTGATATCATCCTCCATCTGCACCTTTTCCGCGGCGATATAATCCTGGCGCACCTTGAAGGTCCGCCAGCCACCTTCCAGGTCGAAGCCCACGCGCAGGTAGGAAGCGATAATCTTGCGATCCTGCAGTTTCAGTTCATGGCCCGGCGCGCCATCGACGATATCGACGGACAAATGCCTGCGCCAGTCCCTGCCCCAGGCGACGCGGTAGAAGCGCTTGATGAGAAACACCAGGGCAAGAATGTAAGGCGGAATTGACGCCAGCCAGCGATTGTAGGCATCGGTATGGGTGGATGACGGGGTCAGTAACTTTATCACCGATCCCAGGCTGCGTTCCGGGCTGAGCGGCTGGCGCGTGGGGTCACGATCCTCATGCTCGAAACCCGGTTTGAAGCGTCCCGTGTAATCCTTTGCAAATATTTCCTCAACCCTGGCCAGATCCTTATGCAGATCGTTGACGAACAGTGGATTGTAAAGCACTGCATCCTCGATGGATTTGGAGATTTCCGACTTGCCGCCTCCGGAAACGGTACAGGGTTTGTGGCAGAATGTACCCTCCGGCTCGGTGCCCACCAGCCGCCAGGAAGGCGCCCCGGGGTGCTTCATCATTTCTATTTTGTAGCCATTGGGCTGCATATAGATTTTGCCCGGCTGCAGCCTGATGGTCTGTTTGCTTCCGTCCCGGTACCAGCAAATCGTTTGCGCATTCAAATCCATGCGCAGATCCTGGGGAACATAAACGACATCAGGGAAGCGCTTGTCGATCGCATAGCCTTCCGGCATGGGCTGCATCAGGTCGCCATAGCGACTCAGCATCTCGGTGAAACTGTAACCCGGTTCCCGGGTCAGACTGCCGGCGCCATATTCATCACCATGGCTGCGCCGCGGGAAGGCAAGCGCGCCGCCGGCATGCTCCTCTTCGGCAAGACCGAACAGATTGGCGGCATAGCTGATCTGGGTCTTCACTTCTTTCTTGCAATAACCGAAATAGTTGTCGGCCAGCAGTGTCACGATGACGCCCTGTTGATCACGCGCGGTGATCTTGAATGCCTGGCCATCGTTATACAATTCATCAGGCTCCCGCCAGCACATGGCATCGGCCCGCTGACGCTCGCTGGCAGCGTCCCAGTGCGGCAGTCCCAATTCTTTCTTGGTCAATCGGGTCAGATGCGGGGCCAGGATCACGCAGCCAGTATGCCCTGTCCAGTGTAGCACGTCCAGCGCGGCATCGAATTCCGGCAGTGCCGGATTGCCGCCATTGGCAAATATGCTTTCCACGAAATCCAGATTGCTGACCAGGCTGCCGGGCGCAAAAAAGCGGATTTCCATGGTCTTTTCCGCCTCCAGGCCGGGGATTTCCGGACAGACCACCGGACACAGCAACAGCGATACAAACATTCTTGCCGGTTCCGGCTGCCTGGCGGTAAAGGGCAGTATCAGCATATCCTCCGGTGGCTTCAACGCATGTTGCAGCATCAGGGCAAAGGTCTTTTTGGGCGTGGTTTTCTTGTCGCCCGGAACTGGCAGCCCGCCCGCCGCGATATGAAAGGACCCCTTGGTAGTCCGGCGGTCATTGACCGGATTATGCAAAACACCCTGTTTCAGACGGTAACTGTCCACCAGTCCGGAATGAAATTCATCCTCGTCGATGGGCAGGGAAAGTTCCCGGGCAATGCCATGTCTGTCCAGTTCGAAAGTCATGGTCGGCAAGGCGGGCTGCCTGGGAAGATCCAGATCGGACAGATAACCCTGTAGGAAATCCTGGATACGCTGATCCACGGGATAATAACTGGATGCCAGCTTCCTGCTCTTCTCCAGGTAGCTGCGCAGCATGTCATGTGCGGTTTCTAGAAAATCGGCGGAGGCATCGGCAAGACACACCGGCTGACCGCAGGAAGCCAGTTTCAGGTTGATGTAGAGATGCAGTTTTTTGCTGTCCAGTTGCCGGTTACAGCCAAATTCATCGAGACCAAGTCCCTGTTGCAGATCCATAGTTCACTCGTGCCCGGATGAGGGAAGCTGCATCAACTCTGCTTCCATTTGATATTGCAGCCGATGCTGGGAAACTGCTGAGCACTGATTGGCTTGCCGGCAAGCAGATTGTCCAGGGCATTGCGCAAATCCCTGCCGGTCAGCGGCTCGTTGTTTTTCGGTGTCGCCGCATCCAGACGTCCCCGATAGACACAGGCCAGATTGGCATCGAAGACATAGATATCGGGTGTACAGGCAGCCTGGTAGGCCCTGGCCACTTCCTGGCTTTCATCGTACAGGTAGGCGGCAAAGGGATTGCCCCAGTCAAGCATCAACTGACGCATCTTGTCGGGGGCGTCCTGCGGATAATTTTCGATATCGTTGGCGCTGATGGCGATGCTGCTGATGCCCCTGGGGGCATAGGACCGGGCGATATCGATCAACTGTTCTCTGACATGCAGCACATAGGGGCAATGATTGCAGATAAACAGTATCACCGTGCCCTTCCCGCCGCGCAGATCCTGCAGGCTGAAATGCCGGCCGGTGACGGTATCGGGCAAATTGAAATCCGGAGCAATGGTGCCCAGTGGCATCATGCTGGAAGGTGTTGCCGCCATGGTTTCCTCCTGATTCGTTACAGTGAATTCAAATTGACAGCACAGGCCAGAGCATAATTTTGCCTGGCCGGGCAGTCAGGGACTATCTACCAGTGCAAAAGGTGTGACAGTCCAAATGGTTGATAAAGCTCGCGGAGCTTGTCCACCCTGCTATAGCATAATGACGATTGTTGTGCATCACTTGTTCTTCTTCACATACAGGTCGGTGATCGTACCGTTGATCATTTCCGCCGCGAAGGCGAAGGTTTCCGCAAGCATCGGATGTGGGTGAATGGTCAGGCTGATATCATCGACATCGGCACCCATTTCCAGCGCCAGCACTGCCTCGGAAATCAGTTCCCCGGCATTGGGGCCGACCATGCCGGCACCCAGTATCCTGCCGGTCTCCTTGTCGCTGAGTATCTTGGTCATGCCTTCCTTGCGTCCCAGACTCAGGGAACGGCCGCTTGCCGCCCAGGGAAAAACTCCCTTGTCATAGGCAATGCCTTTCGCCCTGGCCTCGTTTTCGGTGAGCCCCATCCAGGTCACTTCCGGATCCGTATAGGCCACGGCAGGAATGGTCAGGGCATCGAAACCGGCCTTCATGCCACAGATCACTTCCGCGGCGACCTTGCCTTCATGCGCCGCCTTGTGAGCGAGCATCGGGTTGCCGACGATGTCGCCAATGGCAAAGATATGCGGGACGTTGGTGCGCTGCTGCCTGTCCACGGCAATAAAGCCCTTGTCGTCCACATTGACGCCTGCTTTCCCGGCATCGATCCTCTTGCCGTTGGGACGCCGTCCCACAGCCACCAGTACCACATCGAAGACTTCCGATTCCGGTGCGCCGACGCCTTCAAAGGAGACCTTCAGGCCATCCTCCTGTGCAGTGATTTCGTGAACCCGTGTTTCCAGCCAGATATTGTCATACTGCTTCTTGATGCGGTTATGCAGGGGCCTGACCAGATCCTTGTCGCAGCCGGGAATAATCTGGTCCATCAGTTCCACGACGCTGATCTTTGCCCCGAATGCATGATACACCGTGGCCATTTCCAGCCCGATGATGCCGCCGCCGACGATCAGCATTTTCCTGGGAATATAGTCCACCTGCAGCGCATCGGTGGAATCCCACAGACGCGGATCATCGTTGGGGAAAATGGGTATTTTGGTCGGATGGGAACCTGCGACGATGACCGCCTGGTCGAAAGTAATGGTGCTGTCTCCATTCTCGCCTGTCACCACTACTGAATGGTCGCTGAGAAAATGTCCCACACCCTGAACCAGGTTGATCCCGCGTTGCTTGACCAGCCCCGCCAGGCCAACGTTCAGGGTCTTGGTGACACTTTCCTTCCAGGCGCGGATCTTGTCCAGATCGAATGTCGGTTCACCATATTGAATGCCGTGCCTGGAAAACTCGTCGACCTCGTGAATGATCTGTGCCATGTGCAGCAGTGCCTTGGAAGGGATGCAGCCGACATTCAGACACACGCCGCCAAGTACCGGATAGCGTTCGATCAGGGTCACTTTCTTGCCCAGATCCGCGGCGCGAAATGCCGCGCTGTAGCCACCCGGGCCGCCGCCCAGCACCAAAACCTCGGCATGTAAAACAGATTCAGTCATCTTGTTGTTTCTCCCAGCATTAAAGCAATAAACGGCGAATGTCGCCGAGATATTCGGCAATGGCCACGACAAAACGAGCGCCATCGGCGCCGTCGATGACGCGGTGATCATAGGTCAGATCCAGAGGCAGCATCAGGCGTGGTTCGAATTCCTGGCCATTCCAGACCGGTTTCATGGCGGCGCGGGATACACCCAGAATAGCGACTTCCGGGGCATTGACGATGGGTGTAAATGCCGTCCCGCCGATGCCGCCGAGGCTGGAAATGGTCATGCAGCCACCCTGCATATCGGCTGGCAAAAGTATTCCCTGCCGTGCTTTGGCGCTCAATTCAGCCATGGCATCGACCAGGCCGATAATGGATTTCTGATCGGCGTCTTTGATTACCGGCACCACCAGACCATTGGGGGTATCGACGGCGATACCGATATTGTAGTATTTTTTCAGAATCAGCTTGTCGCCATCAGCCGACAGCGAGGCATTGAATTGGGGATACTGACGCATGGCCGCCAAAAGTGCCTTGATGATGAATGCCAACGGGGTGATTTTCTTGCCTTCGGTGCCCTGCTGCTGACTCAAGGATTTCCGGAAGGCTTCCATTTCCGTGATGTCCGCCTCCCCATGCTGCGTAACCATGGGCAGATTCAGCCACACCCGGCTCATGCCCTGACCGGTCAGGCGCTTGATTTTACTCAGCGGCTTTTCTTCAATGTCGCCAAACTGGGAAAAATCCACCGCCGGTATGGCAGGAATGCCGCCACCGGAAACCCCGCCGGCAGACATCACCTGCTTGACGAATTTTTTCACGTCGTCTTTCAGGATACGGCCCTTGTTGCCGCTGCCCTGCTCTATTTTGCCTATGTCCACTCCCAGTTCGCGTGCAAAGCGCCTCACGGCCGGTGAGGCATGTGCCTTGGTGGATACCCTGCCGGCAGCCGGCGGTGACGGAGGAGCCGCTGCCGGTTGCGGTTTTTGCACCGCCTTGGCTGCAGCCTGTTGTTCTTCAGGTTGGGCTGCGGTTTCGCCCGCTTCAGGCTTTTCCTGCGAAGCTTCCGGCGTCTCTTTCGCAGGCCTGGCAATTTCTTCGGTACTTGCCCGTACCGTGGCAATCAGCGAACCCTCAGAAACGGTATCACCGACCTTGACCATGACCTCCTCCACTGTGCCGGCCGCGGAAGCGGGCAGATCCATGGTTGCCTTGTCGGATTCCATGATCACAATCGTCTGGTCAAGCTCGATGACATCACCGGGTTGTATCAACACTTCAGCCACTTCCACATCGGAGACGTTGCCAATATCAGGAACTTTCAGTTCAATTAAAAAACTCATTGTCTTTCTCTGCCTCAGATTAACCAGGGTGCCGTTGTATCCGGATCGAGATCGTACTTGGCAATTGCCACCTCGATTTTGGCTGCATCGAAGCGATCACTGTCCGCCAGGCCTTTCAACGCGGCAATGGTGATATGGTAGCGATTCACTTCAAAGAAACCGCGCAGTTTCTCCCTGGTATCCGAACGACCGAACCCGTCCGTGCCGAGTACCGTATAGGGCGCATCGATATAGGCGCGTATCTGCTCAGGGAAGGCCCTGACATAATCACTGGCGGCAATAACCGGCCCATCCTGATCGGCCAGACAGCGGGCAACATGGGCTTGCCGCGGTCTTTCCGTGGGGTGCAGGCGATTCCAGCGTTCACAGGACTGGCCATCCCTCGCCAGCTCGGTGAAACTCGGACAGCTCCACAGGTCTGCTTCCACCTGCCAGTCCTCACGCAGCAGTTCCGCCGCGGCGACAACCTCATTGAAGATGGTTCCCGAACCCAGCAGCTGTACCCGGGGAAGATCCCTGGCAAATCCGGGCTTGAACAGATACATACCCTTCAGAATGTCTGCTTCCACACCCTCGGGCATGGCTGGATGAGCATAGTTCTCGTTCATCACGGTAATGTAATAAAACACGTCCTGCTGTTCGGCATACATGCGCCGCAGACCATCCTGAACGATCACGGTCAGTTCATAGGCATAGGTGGGATCATAGGACACGCAGTTCGGCACGGTCGCGGCAATGATGTGGCTGTGACCGTCTTCATGCTGCAGACCTTCGCCATTCAATGTCGTTCTGCCTGCGGTACCGCCCATCAGAAAACCCCGGCAACGCTGGTCGGCGGCCGCCCAGATCAGGTCCGCGACACGCTGGAAACCAAACATCGAATAGTAGATGAAGAACGGAATCATCGGCACGCCATGGGTGGAATAGGATGTTCCCGCGGCTATCCAGTCGCAAAGGCCGCCAGCTTCATTGATACCTTCCTGCAGCACCTGGCCATGCTTGTCTTCCTTGTAAAACATCAACTGCTCGGCATCCTGTGGCGTGTAAAGCTGACCGACCTGGGACCAGATGCCCAGCTGCCGGAACATCCCCTCGATACCAAAGGTACGCGATTCATCGGGCACGATGGGCACCACCTGCCGGCCGACATTTTTGTCCTTGACCAGCACATTGAGTATTTTCACAAAAGCCATGGTCGTGGAAATGTCATGGCCCTTGCGGCTGCCCTGCAGCATCGCCTTGAAGGCGCTCAAGGGCGGAATCGTCAGGGAATAGGCCTTGTCCCTCCTGGCCGGCAGATAGCCGCCCAGCGCCGCGCGGTGCTGGCGCATGTAATTCAATTCCCTGGAATCCTCGACAAAGGTCAGATAGGGTAATTCAGTGAGTTCATCGGTACTGACCGGCAGTTCATACTTGTCACGGAAGTGGCGGATGGATTCCAGCGACATTTTTTTCTGCTGATGGGAGGTGTTCTGGGCCTCTCCCGATTCTCCCATGCCATAACCCTTGACTGTCTTGGCGAGAATGACCGTGGGTTGCCCGCTATGGTTGACCGCCGCGTGATAGGCCGCATAGACCTTGATGGGATCATGACCGCCCCGGTTCAGCTCCCAGATATCACGGTCGGTCAAATCCGCAACCAGTTCCTGCAGTTCCGGGGTGTTGAAAAAATGTTCGCGAACATAGGCGCCGTCCTTGGACTTGAAGGTTTGATAGTCGCCATCGACGCATTCCATCATGCGCCTGCTGATCAGGCCTTTCCTGTCCCTTGCCAACAGTGGATCCCAACGGCGCCCCCAGACCACTTTGATGACATTCCAGCCTGCTCCACGGAACACGCCTTCCAGTTCCTGAATGATCTTGCCGTTGCCGCGCACCGGACCGTCCAGGCGCTGCAGATTGCAGTTGACGATAAAGATCAGGTTGTCCAGCTTTTCCCGGCCAGCCATACCGATGGCGCCCAGCGTCTCTGGTTCGTCGGTTTCACCATCCCCCAGAAAAGCCCAGACCTTGCGCTTCGCCGTGTTGGCCAGACCACGATCCTGGATGTAACGCATGAAGCGCGCCTGGTAGATGGCCATGATCGGACCCAGTCCCATGGAAACCGTGGGAAACTGCCAGAACTTCGGCATCAGCCAGGGGTGCGGATAGGAACTCAGGCCCTTGCCGCCCACCTCCTGGCGGAAATGATTCATCTGCTCCTCGCTGAGCCTTCCCAGTAAAAATTCCCGTGCGTAGTTTCCCGGAGCCGAATGCCCCTGATAGAAAATCAGATCCCCTCCGTGCTGGTCAGACGGTGCATGCCAGAAATGATTCTGGCCAACATCATATAACGTGGCAACCGATGCAAAACTGGCGATATGCCCGCCGACATTGGTGCTCTGATTGGCTTTCAGGACCATGACCATGGCATTCCAGAGCACATAGGAACGAATTTTGCGTTCTATGCTGGTATCTCCAGGAAAACGCGGCTGCAATTCCACAGGAATGGTATTCAGATAGGCGGTATTGGCGCTGAAGGGAATGTCAGACCCCGATTGCCTCGCAAGGTCGACCAATCTTTCGATCAAATACTGGGCACGCTCCCGGCCTTCTTCCTCCAGAACGGCTTGCAGGGATTCCAGCCATTCCCGTGTTTCAAGCGGATCAACATCTTCCTGTACGGCATTAGCCGAATTCAATCTCGTATTCATTGGTCACTCTATCAATGTAAATTTAATGCAGGGAATAATCTCAATATGTCCATTGCAAGGCAAACAAAATATCCATTTTAACACTTTGCACAGATGGAAAATATATTATTCAGCGGATTGTTTACTACAGGACTGCCTGTTATTGTCAAGGTCATGGCAAAGCATAATCGACGGCATGATTTCAACGGGGCCTCGGGTATAATCCGTAGCAACCGGACAGTTTACTTACCACAAAATACACAACGAGGCACAAAAAATGACCGAAAACTGGATTGCCCCCTCCATCCTTTCTGCAGACTTCGCCCGGCTGGGTGAAGAGGTGGACAATGTCCTGGCCGCAGGCGCGGATATCGTCCATTTCGATGTCATGGACAATCATTTTGTCCCGAATCTGACCATCGGCCCGCTGGTTTGCTCGGCCCTGCGAAAGCATGGCGTCACCGCGCCGATCGATGTGCATCTGATGATCGAACCGGTGGACCGTATCGTGCCTGATTTTGCCAAGGCCGGCGCCAGCTACATCACTTTCCATCCGGAAGCGTCGGTGCATATTGACAGAACCCTGCAACTGATCAAGGACAACGGCTGTAAGGCGGGTCTGGTATTCAATCCAGGCACTCCGTTGCATTACCTGGATTATGTCATGGACAAACTGGACATGATTCTGTTGATGTCCGTCAACCCGGGTTTCGGCGGCCAGTCCTTCATCCCTTCGGCGCTGGACAAGCTGCGCGAAATCAGAAAAAGAATCGATGACAGCGGCCTCGATATACGCCTGGAAATCGATGGCGGCGTCAAAATTGACAACATCAGGGATATCAAAGCAGCGGGCGCCGATACCTTCGTTGCCGGTTCGGCCATTTTTGGCAAAGGCGATTACAAACAGATCATCGACTCCATGCGCGCAGAAATGGCGAAAGCCGGCTGATTGCATTTATCTTCGCCGCACCGAGCCGCCCAGCTCTGGCCGGCGGTTCGGCGCCTTCTTGACAGCTGAGCAGCTTACTCCCCGCTGAAATCAGGGCTTATCGTCACATCAGCGGCAGTATCTGCTCCAGCAACTTGCCATTGGTCACCAGAATCTGCTTGGGAAAGATCCCCGGATTGCCTTTGAAGTCCGTCACGGTCGCACCCGCTTACATGGCGATCAAGGCGCCGGCGGCAACATCATAGAGATTCAGTTCCTGCTCCCAGTAGGCATCGAGCTGCGCATCGGCCACCATGCAGATATCCATTGCCGCGGAGCCAAAACGGCGCTGCCCGGTGGTATTCTGGGCAATTCTGCTGAAGCGCTGCAGGTTGTTGTCTTCCAGGTAGCTGCGCAGGCAGGCAAAGCCGGTGGCGACCATGGCATCACCAAGATTCTGTTCGCCGGACACCCTGATGGGCAGGCCGTTTTTCCAGGCCGCCATGCCTTTTTCGGCGCAATAGTAATCATCCACGGCGGGCGCATACACCGCACCGAAGACAATGTCCCCGGCGATCTCCAGCGCGACGCTGATGGACCAGAAATACTGCCCCTTGGTAAATGAATGCGTACCGTCGATGGGATCGACGATCCAGCGCTTGGACTGATTTTCACTCTGGCCGCTTTCTTCCCCCCAGAAACCGTATTGCGGATATTCCCTGCTCAGGGCTTCTTGCAAATAGGCCTCGACAGCGACATCGGCTTCAGTGACCAGATCCCGGGAGCTTTTTTTCGTGACTTCCAGGTTCTTCAGGTCATTGAAATAATCCAGAGCGATCGACCCTGCCTCCCGAATCACTTTTTCCAGCACCTCGAGTGAAATATACATCAATAGACCCTGTTTCCGGCAAAGTGGCGAACGATACCCGTTGTCAGTGGTTTTTGCAAGGAATTCGGAACGGCTTGCCGGGCAGTGAAATGTTTTGCCCGGTCGAAAATAATGCCGGCTTGTTCACAGTTCACCGATAAACAGCGTTTATCAGCTGCAATCCGGTCAATTCACACATATAATTGTTTTCAGGCCAATCCTCAGGAGACAATAAATGAACGTCAATTCAGCATCATCCAGCGCGCTCAATCTGATCAATAGCAGTCAGCAAAAAACGGCAAATGCCGCCGATGAAATCGCCTCGGCATCGATACAGAACGACGAAGTCGGCGGTTCCGAAAACAAAGCCAGTGACCTGTTCAAACCAATCGTCAGCCTCAAGGAGGCCGAATTCGAAGCCAAGGCCGGGGCGAAAATCCTGCAAACCGAAAATAAAACGCTGGGCACCCTGCTCGATATCAAGGCATAAAATCATTCTGCACAGTGGCAACCTCTCTGGACTCTCCGGCATTCCAGCAGGGAAGTCTGCCTGCAGAACACTTGAATGCGCCCGGACAAAATCACCAACAAATATTTATCCTGCACAGGTAATATACTCTCCGCACATGAATTTTAAGCACCTCAGCAAACTCTTTTTTGCCGATGGCTGCGTTGAAAAAACTTGCTGTAGATTGCTACAGCGGCGTTTTTTCGCCTTGCCCTCAACAAAAAATAGCCCACCGAAATGCCAAATCCATGTGCGAAGAGTACAGCGACTGCAGCCGCTCCCAGTAATAATTATTCACAGACTCACTCTGACCGGGATGCCCAACGCCCGGATCTGCCCGGCAAAGTCATGCAGCAGTTCAGGCGCCACTCTGGCCAGATGTGCCGCCTCAGGCTGATGTGACGGCCGCGCAAGCGTATAGAGCAACACTCCCTGCAGCGTGGTTTTCTCCCGCAATTCACTCAGCAACTGCAAATATGCACGCCTTTCCCGGGCAATAAAATCCTGGTCTTCGAGATCGACCAGACAGGTTTGCAGCCAGGTCGGGCACAACCTGGCCGACAGCAGTAAATTATCGATGTAATTTCGCTGGGAAATCGCGGCATGATTCAATACCTTGCGGCCTTCAGGAGTGGCGCTGTCGAGCTTGAACCACACCTGACCATGGTAATGATGCAATTGCTGCAGTCCTTGCTGCACCTCCGGACGGTGAATCAGGCTGCCATTGCTGATCAACACGAATTTACAGCCCTCCCCGCCCAAAACCTCACGCATGACACGCCCGATAAGGGCCACAGCCGGAGCAAACTGCCTGACACTGGTGGGTTCGCCATTGCCGGAAATGGCAATATCCCGAATTTCCCGCTGCTCCGCGGGCACCTGAAAACGCTCATAGAAATCGCCCTGCAGCAGATCCAGCAAAAAGCCGCGCAGTTCTTCCTCCAGCAACGCCATGTCCAGGTCGGGGTCGGTGCCACGTACCAGGCCGGGCACCTGACAATAGATGCAGCGCCAGTTGCAGGCATTGTTGATATTGAAATTGACGCCCACCGACAAGCCCCCCGCGCGTCGCGACAACACCGGGTAGATGTACTGTAAACCTGCGGCATCGCGACTGTGATCTGTGGTGGTCAGCTTGTTGTTCCTGCTGTTTTTCTGAAACATCGATTGTCCGGCACAATTTAGATAAAATATGCTATTCTAATGCGCTCAAGGTTATTTTTATTCCTTTTTATCAATTTTTTTGGAGCATACGAAATGAGTGAAAGAATTGTCATGCGTACCGGCGAGGCTCTGGTTGCCGGCGGACCTCCGGGAACAGCCGCTGAACCGGAAATCGTCATCGGTGAACTGGACGGACCTGTTGGCACTGCGCTGGCGACATTAACCGGCGACCAGGTACAGGGCCACTCCCGGGTCTTCGCTATTCTGAACACCGATATCCAGGTTCGCCCGGTTACGTTGATGGTCAGCAAGGTCACCGTCAAAGGTAAAATGGCTGCCCGCTACACCAACATACTGATGGGTACGGTCCAGGCAGCCATTGCCAATGGTGTCCTGGATGCCGTGCGTGCCGGCGACATCCCCAAGGAAAAAGCCAACGATCTGGGTATTATCGTTTCCGTCTGGCTGAATCCCGGCGTCGCCAGCGACGACAACCTGGATCATCAGATTTTATTCGACATTCACCGCAAGGCCACGGCTCAGGCGATCCATAAAGCGATGAGCAACACACCGGACATCGACTGGCTGCTGGAAAACCAGGACAAAATCACCCACAAGTATTTCCAGATGGGCCTGGATGGAAAAATCTAGCACAGCAGCCATTATCCCTGTCGGCAGGATTGCTTTATGACACCATGATTAGCAAAAGTCTTTTTTGTAATCACCCGTCGATATAAAAATGCTGCTGTATTGCCCTTGCAGTACAAGGAAAAACCCGGCTCCCTCAGCCGGGTTTTTTTTGCCTGCCGCTTCGTGCGGCGTCTGATCCTTGAGCGCCGGGATACTTATATGCAGCCATTCCTGCATCATCTCTTTAACCTCGGTCCTGGCCATCAACTCTTCGCTTTCACTGTCCGCAGGCCTTGGCCCGGCGGCGGGATTGTTCTGCTGGGATCGTTGCGTCCCACTGTTGACATGCCTTTGCCAGCATTCATACTGTCTATTCTCGCATATCCGCCAGTTAGCGACAAAAACGCCGGGATCGAAGCCGAAATTACTGATGCCACCAGGGTAAACATTCAGAGACCCTCTCAATATCTCCTTCGCCCTTCGGGAGAAAGCTGGGATGAGGGTTTCAAATAACGGTCTCTGAATATTTACCCGCCAGGCAGGTAACAAACTGCAGTGTTTTTCAAATATGGACTTGCATCGGATCGATGCCGGCTCTGCGCAAATGTACAGCAACAGTGGCAATGAAATCCTGCTTTGCAGCCATTGCCGCCGGACCACGCAGCGTCCACCAGTCATGGTTGTCACCCAGAACCTCATCGAGAGCATTAAAGATCGCGATGCTACGCGATTTCCCGTAACTTATCGCGCGCCCATGCTGGGCGTACACAATCGCATGCACCAGCACTGCCGTAAGCGTCACGCATTTGCAAAGAGCCGCAAAATACGCGCCACTCACGGCAACCTGTGATGCAGGCGTTATGAGCACCTAAGCAAAACAACGCGATCCCGTGATTCTAGGTATAGAATATAGCTTTCGAGTTAGTTCCCGTCTATAAATGACGGGAACTAATCCGGCACAGGTAAGTGCCGGCATAATCAATGGCCACAAGCCATTGTTTATGAAGAAAACAGCAAATCGCATTTGCTGTTTTATTTCTATAAACACCCCATGGATGGGTGTTTATAGACTCTAACGAGTCAGCGAAGCTAGTCGGGAACCACAATCAGGTGGTGATAAAAAGAGCGAACAGGATGACCCTAAAAGAAAGCGAAATCGAAAAAAATTTAATCAACAAGCTCGAAGAGCTGAAATACAGCTACCGCCCAGACATCCGCGACAAGGCCGCATTGGAACAGAATTTTCGCGAGAAGTTCGAAGCGCTGAACCGTGTCCGCCTGACCGACGCGGAATTCGCCCGCCTGCGCGATGAGATCATCAACGCCAATGTCTTCCAGGCCGCCAAGACCTTGCGAGACTACGGCTATTTTCAGCGCGAAGATGGCACGCCCTTGCATTACATGTTGGTCAATCTCAAGGATTGGTGCAAAAACGACTTTGAAGTCACCAACCAGCTACGCATCAACACCGACAACAGCCACCATCGCTATGATGTCATTCTGCTTATCAACGGCCTGCCGCTGATTCAGATCGAGCTGAAAACGTTAGGGATAAACCCGCGTCGGGCCATGGAGCAGATCGTTGAATACCGCAATGACACAGGCAACGGCTACAGCAACACGCTACTGTGCTTCATGCAGCTGTTCATCGTCAGCAACCGCGATCAAACCTGGTATTTCGCCAACAACCAAAGCCAACACTTCGCCTTCAATGCCGACGAACGTTTCCTGCCCATCTATCAATGGGCCGAGGAAGACAACAGCAAAATCACTCACCTGGACGATTTTGCCGAGAAGTTTTTGGCCAAATGTACCTTAGGAAGGATGATCAGCCGCTACATGGTGCTGGTCGTCAACGAACAGAAGCTGTTGATCATGCGTCCCTACCAAATCTATGCGGTCAAGGCCATTGTTGACTGCATACACCAGAACCGGGGCAACGGCTACATCTGGCACACCACCGGCAGCGGCAAGACGCTCACCTCCTTCAAGGCCTCCACCCTGCTCAAGGACAACCCCGACATCGAAAAATGCCTGTTCGTGGTGGACCGCAAGGACCTCGACCGCCAGACCCGCATCGAATTCAA
>Ga0114931_10006095_pt1 | contig 14855 bp, 9 predicted proteins | sample 2SBtaG_FD_89579 | JGI IMG/M metagenome (GOLD analysis project Ga0114931, IMG submission 89579) | Deep subsurface microbial communities from Kolumbo volcano to uncover new lineages of life (NeLLi) - 2SBTROV14_V59a metaG | ecosystem: Environmental > Aquatic > Marine > Volcanic | place: Kolumbo...
GTCATGGCAAAATTGGGGCTAATGGTCAGCATCTTGCGGTAGGCGCGCCACAGTTCCGCGCCGCTTTCCTTGTCGGCGAACACTTCCATCTCGCGCTCATCCAGAATTTCAATGTAAGCAAAATATTGGCACAGCGGCATGACCTTTTCGGTGAGCAACTCCACACAGAACTGGGCGTCGCCTGATTGCGTATAGCCGTCAGAAGCCTGCGCCACGTAAATATTCCACGCTTCGTCCGCATAGCGCTCATAGATGATGTCCAGCATTTCCTCCAAAGCCGTGCTGACAATCGTGCCGCCGCTTTGGCGGCTGTAGAAGAACGTTTGTTCGTCAACCTCCTCCGCTTCATGGGTGTGACGTATAAAGACGATATCGACTGTCTCATAGCGCCGGCGCAAAAAAAGATGTAGTAGGATGTAAAATCTCTTGGCGAGATCTTTCTCGCGTTCTCCCATGGATCCCGAAACGTCCATGAGGCAGAACATAACCGCTTGACTGGTTTCAACGGGGCTTGGCGCATAGGCATTATAGCGCACGTCGATGGGATCAATGTAGGGTATTTTGCGCGCTTTGGCTTCCAGCGTTTCCAGTTCGTCGAGCAGCAGACGTTTGCGCTTCAGGTCTTCTCCAGAGAGATTGTCTTTGGCCTCCAATGCGAACAACTCACCTTTCAGTGCGGCGATGTACGAGGTTTTCGGCCGCCCCAGCGCCAATCTGCGACCATAGGATTTGCTCATGGTGCGCAACAGATTGATGTTATTGGGAGTGCCCACGGTGGTGAATCCGGCACGGCGGAATTTTAGTTTTTTGATTTTGCTGAGCGAGGTTTTGACAAGATTGGGCAATTCAAGATCTTCAAAAAAGAGATCGAGAATTTCTTCCTGTGTCAGCGTGAACTGAAAATTGTCTTCGCCTTCGCCGTGGTCACTCGCCTGCTTGCCCTTGCCGCCTTCACCTGATTTGGGCTTTTTGATTTTGTCACCTTTGATGAATTCCTTATTGCCCGGATGGATGTAATCCCGGCTGCCGCCTATTTTGTCATAGCGGAAGCGGGGCTCTTCGGTGTTGCGGCTTGGAATGGATATTTTCTGCCCGCTTTCGAAATCGGTGACGGAGCGTTTTTTCAGGGATTTTTGAACCGCCTCCTTAATCTGATTGCGCGCGCGGCGAATAAACCTCTGCCGATTGCTCAGGCTTTTGCCCTTGGGGTTGAGACGGCGGTCAATAAAATGCGTCATAGCCTGGCCAAATTGAATCCCCGGCCGCTTGGAGAGCAGCGCGGATTGGAGAAAAGGGCGATGCGCTAACCTGCCTTGTTGACGCGCATATACCATTCAACGAGCCGGCGAACTTGCCGGTTGGTGTACTGTCGCGAAAGCATCCGTTCGACGAAATCCTTGTGTTTGGTTTCGGTGTCACTGTCTTTTTTGGATTCGAAACTGATCACCGGCAAAAGATCTTCCACCTGGCTGAACATGCGTTTCTCAATCACATTGCGTAATTTCTCATAAGATGTCCAGGCGGGGTTCTTGCCGCTGTTGGCGGCCCTAGCACGCAAAGAGAATTTCACGACCTCATTGCGGAAATCTTTGGGATTGGCAATGCCGGCTGGCTTTTCGATTTTTGACAGCTCCGTGTCGATGGCCGAACGGTCCAGCAACTGGCCGGTATCGGGATCTTTATAATCCTGATCTTCAATCCACGCATCGGCATAAGAGATGTAGCGGTCAAACAGATTTTGTCCGTAATCGGAGTAGGATTCCAAATAGGCTTTCTGAATTTCCTTGCCGATGAATTCGGCATAGCGCGGCGCCAGATCTGATTTTATGAAATCAAGATAGCGCTTCTCCATCTCATCGGGGAATTGCTCGCGGCGCAAGGCATGCTCAAGAATGTACATCAGATGGACGGGATCGGCGGCAATCTCTTCCGTGTCATAATTAAATGTTTCAGACAAAACCTTGAAGGCAAAGCGCGTGCTGATGCCGTTCATGCCTTCGTCGACGCCGCCGGCATCGCGGTATTCCTGAACGGTTTTGGCTTTGGGGTCGGTGTCTTTAAGCTTATCGCCATCATAGACGCGCATTTTTGAGTAGAGGTTTGAATTCTCGTGTTCTTTCAGCCGTGTCATGACCGAGAATTTAGCCAGAATATCAAGTGTTTCGGGCGCGCAGGGCGCGTTGCTGAGCTCGCTGCCCTGAAGCAGCTTGTTGTAGATTTGTGCTTCTTCAGTGACCCGCAGGCAATAGGGCACCTTGACCACGGAGATACGATCGAGAAAGGCTTCGTTATTTTTGTTGTTCTTGAAAAGTTTCCATTCCGCTTCATTGGAGTGGGCCAGTACAAGGCCCTGAAATGGAATCGGACCCAAAGCCTCGGTGCCGATATAATTGCTCTCCTGCGTTGCGGTCAGCAGAGGATGCAAGACCTTGATCGGCGCCTTGAACATTTCAACAAATTCCAGCAAGCCCTGATTGGCGAGGCAAAGCCCGCCGGAATAGGAATAAACGTCCGTGTCGTCCTGGCTGTAATGCTCAAGTTTGCGGATGTCGACTTTGCCGACCAGCGCGGAGATGTCCTGATTGTTCTCGTCACCCGGTTCTGTTTTGCAAATGGCAATTTGGCGCAACTTCGAAGGATAAAGACGCACGACTTCAAACTTGGAGATGTCGCCGCCAAATTCATCCAGCCGCTTGAACGCCCAGGGCGACATGATGCCGGTCAGCCGGCGCTTTTCAATGCCGTATTTATCTTCCAGCAGGGCCGCCATTTCATCTGACTGAAAGAGACCGAGAGGCGATTCAAAAACCGGACTGATCTGGTCGCCGGCTTTCAGAACATAAATCGGGTTGGCCTCCATCATATCTTTCAGGCTCTCGGCCAGCGAGGACTTGCCGCCGCCGACGGGTCCGAGAAGATAAAGGATCTGTCTTTTTTCTTCCAACCCCTGCGCGGCGTGTTTGTAATAGCCGACAATGCGTTCGATGGTGTCTTCCATCCCGAAGAAATTTTTGAAGGATGGATAGCGTTTGATGGTGCGGTTGAAAAAGATGCGCGACAGGCTCGGGTCTTTGCTGGTGTCACAATATTCAGGCTCGCCGATGGCGGCAATCATACGTTCGGCCGCCGTGGCGTATTTCATGGGATCATCACGGCAGGCGAGAAGATAATCCCTCAAACTCATGGTTTCATGTTTTTCGCGACTATACGTTTTCGTAAATGCGTCAAAGACATCCATGGTTACGGCCTCTTTTTTCCGAGATGTGAGTTCAGAACGTTTATCTGGCTCGTGGAGATAGTGTCTGACTCAATCCATAAAAACTTATTAACCCTCTTTGTTTTTTTGTTGTGCTTCGTCTGTACTTTGTTTGTGCGATTCGAAGGCACGCTAACTTTTAAGTTGGGCGACAATGCGGCGTGGAATCGAAAAAGCGGTGATTGTCATGACAAAAATAGGTTTGCCACGGCCGCGCAAAACTTTTTCCTGCACTGCAATATAATCAGATTCCTATATATATATGTTGGGGTTGGAGGGCGTGCGTTCAAGAGACGAGACCCCGGATCCGCTGGATCGTGATCGCGTGGCCGCATCACGATTTGATCAGGATGGCGCGCGATCTATCTTGAATCTGCCTTATTTCTCGCATGAAGCCGCCGCATTCCCTCTTTATCCTTGAAAGGGTCAGGCATATTCTTTGTCTGTGGGAGGCGCGCGCTTTTTTCCGGGCGCGCGCATGAGAAGGGAAAAGACTCATGACCCACCGCGCATCATCATCATTCACGTCAGCCTTGTTGTCCTTCAGTTTAAAAGCTCTTGGTCTTCTTCTGCTGCTCTTTGCCGGCGCCTCCTGGAGCCAGGCGGCGCAAAGCTCTGACGCGCAAACGTTCGCCGTGTCTCCCCTCGTTGAAGTTGATCGCCCGCTGGTGCTGGCCGGAGACGATGCCCCGCTTTTTGTGCTTGTGCGTTTGCGCGCCATGGATCTGACCCCTGCTCAGATTGCCGCCCGCCCGCCGGTCAATCTGTCTCTGGTGCTCGACCGCTCCGGCTCCATGGCGGACAAGGGAAAGATTGAATACCTCAAAAAAGCGGCAAAACTGGCTGTGGACCGTCTGACGCCGCGCGACTACCTGTCCGTGGTTGAATATGATGATAAAATCACGCTGCTCTGGCCGTCCCAGAAGGTGGAATCAACCTTCGCCGTGAAACGCTTGATCGATGCCCTGACGCCCCGGAACACCACCAATCTCGTGGGCGGAATGATGCGGGGTGTCGATGAAGTGGCGGCGCGCGAAGATCAGATGGCAGGCAATAACGCGCTGCACCGGGTCTTGCTGCTGTCGGATGGGCTGGCCAATGCGGGCGTCACCGATCCGGCTAAAATTCGCTCTCTGGTGCGCGGCGCCAAAACCGGCGGCGTGCGGATTTCGACTTTGGGTTTGGGCCGCGATTACGACGAGGATCTGATGCAGGCCATCGCGGAAAATGGCGGCGGCAATTATTATTACATCGAAAACCCGGAACAGATGGCGCGCATTTTTGAGCGCGAACTCAACACAATCTTTTCAACCGTCGCCAAGGATGTGCGTTTTGAATTTGAGCCTGGCGCCGGCGTGAAAGATGTGGAGGTCCTCAGCTTCAGCGATGCCGGCGATCCTCAGGCGACCCACTTTGACATGGAAAGTTTTTATGCCGGGGAAGAGCGCGTCATCCTGCTGCGCATCACACCCAAACCGGGACTGTTTCAATCTGATTCAGGCACGCTTTCCCTCGGGCGCATGGGTTTTAGCTATCAGGACATCTCGACGGGGCAGCGGGCGGCGTTCAACAGTGACGTCATGGTGACGGTCACTGGCGATGAGAGTGCGGCGGTGCGGGCAATCAATCATGAAGTCACGGTCGAGGCCCATCTGTTTGACGCGGAAAAGCGTCATCAACAGGCCATCAAAAAATATGAGCAGGGCGATCACGCCGCAGCCGATGAGATGATTGCCGCATTGCAAAAAGATGTGGAAGCCCAGAATGCGACGCTTGCCGATCCGCGCCTGGCGGGCAAAATCGAGGCCCTGAAGGTGGAACGGACCCAGATGCAACAGGCCCAGGACGCTGGCCAGCAGAAGGCCTATCTGAAAAGCACCAAACAGCGTCTCTTTAACGCCCAGAAGGGCCAGCGTACGCTTTATATGCTGAAGACGGGCGATAAAGGCATGGAAGTGGAAAACCTGCAAAAGGCTTTGAAGGATAAAGGTTATTATCAGGGCCCCGTGGACGGGCTCTATTCATCTGAAGTTCAGGCGGCCATTGAGAAACTTCAAGGCGCCGAGCATTTGACCGTGGACGGCGTGGCGGGCCCTGCCACATTGGAAGTTTTGGGCTTATACTAAAAGGACGGACGCGCACGGGGTTTTACCCGTGAGGCCGCCCGCGCCTTCAACAGGAAGGGGAGAGGGACGATGGTAGTACGCATTCGCCGGGCACGGACAGAGGACGCGGCGGGGATTGCCGGCGTTTACATTGAGTCCTGGCGCGAAACCTATGCCGGGGTGCTGCCGACCGCCATGCTGGTGGGCCTGTCGCAGGAACGCCTGACCGCGCGCTGGCAGCGGCGGTTGAAAACACCAAGCAAGCGCGGGCGGCGCCTGAAAGAGATTTTTGTCGCGGTCGACGAACACGCGGGCGTGGTCGGTTTTGGCGCGTGCGGGCCGTCGCGCGACCCCAAGCTGGGTTTTGTGGCGGAAGTCTATACGCTCTATGTGCACCCCAATCATCTCGGGCACGGCCTGGGCAGCGCCCTGCTGTCCCGTCTGTTTGACAGCCTCATCGGACAAGGTATTGAATCAGCCATCATCTGGGCGCTCAGCGACAATCCCTGCCGGTATTTTTATTCCGCCATCGGCGGGCGCATCGTGGCCGAGCGCACGTCGCAATATTGGGGACGGGAGCTGCGGGAAATGGCGTATGGCTGGCCCAGCCTGATCGGCTGGCGCGCCCTGGCGCCCTGAGGGCATTTGTCTGTGACAAGGCCGTGCCGTGTCTTTTCCCAGTAATAGGGATGGAAGATCAATTGCCACACCCCTTTTGCCGCGGCGATGCACACAAGCGCCCAATAGAGCGGCATGCCCAGAATATGTAAGCGCAAATAACAAAACCCGGTGCGGCGCAATGCCTGTCCGGCGGCCAGGCCCGTGACGGCCAGCGTGGCGGCGAGCAGGCAGAAATTGGCCCATTGAACAACGCTGATATGTTCGGGCAAGCCCGGACCCCCGCCCGTCATGAAGTGCGCGCCGATCAGCAACAGCGACGCCAGGCTCGCCAGGCCCGTTGCGATGGCGCCGCCGATCACCAGTTGAAAGCCGCAAAAACCTCTCCATCCCAGAGCCCGGAACAAGGCGGCCGGGCGGCGCATATGCACAGCCCATGTCTGGCAAAATCCCTTTTGCCAACGCGAGCGCTGCCGGATCCAATTGCCCAGCCGGCTGTTGGCTTCTTCATAAGTGGTGGAACCGATGACCCCGCATGTGCCGCCTTGACACGCGATGCGCATACCCAGATCGGCGTCTTCCGTGACGTTATAAGGGTCCCATCCGCCGATTTTTTTGAGAAAATCCGTGACAAAATGATTCGACGTGCCGCCCAGAGGAATCGGCAGGCCGAGTCGCTGCAAGGCTGGCAGCACGATACGAAACCACACGGCGTATTCGATGGTGAATTGCCGCGTCAGCCAGTTCTGATTCGAGTTGTAAAAACTTAACGGGGCCTGCAGGCAGACAAGGTGTGTGCCGCCGAGCCGGAAAGCCCCGAGCGCCGCCATCAGTTGATCGGGTTCAGGCCGGTCTTCCGCGTCATAAATCACGACATAGTCGCCGCGCGCAAAACGCAACGCATAATTGCACGCTTTGGGTTTGGTTTTGGGCAGGCCCGGCGGAACGACAATCACTTCAAAAGGCGCGCCGGGATTATTGCCTCCGACGGCGGCAAGGGTCTTGGTGTCGTCCTCTTCAAGAATGAGTTTGATGTCGAGACGGTCCTTCGGGTAAGCGAGGCGCGTCAACGCGGCCATCAGACCGCTCACCATTTCCGCTTCATCATACATGGGGATCAGGATGGTGTAGACCGGAAGCGCGGGATTGTCAGCGTGCGGCGGGACCGGGCGGCGCGGCAACGGGCTTTGTTCGGGCTGACGTAAAAGGAGCACGCGGAAGGCCAGGAGGAGAGTGAAGAGAAGGAGCGTCAAGAGGTTGATAAAGTTCAGTGTCGCCCCGGCATCGATCAACGCGCCCGCACCGAAAAGCGCGGCCAGGCTGCCCCCGCACGCCCACTGGCCGCGGGTCAGCCCCCATCCTGCCGAGTGCAGCGGGTCCTGGCGCAGGAGCGCCGAGACAGCATGCTCCGTCAACTGAGGGTGAAACCGCGCATTCATAATGTCGGTGATGGTCTGCGCGGGCGTTTCAATCACACAGTACACACCGTGCGGATCTTTGTACGCCAGCGCCCGGCGCGCGCGCGGGGGATCGGCGGCGGCATAAACAGCGGCGCCGCCCGCGCCGCGCACCGGCACGCACTGGTGGGCGGCATACCAGTCAAAATCCTCCCAGATGAGAAGAGCCGGATCAAAACTGATCGCTTCCCGTGTGCCCGGTCCCCCGTCTGCTCCCACGAATTCCCCCTGCAGCGTTTGATTGTTTTTATAGCTGAGACGCAAATGCAATTGCCAGTTGAGTTTGCAACTTTGACAAGAGATTGCAAGAAAAATTTGATCATCTGCACCCCTCCCCTCACGCAAAAGCAGCCATGAGTTGAATACCTCTTGCAATTGCCTATGATGCGCGTGGAAAACAGTCCGCCTCATGGTGTGGCGCGAGCGCCAGCCTCAAAATCTCAGGGAGAAAAGAATGGAAAACAGCCAGGCCAATGAGGTCAACATTGTCGATATCAGGATGCCGTTCTGGTCGATGGTCGTGTTTATGGTCAAAGCCGCCATCGCTGCCATACCGGCCTTTATCATCCTCGCCTTCGCCTTGTCCGTCATCGGGATGGTTTTCACGGCCATCTTCGGCGGCGTGATGGGGATCGGCATGGGGCGGTTCTGAGTCTCAACGCACCCCCCGCCGTGCCCGGTGGCTTGACGCGGGCATCCACAAGTTTTTTTATTCTGTGCACTAAGTGTCATGGATTGCCGGGTCATGCCCATGGCTCTCTCATTTATTGTGCGCGTCCTCCTATGCGCTTTGTCACCCCCATGGCGTAAGACTGCGGGGGTCCATCTTTTAAGGAGACTCTGTATGGATACCGCGATCAAGTCGCGGGATGGCGAAAGGGAGGGATCGATACCGCGCACGCAAATATAATCAATCGTGAGCCCACCAATCTTTGATGGACCAGTCGGGATTTAAGGTTTTGCCCTTTGGATCGCCGCCTTCCATTTCAATTTCGGCGCGGTAGGCTTTGTCCGAGACGAACGGCCCCAGGGGTTTGAATTCTTTCACTTTCGCCGGGACGATTTTGCCTCCCTGTTTGGGGAGCACTTTGAAATACCCTCCGTCCCGGCCGATCAGCGGGATTGGCCTGTTCCAGCGTGAAAAAACCCGCCGTGCACTGACGGATTGTTCCAGAAAGGCTTCCAATTCATCTTCGTCTTTGCTGAAAAGATATTCATAAGACGCGATAAACTCTTTGATATAGGCCTGCTCGACGATGTGCAGATTGGAGATCACCCAGCAGCGGTCTTCGAACAGCCAGTAATAAGCCATGCCCACCAGTTCTTTCTCTTTTGTGAAATAGGGAAAGAACGGGAAGGCCCGGCAGGCGAGAGACCGGTTTTGCCGCTCGCATTGCGCCGCGCCCTTGCATTCCACCGCGCGGCAATTGTCAGGCAAATCATCGACAATATCGCGCGTCGCCGCATCGTAAGGCGTGAATTTCGACCACAAATCGGTGCGCTTTTTCAGCAGCTTCCATTCTTCCGTGGTGACGATGGGCACCGCATGGCCGGTGGTGCAGCACACCGGCTCGCCGCCGTTCAGCGGCGCGCACATGCGGCCACAATCATAAGCGCCGGAAATGGACGCGCCGAAGCGACGGTAGATTTTATCGTAATCCCTGGCTTTGGCGGTCATGCCCGTTTAGGCTCCCAAGACGTGATTTTGAGCGTGTGGCGATGTGGTGCTTTACGCAAAGCCGCTGATTCGCACAAGGGGGTGAAAATTACCCCCTTGATGTTCCAGTAACTGGAACCCTTATATAGACAAGACTCAATCATCCCCCCCCGTGTCCGGAAAGGGCATGCGAAACACAAGAGAAATGCCATGAGCGTTGTTGATGCCCCTGTTCTGGATGCACAAAAAACCGCCCCGCAAGCCAATTCTGAGCGCGGAAACGCGCCGGCCAACGTGGATTTTCCCATTGAGGGCATGACCTGCGCCGCCTGCGCCGCGCGACTGGAAAAAGCCCTGTCCAAACGTCCCGGAATCGAAGAGGCCGCGGTCAATTTCGCCCTGGAACGGGCCCACGTCGAATTCGACCCTTCGCAGACCGGGCCCTCTGATATCGCTGAGGCCGTCAAACAGATTGGCTTTGAGGTACCGCACACACATTATTCCTTCGGCATTGACGGCATGACCTGCGCCGCGTGCGCCGCACGGCTGGAAAAAGCGTTGAACAAAGTTCCGGGCGTGGCTGAGGCCACCGTTAATTTCGCCCTGGAGCGCGCCGATGTCGACGCTCTACCCGGCGCGATCAACCTGGCCGGACTGGCCGAAGCTGTGGAGCACGCGGGCTTTGAAGCGCGCATGGCATCGGAAGCCGAATCCCAGGCCGAAGCCGACGCCGAACAGGATCAAAAAGCCAAAGCCGAATTGCAGCGCACGCTCTATATCCTCATCGCGTCCGCCATCATGGCCGCGCCCCTGGTGGCGCAGATGATCTCGCATTGGACGAGTTTCGCGTTTCACCTGAAACCCTGGCAGGAATTGCTGTTCGCCGCCCCCATTCAGATTTTTGTCGGCAAGCGCTTTTATGTCGGCGCTTATAAATCCCTGCGCGCGGGCGCGGGCAATATGGACGTGCTGGTGGTGATGGGCACCAGTGCGGCGTTTATTTACAGTCTCTATCTGATGGCGACTTTGGGCGCGGCGGCTGAAGGAGAGCTTTATTTTGAAGCCGCCGCCGTCATCATGACGCTCGTACTGATGGGCAAGTATCTGGAAGCCCGCGCCAAACGCGGCACCACCGCCGCCATCCGCCAGCTCATGGATTTGCGCCCTGAACGCGCGCGTGTGGAGCGCGGCGGCGCGGAGATCGAAGTGCCGGTGAGTGAGGTTCATGCGGGCGATATCGTCATCATCCGCCCCGGCGAGCGCGTGCCGGTGGACGGCGCCGTTCGCGAAGGGTCAAGCGAGCTTGACGAAGCACTGATCACCGGCGAGAGCCTGCCTGTGTTGAAAACCCCTGGCGATCAGGTTACCGGCGGCGCAATCAACGGCACAGGGCTCCTCAAAGTCGCGGCGACGGCGGTGGGGGAGGATTCCACCCTGTCGAAAATCATCCGCCTGGTGGAAAACGCCCAATCCGGCAAAGCACCGGTGCAGCGTCTGGTGGACCGTATCAGTGAAATCTTCGTACCCATCGTGGTCGGTATTGCCGTGGTGACCTTCGGGATATGGATGTTCATCGGCGGCGCGTTCGAACCGGCGCTGATCGCCGCTGTCTCGGTTCTGGTGATTGCGTGCCCCTGCGCGCTTGGCCTGGCGACCCCCACCGCCATCGTGACGGGCACCGGCGCGGCGGCGCGGGCGGGCATTCTCATCAAGGATATCGAATCTCTGGAACGCGCACACAAAATCAACGCTGTGATCTTCGACAAGACCGGCACGCTGACCGAAGGCACACCGAAGATTGTCGCCATGCACGCTCTGACGCTGCCGGATAAAGAAATGCTGCGCCTCGTCGCCTCGGTGCAGCATGCCAGCGAACATCCCCTGGCGCGCGCGGTGACGCAAGCGGCGGAAGAAGAGGGCGTGACCCTCTCCCCCGTCAGCGATTTTCGCAGCCATACGGGAAGCGGCGTGATGGGCGTGGTCGAGGGCAAACAGATCATTATCGGTAACCGCGCGTTCGTTGAATCACAGGGCGTTCAAACAGAAGAGGAAGCGGACCGCGCCGCTTCTTATGAAGCGGAGGGTAAAACGGCGACCTGGATCGCCATTGACGGCATCCTTGCCGGACTTTTGGCGATCGCCGATCCGGTGCGCCCGGAAGCTCGGATTGCCGTTCACGACCTCAAGCACATGAAAGTCAAAACCCTGATGCTGACGGGCGACAGCACATTGGTGGCGCAGGCGGTGGCGCGGGAAGTGGGCGTGGATGAGGCCCGGGGCCCCGTGCGCCCGGAAGACAAATCAGCAGAAGTGGAACGCCTCACCAAAGAGGGCTTTGCGGTGGGCATGCTGGGCGACGGCATCAATGACGCGCCGGCCCTGGCGGCAGCCGATGTCGGCATTGCCATGGGCACCGGCACCGATGTCGCCATGGAGACCGCCGGCATCACGCTGATGCGGCCCGATCCGCGCCTGGTGGCTGCGGCGATTTCCATCAGCCGCGCGACGTGGAACAAGATCCGGCAAAACCTGTTTTGGGCGTTCATCTATAACGTTGTCGGCATTCCGCTGGCGGCGATGGGCATGCTGAGCCCGGCCATCGCCGGCGCGGCCATGGCGTTCAGCAGCGTCAGCGTGGTGACCAATTCTCTCTTGCTGAAAAGATGGCGGCCACATCTCGCCCCCATCACGAAGGATTAAATCCTCTTTACACAAACCAAATACAAGGAGTCAGAAGAAATGGAAAAGATAGAAATCAAAGTGGACGGCATGACCTGCGGCGGCTGCGTCAGCTCCATTCAAAAGGCCCTGAACGCACGCGACGGCGTGAAAGAAGTTGCAGGGTCGGTCGAAGACAAAACCGTCACCATCGACTTTGATCCGGCCGTCATCGGTCAGGTCAAGCTGGAAGAGGCCATAGAGCAGGCTGGTTTCGACGTCGTCAAATAAAGAGACCAACACTCCCTCTGCCCGTAGCCCCATGGTGGCGCGTTTTCAAACGAACAGAATCCCTCTTCGCCTGAAGAAGAGGGTTAACGGCCACGTTAACTTTCAGAACAGAGGCGGCACAAAACGTGGCCGAATCACTGACGGGTTAATTTTCAGGCTTTGTTCACGCACAAAATCTTGTGTTCTCAAGGTGTTAACCACATATTGCAGACCTGTTTCCCTTCCATGCACGCCATGCAGGGCTGGACTGCACCGATGGACCGGGGCTAAGTGCTTGCCCAACACTCCCGCGCGCTTTTAAGATGAACAGCGCCTCCCCCGCCCCTGATTGACAAGGCCTCCCGCACGCAATGACAGACGACACAAAAACCCTCTCCGACTGGCGGGCGCTGGCCGCCAAACAATTGAAGGGCAAGCCGCTCAGCAACCTCACGTGGAAGACGCCCGAAGGCATCGGCGTCAAACCGCTTTACACGGCGGCGGATCTTGAGAACCTCGCCTTTGTCGGCGACCCGGACAGCCTGCCGGGCTTTGCCCCCTATACGCGCGGCGTGCAGGCCACCATGTATGCCGGACGGCCTTGGACCATCCGGAAATACGCCGGGTTTTCCACCGCAGAAGAATCAAACGCCTTTTACCGCCGCAACTTGCAAGGCGGGCAAAAGGGCCTGTCGGTGGCCTTCGATCTGGCGACCCACCGGGGCTATGATTCCGATCACCCGCGCGTAGAGGGCGATGTGGGCAAGGCCGGGGTGGCCATTGATTCGGTCGAAGACATGAAAATTCTTTTCGACGGCATTCCGCTGGACGAGATGTCGGTCTCCATGACCATGAACGGCGCGGTGATTCCCATTCTGGCGAATTTCATCGTGGCGGCAGAAGAACAAGGCGTCGCGCCGGAGAAGCTCACCGGCACCATCCAGAACGACGTGCTGAAAGAGTTCATGGTGCGCAATACCTATATCTACCCCCCTGAGCCCAGCATGCGCATCGTCGCCGACATCATATCTTACGCCTCAAAGCACATGCCGCGCTTCAACACCGTCTCTATCTCCGGCTATCACATGCAGGAAGCGGGCGCGACACAGGTGCAGGAACTGGCCTTCACTCTGGCGGACGGCAAGGAATATGTCCGCGCCGCGCTGGGTGCAGGCCTGAAGGTGGATGATTTCGCACCGCGGCTGTCGTTCTTCTTTGCCATTGGCATGAACTTTTTTATGGAGATCGCCAAACTGCGCGCGGCGCGTCTGCTCTGGGCACGGATCATGTCCGAGTTCGAGCCGCAAAATCCCAAATCATCCATGCTGCGCACCCATTGCCAGACCTCCGGCGTGTCGCTGACGGAACAAGACCCCTACAACAATGTGGTGCGCACCGCCTTTGAAGCGCTGGCCGCTGTGCTGGGCGGCACGCAGAGTCTCCACACCAATGCGCTCGACGAAGCGATCGCCCTGCCGACGGACTTTTCCGCGCGCATCGCCCGCAACACGCAGCTCATCCTCCAGCACGAGACCGGCATCACCCATGTGGTCGATCCACTGGGCGGATCCTATTACATCGAAGCGCTCACCAATTCCCTGGCGGCCGAGGCCTGGAAGCTCATCGAAGAGGTGGAAGAGATGGGCGGCATGACCAAGGCCGTGGTGTCGGGCATGCCAAAACTGAAAATCGAGGAATCCGCCGCCCGGCGCCAGGCGGCCATCGACCGGGGAGACGAGGTGATCGTCGGCGTCAACAAATTCCAGCCTGGCACAAAAGAAGAAATCGAGGTGCTGGACATCGACAACAGCCAGGTGCGTGCTGCCCAGATCATGCGGCTGAACAAAGTCCGCGGGACCCGCGACGAGAAAAAATGCCAGGCGGCATTGAAAGCCCTTGAAAAAGGCGCAAGAGGGCATGACAATCTGCTCGCTCTGGCGGTAGAGGCCGCGCGGGCGCGGGCCAGCGTGGGAGAGATTTCCCAGGCCATGGAAAATGTGTTCGGCCGTCACCGGGCGCAAATCCATTCCGTATCGGGCGTTTATGCCGCCGCTTATGAAGGAGATGCCGCCTTCGCTGAAATTCAAGCCGATATTGAGCGCTTTGCCGCTGCCCATGGCCGCCGCCCGCGCATGCTGGTGGTCAAAATGGGCCAGGACGGCCATGACCGCGGCGCCAAGGTGATCGCCACCGCGTTCGCCGATCTCGGCTTTGATGTCGATATCGGCCCGCTGTTTCAAACCCCTGCGGAAGCGGCGCAAGATGCCGTCGATGCGGATGTGCATGTCATTGGCGTGTCATCACAAGCTGCCGGCCACAAAACCCTGGTGCCACAACTCGCCAAAGCCCTCAAAAGTCAGGGAGCGGAAGATGTGCTTATCGTCTGCGGCGGCGTGATCCCGGAAAAAGACTACGACTTTCTCACCAAAGCGGGCGCGGCCGCGATCTTCGGACCCGGCACCAATATTCCCATTGCCGCCCGTGAGATTTTGGCGCTCATTGAAAAAACGAAAAAAAAGTAACCAGACATCCCCCATCAACACATGAGGAAAGATCATGAAATTTTACAATTCCATCGGCCCCAACCCGCAAGTGGTGCGCATGTTCGCCGCGGAAAAAGGCATCGAGCTGCCGACCCAGGAAATTGATCTCATGGGCGGCGAAAACAGGCGCGCGCCCTATAACACAGAGGTTAATCCCACGGGGCAATTGCCCGCGCTGCAACTGGACAATGGACAGGTGATCACGGAAGTCACCGCGATCTGCGAATATCTGGAAGAGCTGCACCCGGAGCCGCCCCTCATTGGTGCCACACCGGAAGAGCGGGCGGAAAC
>Ga0114931_10006096_pt1 | contig 14854 bp, 11 predicted proteins | sample 2SBtaG_FD_89579 | JGI IMG/M metagenome (GOLD analysis project Ga0114931, IMG submission 89579) | Deep subsurface microbial communities from Kolumbo volcano to uncover new lineages of life (NeLLi) - 2SBTROV14_V59a metaG | ecosystem: Environmental > Aquatic > Marine > Volcanic | place: Kolumbo...
CGTCGTCGTGCTGGTGTTCGGCGGCATTCTATTAGGACTCTACCTGACCGATCCCGAGCGGCAGCTTCCCACGCAAAGCGACCAGGTCTCAGCCGATACGGAAGTGACCAAACATTTCAATCTGCCGGGCAAACAGGTCGATCCCCGCGAGGTGTGGATCTCCCGAGGCGAAGCGGATATCAACGCCTTGAAGCAATCCAACACCGAATTCGTCCATACCATCGATGAGCTACGGCAAGAGATCGACCAACTCAAGCAGGATCAAACCCGGGCCAACCGGAAACAGATCACAACACCTCCAACAGGCACCACCACGCCCTCGACCTTCCCGGCGTTACCGTTGCCCCCGCCTCCGCGCAAAAAATCCCAGGAATCCGATGTATTGATGGACAGGGCGCTTTCGGACGCGGCGGGACGCACCGCGACCAATCTTGGCTTACGGCCAAAGAGCGAAGCCGCGCCTCCGGCGATTCTGTCGATGAGCCTGTCGAACACCGCCACGCTCGGCGGAACAGGCAAAGAGAGCAAGGCGAAAAAAGAGCGCTGCAACATCAGCAACTGCATTCCCCCCGGTGCCTTCGCCACGGCGGCGCTCCTATCTGGTTTGGATGCCCCCACCGGCGGCCAGGCGGACACCAATCCCCACCCGGTATTGCTTGAACTGCTCGACACCGCCTCCCTGCCCAACCGCTACCGCAGCCGGGTCAAGGAGTGCCGCGTCGTCGCGGCGGGATTCGGTCGTATCTCGGATGAGCGGGCTTACCTACGCCTGGAACGTCTCTCCTGCGTATTGAGGGGCGGTGAGATTCTGGACGTACCCATCAAAGGCTATGTGAGTGGCGAAGATGGCAAGAACGGTATGCGCGGCCGCCTCATCTCCAAACAAGGCGCGATGATCGCCCAGGACTTGCTGGCCGGAACCGCTGGCGGCATCGGCCAGGCCATCTCCCAGTCCTATAGCAACGTGCTCACCTCGCCCTCCGGCGCGGTCACGACCATCGATCCCAACAAAACCATGCAGTTCGGTGTCGCCTCCGGCTTCGGCACCGCGCTGGAGAAAATCAGCGACTGGTATCTGAAGCGGGCCGACGAGACCTATCCCATTATCGAAATCGATGCCGGGCGTGTGGTCGAGATCGTGCTGACGGAGGGTGCTGAGCTGGAGGTCAACCTGGAGGAGAAACACTCGTTATGATGCGCCCCACATTTTTGCTATTCAGCTTTCTGATCGCCACATCAGCCTTCGCGGGCAGCGACAAACACGACGACTTCAGCGCCGTCGAAAAGAGCGTGCGCAAAGCGCTCCCCAACACCCAAATCACCAGCATCCAACCCTCCCCCATCGACGGCCTGGTGGAAATCGTCGCCGGACGAAACGTGCTCTATTCCGATCCGACGGGGCGTTATCTGGTGGTGGGCAACATCTACGACATGCACACCGCCACCGATCTGACGGCGGAGCGCAAATCGGGATCCGCCACACTCGATTGGAAGAGCCTGCCACTGGATGCAGCGGTGAAATTCGGCGATAGCGGATCACGCAAACTGGCGGTCTTTGTCGATCCCGATTGCGGTTGGTGCAGAAAGCTCCATCACCAACTCGCGGCGCTTGATGATGTTGAAGTCTACGCCATCATGTTTCCGGTAACGGAGCTTCACCCCGACGCTGCAAACAAGGCGGCGAACATCCTCTGCGCCAACGATCCGTTGAAAGCATTCGATTCCATGATCGCGGGCAAAGCGCTTCCTGACAGCAAAGACACCACCTGCCTGAAACAAGCCAATTCGAGAATCGGTGAAGTGGAAACCTTCGCAAACAGTCACGGTATCCACGGCACCCCCACACTTGTCAGCGGCGATGGACGCATCCATGCCGGATACATGGACGAGTCCTCCCTCAAAGCATGGCTCGACGCCGCCAAACGATAGGAACCATCGCAATGTACAGAACGCTTTTTCTCACACTGTTCCTCTCGCCACTTCTGTTCACAGGCTGCGCCACACCCAAATACGCTTGCGGTGTCCCGGACGGCATCGGTTGTAAACCACTCAGCGAAGTCCATCGCATGGCACAGGATGGCACGCTCAAAATGCGCGCAGCGCCAAACAACCGGGAGGAGGCTGAATCTAAAAACACTTCGAGTGCCCGTTCTGACGTGGAGAAGCTAGCGGGAGCGGGTAACGCTAAAGCCGTTGAAATTACCGAACCCGAAACCGAACTCCCGCCACGAACAGCTCCACAAGTCGTCACGGTAACACCCGGCACACCGATCCTCGTTCCACCACGCACCATGCGCGTCTGGGTCGCCCGCTGGCCCGATGAAGACGGCACCTTGCACGACGAAACCTATCTCTATCTCAGGCTCGATAACGGTCGCTGGTTGATGGAGTAACAATCTTGATTTCTTTACTCACTAAGCCCTTCAAATCCTTCTTCGCCGAATCGCCACCAGGAAATGCACTGGCGCGTAAGGCACTGCCACCGACACAGAATGAGTGGAACGCGCTGCTGCAACGTCATGGTCTGGCGCAGCTTCTTCCCTACGAGTCATGGGACGAAGTAAGCGGGCTTTATTACAACGAGGACTGTTGTTCCTTTCTGTTGGAGGTCACGCCATCGGTGGGGATGGACGAGGAGACGCTACGGGTGCTCTCGGGCATCTACAGCGCATTGCCTTCCGGTTACACCGTGCAATACACGCTATACGCTTCGCCCGATATTCTGCCGCTGATGAAGCGCTGGGCCGATCTACGCCAGGAGGATGAGAACGTGTGCGATGATGATCACGTCCGGCCCCACCACCGCAACGAAAACATCTTCCGCGCCACGCTCAGGCGGCGTGTCGATTATCTCCTGGGCGGCACCTGGAAATCGCTCTTCTCCGATCAGGCGATGCTGGTGCGGGACTTCCGCATCTTTCTCAGCGTCAATCAACCGCTCGATCAGGCGAAACCCGAGGATCACGATACCGAACCGTTGGTGCAACTGCGTGAATCGATCATCGGCACACTGCGCTCGGCGGGACTCAGTTCCCGTCAGGTGGACGCGGGAGCCTTCATCAACTTCATGGACACGCTGCTCAATCCACGTCCGGTCAAGCGCGACACGCTTGCCTACCAGGAAGACAGACTGCTGCGGGATCAGATGGTCGATGGCGACACCGTGGCGCTGGTGGGACGCGAAGGTCTGGCGATCCAGCATGGCGATATGTTGCTGGATACCCGCATGTATTCGGTGCGGGAGTATCCGCCGCAATGGGCGGGCTGGGGCATGGACAAATTGATCGGCGATCTGATGTCCAACACGCTGCGCATCCCCTGCCCGTTTCTGATGACCTTCAACGTTCACGTGCCCGATCAGGTTTCGGCCGCCGGTGAAGCGAAGTACAAATCGGCGCGGGCGACGCAGATGGCCGATTCGCAAATGGGCAAGTTCGTGCCGGTGTGGAAAGAGCGCAAGGCCGATTGGGATTTTGTCAGTTCACAGATTCAGGCCGGGCATTCATTGGTGCGAGGCGGGTTTCAGATCGTCCTCTTAGCGCCCCAGGGCACGGGCAGCCAAGCCGAACACCAACTCAAGGCGTTGTATAAAAGCGCGGGTTGGTCTCTGACAAGAGACTCGTTTGTTTCCGTTCATGCCTTTCTCTCTGCATTGCCCATGATGGCCGGGCCTGCCTTTGTGAAGGAGCTGGAAGGTTTCTCACGACTGCGCACGTTTCTCACCTGGTCCTGCGCCAACCTTGCGCCAGCGACCGCCGAATGGTGGGGCACCGGCACCCCGCTGTTGATGCTGCAAGGCCGTCGCGGCCAGATCATGCATGTCGATCCCTGGGACAACAAACAGGGCAACTACAACATGGCCATGGCGGCTGCATCAGGATCGGGCAAAAGCTTTCTGACGCAAGAGATCATCCTATCCATCCTGGGTACGGGTGGCCGTGTCTGGACCATCGACAGGGGCGAGTCCTACAAGAACATCAGCAAGCTGTTGGACGGTCTCTATCTCAACTTCAACCGCGACACCAAGGTCAATCTCAACCCGTTTACCCGTGTCGAGAATTTCACCGACGACCTGCCCATGCTTAAAGCGCTACTGGCTCACATGGCTTCACCCAACAGTCCGTTGGGTGTAATGGAGTCCTCCTGGATCGAGCAGGCCTTGAAAGAGGTTTGGACCGGCGAGAAACAGAAGACCACGGTGACCCATGTTTTCGATGCGCTGAAACAAGATGGCGACAAGCGCAAAGCGGATCTGGCGGATTGTCTGTTTCCCTATACCAGGCACGGCGTTTACGCCAAATTCTTCGAGGGCGAAAACAATCTCGACCTGGATCGCCCCTTTGTAGCGCTGGAGTTAAAAGACCTGGACGCCATGCCCGATCTGCAAAGCCTGGTGTTGCTGCTGCTCATGATGCGCATCACTGAGGACATGTACCTGGGTGAACGTACCCAGCGCAAGCTCTGTGTCATCGATGAGGCCTGGAAACTGATGGGCTATGGCAACGCCGGTTCCTTCATCGAGGAAGGCTATCGCACCGCGCGTAAATACGAGGGCGCGTTTCTCACCGTCACCCAGGGCGTCAACGACTACTACAAATCAGGTACCGCACAAGCGGCCTTTGAAAACTCGGATTGGGTGTTTCTACTACGGCAAAAGAAAGAGAGCCTGATGCAGTTGCAGGCCTCCGGGCGTTTCGCCATGGAGGAGTCGGAGATGAAACTGCTGCGCTCCATTCACACCATTCACGGCAAATATTCCGAGGTGGCGACCTACAGCCCGGACGGCATGGCCATCGGTCGTCTGATCGTCGATCCCTTTACCGAAAAACTCTACTCCACCAAAGGCACCGAGTTCGATTTCATTCAGAACCAGGTGGCCCAGGGAGCCACGCTGGCGCAGGCGGTGGAGAGACTGGCGGCAGGGGTGAAACGATGAACACTCAGTTACTCATCGTCGTATTGGTCTCTGCGCTTTCTGGTGCTGCCACTTCATTGATCAGTGACCGCTGGGGCAACCCAACTCAACGCATCGCCGTCATTGATCCTACCGTATTGGTTGCGGAACAACTCAAACAACTGCAACCGGGTTTGGATGAAACAACGATACAGGCACAGGGGCAGACCTACGCCAAACGCCTGGACGAGGCCGTAGCGCAGGTCGCCAAACAGTACAACGCGGTGATTTTGGTCAGTCCCGCCGTGATCCACGGCGCACCCGATCTAACCGATGAAGTGCGGAGGCATATCGATGCGCCGCGTTAAACGAGCACTTTCCTTTACGTTAATGGCCGTGGCCGGCACGTTGTCTTTGTCGATGCTCCTGGTGGCACTCCTCTCCCCCTGGTTCGTCACCAACATCGATGAAAGCCTGCCCGGTCTTTTTTACCAAATCGAGCGCAGTGAATTTCCAAATTGAGATGATGTGGCGGGCATTAAAGTACCCGCAAATCCTTACTACCCGGCAGGCGCACCCTTTCTCAAGATCGTGAAGGGAGTGCCCGGCGACGTGGTGACTTGTGTCGGCAGGCGGTTCTTCATCAACGGCGTCTTCGTGGCCGAGGCCAAGGAACACACCAGACACGGCAATCCGCTGACACCCGGCCCCACCGGGATCATTCCTTCCGGCCATTACTTCATCTGGACACCGCACCAAGACAGTTACGACTCCCGTTACGGCGAGATCGGCTGGGTCAGTGCCGAGCATATCCTTGGCAAAGCACGGAGACTGCTGATGCGCTGTTTGCTTTTCATTGCCCTGCTGGCAACCGGTAGCGCCCATGCCACGGTCTACGACCTGGGCGTGATCGGTCGGACCTATGACATTGCCGAACCAGACATGCTGCAAAGCTTCTATCGCAAACTGCGCAAGGCGGAAGCCGAAGGCAAGATCGCCGAGGTGGAAACGCATATGAAGCAGCGTTTTATCGATCATGCCAACCGCCCCAAGGGCGTCACGCTTCCCCGCACCGAAACCCATCGTGTGCGTTACTACGATCCTTCCATTGTGTTGACCAAGGACATTGTCGATCACGAAGGCAATCTCCTATGGCCTGCGGGTACGGCGGTAAATCCGCTGGAATATGTCTCCATGAGTGAGCAGTGGCTCTTTTTTGATGGCGACGATCCCGAGCAAACCGCCTGGGCACGGGACTATTTGCAACGCTACCCCAACCGGGTGCGCCCCATTCTGATTCAAGGCGCGCCACTGGAACTCTCCAAGGTGTGGAATACCCGTCTCTATTTCGATCAACACGGCACTTATGTAGAGAAATTCGGCATTGAGACCGTTCCGGCACTGATCTCTCAGGAAGGTAAGAAACTGCGCATCGATGAGGTGGTGCCCCATGGTTAAGCGCACATCTCACCTCTATGCGCTCTGTTTGCTTGCCACTTTATATGCGTGTTTTCCGGTGAAGGCTCATGCCGGTAGCGGTTGCGGTGCGATGCCCTTTGTGAATCCCATCACCGATATCTGCTGGCGCTGTCTGTTCCCAATCTATATAGGCGCTATGCCGGTGGCCACTCTGGGACAGGTGGATTCAGGCGCATCCAACGGTTATCCCCAACCGGTCTGTATCTGTCCCAAGGCATCACCGCCCTGGTTTCGCATCGGTATCGGCGTCACTTTCTGGGAACCGGCCCGCATCGCCGAGGCGGTGCGGGAACCGTTCTGCTCACCGATGCTGGGCGGCATATCGTTGGGTTCGGCCAATATGTCCGCCGTGGGCCAGGGCGGCAACCGCACCACCAAGGAGAACAGCGAATCGGTCGCGTTCTACAACGTCCACTGGTTCGTCTATCCGGTGATGTACTGGTTCAACATAATGGCCAGCGACTACTGCGTGCAGCCGGAACAGTTCGATGTCGCCTTCATGACCGAATTCGATCCCATGTGGAACAACGATGAGATGTCGTTCATCCTCAATCCCGAGGCGGTGTTGCTCAACAATCCGGTGGCCCAGGCGGCGTGCGCCGCGGATTGTGTATCGGCTTCGTTGTGGAATCCATTGGACGCCCTGTTCTGGTGTCTCGGTTGTCAGGTGGGACTGCATCCGTTGACCGGCACCGTCAAACCCCATGAGGGCGGACTGGCATCGAGCACAGTGGCAGTCGAGCGGATGCACGCCATTCTTCATCGCAGCTTTCTCGCCATGAATGTCAGCACCCCGGCGGCGATGTGCGTTCCCAACCCCGCGCCGATCATGCAGAAGAGCTGGTACAAGACCCAGCTCCTGCGACCCATCCCGATTCCCTATGCCGCTCACCCTTACGGTATGAGCACCAATGTCTGGCACATGGGCAAGGAGTTTCCCATCCAGGGCGAGGACTTCGCCTATATGATCTGGAGGCGACGGGTATGTTGTGTCGGTTCCTTCTAGTCGTCCTTCTATTGCTGCTGATCATCCCGGCAGCCATGGCCGGAACCGACGTGACCAACGCCATGGATCGCGCCCAGCAACACACGGATGAAATGCGTACTCGCACTTCTGAAGTATTGGAGGCGACCGAGGCGTTATCCACCCTGCCCGATTTTCTTGAGCGGGTGAACCGCGACGCCGCCAAGGCGCTGAAGAATGCCAGTGAGGTGCCCGTACCGACAATCCCCAACCTACCGAAACCCACCGAAGAGATACTGCAACGGACACGCGCCGATATCGGCAGGCTATTGGATCAGGCGCAAGAGACCAAACCGCTCTCCACCCCGGAGGAAAAACGTGGCCCGCAGCTCTATGTGTTCGTCTCCTTCTCCATGCCGGAGATCACGCTGAAACGTCTGCTCAGCCAGGCCGCCCGCATCGACGCCTCGCTGATCCTGCGCGGTCTCGTCGATGACGATCTTGGCAAAACCAAAGAGAAGATCGTTCGCTTGATGGAAGCGGATGCCCAAGGCAAGACACGCATAAAAGGTGGCTTCGCCATCGACCCCACCCTCTTCGAGCGCTTTGCCATCACCCAGGTGCCGAGCTTCGTGTTGACCGACGCACCGGTGACCCGCTGCACCGAGTCCGACTGCGCCAGCGCCGACCATGCCCGGCTAGCGGGTGACATCACAATTGACTACGCGCTGGAGACCCTTTCTCGGGAAGCCCCCGCCATGAAAGCGAGTGCCGAACAGCTTCTGGCGCGCATAAAGGAAGGGACATCACCATGACCGCATTTCACCGAATCGCGTTGTTGATCTTTTATTGCCTGCTGTCGTTCCACCAGGCGCTGTTCGCGCAGGAAATGACTCTTCAAGAAGCGATGGAGCAAGGCAAATCCTTCGGCAGCGAAAACCAGTCCGACCTGGAAAACCTTTCAACCGATCAAAGCGCCGACAGCGTGCCCGGCTATCAGGGCACTGATATCCCGGAAACCCAATACGCCGACAATCCCATGTCGATGGAGGAGGAAGCGCGGTCGCAGGTCAATCAAAACGACACCGGCAGTTTCGTCACCGACTCGGCGGTCAGCCGTCCCCAATATCAATTCGACCGGGAGAGCGATCCGCTTCTGACCCGTTCCGATACGATTCAGGACGATCCTGAATCGGTGGTGGGCAGCATCGAGGCGGAGTACTCGGGTTGCCAGAGTTCGACCATCACCACGCCGCCGGAATACACCGAAAAACGTTGTACCGAGTGGCGCGAAACCGAGCTGCGCACCTGCACCGAAACCCTGCAACTGAGCTGCAACCGCCCGGTGGAGTGTGATGCCGGGGGCATCCAGTTGAACACCGTGCAAAGCGATATGAGCTGGGACTACACCTATCCCATCCTCACACTCGGCACCGTGAGCGATAACATCTGGGGCGGCTACTGCGCCATCTATGACCGTAGCACCACCTTTACCATCGAGGATATCGGCAAGGTGGCGGAGTTCACCCTGATCCAGACCGGCTTCGACGACTGGATTAGGATCAGCGTCAACGGCACGGTGGTACGGGTCGGCCCCTACGGCGGTGATCGTCTTGAAGTGGTGGAGCAGGAACTCTTCTCCGGTTACACCTACAAGCGGGTTCAATACAGCGCCACCCAGACCGGCGGTTGTGAACTCAGCACCAGTTGGAACCAGTCGCTCAATATCGACATCAAGCCCTATCTGCGCACCGGTAGCAATACCATCGATATGCGGGTCATCGTCGCCGGTGGCGGTGAAGGCTGGATGAAATTCCGCGCCACCCAGTATTGCGACTGCGATTGGCAGGAGAGCTGGACCAGCACCTGTAACGGCCTGAATGGCGAGGTGGTCAACGGCCTGTGCGCCCAGCCCACCAGCATCTGCACCCAACCGGCGGAGACTCGCAAAATCGATGGAATCGATGTGTACCGTGATTGTTGGGCTTATGAGAAGACGTATGAGTGCGCGGCCCCATCGACTACCGAGGAGGACTACTGTGCCGAACTGCGCGATCAGGGGTGCACCCAGATCGGATCGAGCTGCACCGGCACCCTACCCAACGGCCTGTGCGAATCCTACGAGCAGGTCTATCAATGCGAGACCGCTCCCGGTACCTCGACCGAAATCATGGACTGCGGCGGCCAGACCCTATGTATGGACGGCGGCTGTTTCGATACATCCTATGAACCGAGCAACGACTTCGGCCAGGCGGCCGCCAGCATCGGCGCAATCAGCGAAGCCGGGGAGGATTTTGATGTCAACGCCGACGAGATATTCAAGGGTGAGGACTTGCGTTGCAGCAAGGCGATCCTGGGATTCTCCAACTGCTGCAAACTCGATGGCTGGGGACAGGACATCGGCCTGGACCAGTGTTCGAGCGACGAACAGCGTCTGGCGCTGTCGCGCAAGGCGGGATTGTGCCACTACATCGGCAGTTACTGCTCCAATCGCAATCTCTTCGGCTGCACCAGTCGCAAGGAGACCCATTGCTGTTTTAAATCGAAACTGGCCCGCATCATTCAGGAACAGGGACGGGCGCAACTCGGCATCGGCTGGGGCGACGCCAAGAATCCAAACTGTGGCGGCATCACCATCGAGCAGTTACAGAGCCTCGATTTCTCCCAGATCGATTTCTCCGAGTTTTACGCCGACGCCATGGACAAAGCCACCAGCCCCGGCGGCGGCGAGCTGCAAGGGATCATCGAAAACTACATCCAGCAGTCGTACCAATGATTAGGTTGATCGCGGTGATCGTGTTGGGGTTACCTCTGCTGGCAAGCGCGGAAGAACCTGACTTATGGTTTCAACGCCATGCCGAGGGGTAGTTCTGGTATATCGATCCGCCTATCGAAGAAGAACCGGTGAAGGAACTGAAAGTTGCGGAACCAGAACCGATTACTCCCTCAGCAATCGCCAACCCCAAGGCCGAGCTTGAAGCCTTTCAGGAAAAACTGGAAAACGCCCAGGCGCTGGCGATCATGCGCCCTACTCATGAAAACGTCACGGCCTATCTCTATCTGCAAAAAGAGGCGATGGATCGCTCCCAAGTATTCTCCGAAATCTGGCAGCAGATCGTTTGGGCGACACCGGCCCTGGATCACACCCTGGTCAGGCCCACCAGTCCGAAGGCTGTTCATGCCTACTACGAAGAACGTAATGACAATCGGGAACATAAACTTCAGGCATTGGCACAGACCCATGGTCTGTTTTATTTCTTCCGTGAGAGCTGTCCCTATTGTCAGCAGTTTTCACCGATTCTGAAGAGCTTTGCCAAGCGACACGGCTTCCATATCACCGCCATCAGCATGGATGGCGGCCCAACCCCCGGATTTGACGATTTTCGTTTGGACAACGGCACGGCCACTCGCTTAGGCGTGCAAACCGTACCCGCCGTCTATCTGGTTGAACCGAAATCACGCTCTGTTCAACCCGTCTCATTTGGCCTACTCGGCCCCACCGAGCTGGAAGAACGCATTTACTCGCTTATGAACACACCGAGAGGGATACCCTCTGAGGGAGGCACCTGATGAACAACCGTATTGCGGTGACCACCGCCTTAGCACTCACCCTGCTGATACAACCCTCCCACGCAGACGTGGGCAGTGACATGAACAACTTTTTCAGTGATATGGGGTATGCCTCCAACGTCACCCCGCCGGGTGTTTATGAAGGCCAGGCAGCGGGCTATTTCACCGGTGGCGGGCTGGTCATGCGGGCGCCCTCGCGCAACTACCAACTGGCCACCATGCAGGCCCCCAGTTACCGGGCGGGATGCTCCGGCGTGGATCTCTACGGCGGTGGTTTCTCCTACATCAACTCATCCCAACTGGTGGACGCACTGCGCAACGTGGGCCAGAACGCCACGAGCTACGCCTTCATGCTGGGACTGCGGGTGATCTCACCGCAAATCTCCAACGTGCTGGAATGGGTGCGGGAGAAAGCGGAGATGATCAACAAGCTGAACATCAACTACTGCGAGGCGGCCGCCGACCTGGTGGGCAGTTTCGTCGGTCTTGATGCCAAGGAGAACTCGCAATGCGTACTGACCCGCTACGGCAATGGCGATTCGATGGAGGATGCGCGGCAAGCCTGCGGTGCCGGTGGGCAGCGCAACAGTACACTCGCCTCATCTTCATTAAACAGTGTGGCGTTCACCCGTGGCAACATCGCCTGGCGGGTGATGTGGAGCAATATGTTCTTGCGTAGTGATAAACGCCTGATGGAGATGATGATGAATCTCTCCGGCACGGTGATTCTCGATAAGGACCTGAATAACGAAAACTCGCCAACAAATGTCATCGCCCTGCCCTCCATCCTCAACACCCAGCGAGCGGAGCTATTGAATGCATTGCTTGATGGCAGTCAGTCGGTGGACATTCAAGGCTGCGTCAATGACAACACCGATATGTCCTGCACCAACCTCACAACCAAGACAGTAAGTCTGGGTGCCAACAACGGTTTGAAGGATCGCGTTCACATCATCATGACCAGCATCGCCGACAAGATCCGCAACCGGCAGTCACTCACCACCACAGAACTCGGTCTGTTGGGTGCGACAAAGATCCCGATCTACAAAATTCTCAACGTCGCCTCAGCCATGAGCAATACCGTTGCGGGATCACAGGCACAAAAATATTCCGACATCGTGGCCAAAGACATCCTCTTTGCCTATATCAACGACCTGCTCGATATGGTGGTTTCTTCTACGGCGGGCACGCCCTTCATGAAAAGTGACGAAGGGAAAAGTTACATGGAGGGAATTGCCGAAGCACGTCAGCAGGTCGCACTGCTCAAGTCGGAAAACTTCGAAGAACTATCACGCTATGTGGATCTGATCCGCGAAACACAGCTCTATGAACGTATGTTGGTTGCGACCATGTCACCCGCGCTGGCGGAGAGCCTGCGCTACTCCAGCTCGTTGAGGTAGCGTTACGTGGGCGCTTGGGAAATCTACACCTACGGAGGTGGCGATACGCTGTTACAACTCTTCAATGGCCTGGTAGCCGTCCTGGGAGACAACAACTTCCTGGTGCTATTGAAGATGACGGCGTTGATTACCGTCATTTGGGTCATCATCGAAGCCTTGTTCATGAAGCGCCCACTGAGCATACAACCGTTTCTGGTTGTAATTCTGGTGTTCTACATCCTGTTTCTGCCACGGGTAAACGTAATCGTCACCGACCGCATCGATCCGAGCAACAGCGGTGTGGTGGCCAATGTTCCCATCGGTTTGGGATTCACCGCCTCCCTGGCCAGTACGGCAGGAGACTGGCTGAGCCGGGCCTTCGAGACGGTCTTTACCCTACCCAACGATCTGCAATACACCACCAACGGTCTGCTGTTCGGATCGAACATGTTGAGAGCTGCTTCGGAGTTCGAGATCACCGATGCCCGTCTGGCCGGTAACATTTCAGAGTTCATGCAGCAGTGCGTGTTCTACGACATCCTCACCGGCTTCTATACCTGGGGCGATATCGTCAATGAACCCGACCTATGGAATATGCTGCGCACCACAGCCAACCCTGCCCGTTCGTTTCAATATCTCGATGCGACAGGCACCAAAAGCATCGTCACCTGCTCTGCCGGAGCAGCCCAACTGAATGTGGACTGGTCAACCGAACTGACACGCGCCCAATCCATCTACGGCAACCGAATGTTTCCTGGCGATCCCATGGCCAACGCCAAGTTTATGGCCGCACTACCGGTTTCCTATGCCTACATGAGCAACATCAGCACCACAGCGGCAGATTCGATTCGTCAGAACATGATGAGCAATGCCGTTAAACGATCACTTACCCGCTTCGCCGCCCGTTCCGATGCCAGCGCAGCGGCACAAGACTTAGCCCTGGCACAAGCGGAAGCACAACGCAGTGCCTCCTATTCAGTACTGGGTGAATTAGCTGGAGAAACGTTGCCTCTTTTGCGTAATGTATTTGAAGTGCTGATCTACGGTATGTTCCCACTGTTTTTGATCTTGATGTTCACTCCTGCGGCTGGTAAAGCATTGATGTTTTATCTCAAGTCACTTTTCTGGTTACAGCTTTGGGCGCCACTCTATGCCCTGCTCAATCTCATCATGACCAGCTACTCGGCCAACACCGGCGAGGCAGTAGCCACACTCCCCGCAGGCGGACAGGAACTCACACTGGCCACGACTACCGCCCTGGGTTCAGTGAATGCAGATATCGCTGCCATCGCCAGTTACATGGCCTGGATGATACCGCTGATAAGCTGGGGCGTAGTGAATGCCGGGATGGGCATGTCGATGTCCATGCTCGCCTCAAGCCTCGGCGCTATCACACAGCAGGCGGGATCACGCGCTGCGGCCGACACTTCGCACGGCAATATCAACATGGGAAATATGGGACTGTACGGCCAATCCGGTTTTAAGAACGACTTTGCCCCTAGTTATGCCGGTGGTGTGGGAACCATGGTGGATACTAAGGGCACAACCGTCACAGCGACTCCAACCGGAGCGCAGCTGGAACAGTTTGCGCAGTCGAATCTCGGTTTTGGTGTGCAGATGACGAGTGCCATGAGATCAGGAATCAACACCCAACTGAGCGAGTCACAACAAGCGGTATGGCAGAACGCCGCCTCTTTCTCAAACTCGCTGGCAGCCAATTACAATAATATGCAGCGCTTCATGGAGCAGCGTTCTCAAGGACTTGGGTATAGCAACGATTATCAGCTACAAGATGGGACTTCAGCTCAAGAGGAGTTTGGTAATCTGACCTCCATTGCTAATAACTTTGCACAGAAATACGGGGTATCAAACCAACAGGCCGTAGCAATGTTAGGCTCCGCCGGGCTTGGCGCGGATATCCCCCTCACAAAGATAGGTGCGCAATTAAAAGTGAACTTTAACAATGCTGACACCATGCAGAAAGCATGGGAGGAAGCGCAACAGATCAACACCAATACAAACTTTTCTAATCGTTATCAGACATTGACCAGCGCTACCCAGACTGAAGCAGCAAAAATCAGTGATTCTACCAATGACTCCCTGGCTCGTGAAGTATCCGCCGGTCTGGCGGAACAAACACAGTACCGTGGCGACATCCAATCTGCGATGCGTGATGTCCACCAGTGGCAGGAAGCTCAGTCGAGAGTCAATGAGCAAGGCTTCACATTCAGTGGCAAGCTGGAAGCAGCTGTTAAGCGATTCATGATCGAAGAAGAAGGACGAACACCTAACGAAGCCAGCAACATCATTGCAGGTCATAACCAGGGCAATACTGAAGATACTGCGGTCTTAGCCAACTCTGTGACTCACTTTGCTGAAAAACACGGATTAGACTTGGCAGGAATACAAGACACACCAAACTCTGACTCCGTCGTTAGTGAGGGAGAGTCGAAAATGCACAGAATTACGGAGCTAAGCCAAAACATAGACTCTACCCGACAGTTGCATAAATTCGGTGCTATTTTTCAAGGAAACGGCCTGAATACAGGACGAATTACTTGTTACACA
>Ga0114931_10006097_pt1 | contig 14853 bp, 15 predicted proteins | sample 2SBtaG_FD_89579 | JGI IMG/M metagenome (GOLD analysis project Ga0114931, IMG submission 89579) | Deep subsurface microbial communities from Kolumbo volcano to uncover new lineages of life (NeLLi) - 2SBTROV14_V59a metaG | ecosystem: Environmental > Aquatic > Marine > Volcanic | place: Kolumbo...
AAAGAAGAATATAAAAAAGAAGAATATAAAAAAAAAACAATTAGTCAAATTTAGTTTCTGTAAAAATGTTCAAAAATGTAGCACTACTGTCTGAAATATTTCCGCTCCATTTAGGTAACCATTTATGAGGAATAGTTTTGGCACAAACATTATCAGGGTAATATTTCGCGAATGTTTCACGATAAAAGAATTCTTCCTCTGTTTGTGGAGTAAAGTGAGGATATAATTCATTACGCATTTTAAATCGTTTTACATCAATTTGCTTTTTTGTGTATTCTTTTAAAAAATCTTTCCAACTATTTTTTCCTGTTGAGGTTGAATCAGACATAGCATGTTTAGTTCGCCATAACAACTTCTTGGGCAAATACTCATCTTTGATATCTGTTGTAAATGCATCCCTTAATATTTTTTTTTCAATCATATCATTGTTTTTTGGCCAGAAATACTTAGGAGGAAGTCTCATAATATAATCAATTAAATCTTTATTATAAAATGACAATCTAAGTTCACAACTCATAGATGATGTGATTCGATCGGCACGTAATCCATCAAAGTAAACTAATTCTTTCATTAATCGAATTACTTCAATGCGATGATCTTCAGGAGTGGGACTATTGAGGAAATATATATATGAACCTAATAATTCATCACTAACTTCTCCAGAAAATATTACACAAATTTCGGGATATTTCTTTTTAATATGTTTAACTGCCAATTTCATTGGTGTACTAGCCCGACATGTAGTTTCATCATAACTTTCATTATGATAGATTATTTGATCTAATTCTTTCACACCTTCTGTCATATCAACAATGATCTCTTCATGTATTGAATTAATATGTTTTGCAACTTCTCGTGAAGCTAAAATATCTGGTGATTCAGCAGTAAATCCCATAGTAAATGTTCTAATTCTTTTTGGTGCTAATAATTTGGCTGCAATAGAACAAACCAAACTACTGTCAATACCACCTGAAAGAAGAAAAGCATATTCACGATCTGATTGTAATTTCATTTTAACACTCTTTATCAGCAAGTCTCTGATAGTATTCTTTGCGGTTTCATACGATACATTTAAATACTCTTCTTTTTCATATTGATAATATTCTTTAAACTTGTTAAAGCCAAAATCAGAAACCCAATAAGATGCTGGAGGAAATGGTTTAATTTTGTCAACCAATTCAGAAATTGCTTTCATCTCACTTGATAAGTAAATGCTATTGTTTTTATCAGTTCCAATAAACAAAGGTCTACATCGAATTAAATCGCTTCCAACATATAATTTTTGACTTGTTTTGTCAAGAATAATAAACGAGAATTCTCCATCAAGTTTATTACATAATTTTTCAATATCCCGATTAAGATATTCAAATAATGGCGCAATAACTTCACAATCACTGTGAGATCCAATTTTTATGTGTTTTGCATCAATGAGTTCTTGTTCTAACTCTTTAAAATTGTAAATTTCTCCATTGCAAATACAAACTAAATCCAATGTTTTAGAGTGATACTCAAAAGGTTGCATTCCTTTGTCAGAAGTATCCATTATTGCAAGCCGGTGAAATCCCATAATTACATCACAGTCTTTAAGAGAATATTTTACAATTTTGGATGCATCCGGTCCTCTATGTTTGATTTTATTGAACTCGTTGGAATAACTTTTAACATCCAACTTACAACCAATACATGCAAAAATCCCACACATTATTGAGATGAATTACTAAATATTTTTAATATCTATAATAGATTAATTTACCTATTAATTTAAGTTAATAAATTTTAACTTCAATTTTTATTTGCAATATAAAATAAAATAAGATAAATTACTAATATCAATTGCATCTCTTATAATCAAGTTAATAAATTTTATTTTTATTTTAATTTAGTATAGATTTAATCAGTAATGGCACAGTCGAAAATTTATAAAGGTGTTTGGTATAGTGAATGTACTTTAGAAAATTTTAAAAAAATAGTTCATTTTGATGATAATATTCCAAATAAAAAACAAAGCTATCCAAATCAGATAGAATTTTATTATGATATTTTCAATGATAGATACGGAAAAATAGACCTATTTAAAACCAATAATAAATATTTTATACAAATTACGACTGAAAGATGGCACATACACTGCGATTCAAAACATATAAGTTCAATTTCAGACAAGCTGACAAATGTAACATTAAATTCAGCATACTTCACATGTGAAGCAGCAGTTGATTTACCTTATGACCCAAATAAATCTATTACTTTTAATCTTTATTTTCAAGAAATAGAGAAAATAGGTAATAAATATCTAAGTAAATATCTACCATCTAATTTAATTTATAAAATCTATGATTATTTAAGATAACGTGTTAATACAACAAAAATATTATTATACACTGAGTGCAAAGCACCGGTAAAATTATTAGCATTATAGTTGTTACTAATAATGGAATTATATTGAGAGGATTAAACTTTTCATATCTTGCCTGTCATTGTAAAAATTGATTCAATAAATCATCTTATGGATCAATTACACTTAATTGTACAAAAAAAACCTTTGTGTATCATCTAATCTTTATTTATATTATAATTTAAAGTTTTTTGTTGTAATATATTAATATATTTTGGTATATCTTCTCAAAAATATTTCTCTAATACATCATGGATATTTATACTAATTCTACAGAAGAAACGGATAAGAATGTTAAATTTATTGATTTATGCTTTACAGATCCCTTAGGATCTTTTCACCATATGCAATATTTAGCACAAAATCTAGATAATAAAGATCATGTTGCATTTGATGGAAGTTCTATTAAACTTTTTGAAGAAATTAATCATTCTGATCTATTACTTATCTTTGATAAATCAACTACAATAATTGATCCAATGGCGAAATATCCAACATTACAGGTAATTTGTGATATAGAAAAAGATGGAGGAATTGAGTACACGCGTGATCCGAGAACTATAGCTAAAAAAGCAATTGAATATATGAGATCAACAGGTATAGCCGATAAAACATTATTTGGAGCAGAACCTGAGTTCTTTCTGTTTGATGGAATAAGTTATAGATTAGATAATGGTAATATTGCATTTACTGTACACGATGAAGAAGCGCCATGGACATCTGATAATATTAAGTCACGATTTACTAATAACTATAAATCAAATTATCCTATCCAAAAACCAATGGATACCACATCAGATATTCGTGCAGAAATGATGATAAAAATGGAAATGATGAATTTACAGCCTGAAAAACATCACCATGAAGTAGGAGTATGTCAAGTTGAACTTGGATTTGTGGCACAATCATTAGTAAAGTGTGCTGATACTATTCAACGATATAAATATATAGTAAAAAACGTGGCAGATAAAAATAACAAAGTTGCAAGTTTTATGGCTAAGATTTTTCATGATGATAATGGAAATGGTATGCATATTCATCAATCTTTATGGAAGGAAGGAAAACCATTATTTTATTCAGATACTAATAGTTTAGATATAAATCCAAAATATAAATTAAGTGATATAGCATTATATTACATTGGAGGAATTATGAAACATGCAGGTTCATTAACTGCATTCTGTAATCCCACAACTAACAGTTATAAACGTTTACAACCCGGATTTGAAGCACCTGTGAATATAGCATACTCTTGTGGTAATAGATCAGTGGCAATCAGAATTCCAGATTATGATAATAATGAGCCATGTGCAAAGCGTATGGAATACAGAACTCCTGATCCCATGGGTAATCCATATTTAGTATTAGCTGCTAACTTAATGGCTGGTTTGGATGGAATTATTAATAAAATTCATCCAGGAAGTATTTGTGAGGATGATTTATATGAGGCCGAAAATTCAGAAAAATATCCTAAAATTCCCGAGTCTTTAGATGAGGCATTGAATTGTTTAGAGAGAGATCATGATTATCTTACAGTAAGTAATGTGTTTTCAAAGGATTTTATTACAAAATATATTAATTACAAAAAAGATGAGATTAAAGAATTAAGAAGATATCCTCACCCAGCAGAGTTTAAATTATATGGTCATATATAGTATGATTTTATTTAACGGTGCTTTATATATATTTTTTTTCATATTAGTAATAATTATAGTAATAATTAAAATTATGGGATTATTACAATCCAAACAAAATTATGATATGAATTTAGAATTTAAACAGAGTATTGAAAAACTTGTTAATGATAAAGTTTATGAATATATGGATGCAAATAAAGATGGTATTGTAACACATAATGAGTTTAGTAAATGGAAAATAGGGTATAAAAAAAGTATGAATAAAATCATAACCAAATTACAAAAAGAAAATACACAAAAAATAAATAAAATACAAGAGAATTTTAATCAAACTATTGAGGCAAAAGATGCAGAAATAAAAGAATTAAAAAATAAATTAAAATATATTAATCATCAAAATGATGAGTTAGAAAATAATAATTCACAATTATTAAAAGGAATTACAGATAATGACAATCGTAATATACAATCAATAATATCCAAAACTAAAATTGCTGAGTATGTTGATGAAATACTTAAAAATGATACTTTAAATCTAGAAAGAGTTCCTGATTGGATTGAAAAACCAATATATAAAAATGTTTTATTAATTGTTCTTCATATAATTGATAAAATTTCAAAAGAAGCCACTGTTGAATTATTTGGTCATAAAATGAGAATAGTGATGCAATGAATAATGAAATATTTAAAATAGACTTTTTGGTCTAGGTGTTGGTGGTACAAGTAAATTCATAGGTATAGGTATGTTAATATCATTTGTAATATCAGTTCCTTGATTTGTCTTTTTTATTTGTGTTTGTGCATTATCTACTGATGATTTAACAATTGACTGAATTACTCGGTTTATGACATCTTGATTGTAGGTATGAGATACTGGTTGAATATGAGTTCTACCCAGAGGATTCTCTAAGGCACGTGATAGAATATTACAATACACTAAATGTAAATTTCTATTAATTTCTTTTGGTGAAAATAAACGTACTTCATGATACATAGTAACACCCATATTGCTAAAATCACGATGATACATTCCTAATAATTTTAAATAATCAGCATCATAACAACAAACTATACTTTTTTTTTCATCATAGAATGGATGTTCCGTAATCATATCTTTAATTTTGAGTATTTCCTCAGATCTATAACGCTCCATATTAGTTGCATAAATCATTTTGTTATCTTTATCGTATACCATAAATGTGACAATATCCATTTTTCTATTAATTATAATATATAAATATATTTTTAAGTTAACTTAAAAAACTAATTATTATTAAGATAATACATTCTTTCTTTACACAAGAATGGAAACATATATAAGTCGTATTCTTAACCAAGTCCCACAGTCAGTTATTGATTATTATAGAGATCATATTTTTAAAGATTATGAAGTAAATGATGCAACTGTTAATTTTATAATTACAGAATGGCTATTGCAAACTTATTGGCTTTATGGAATATTTGCAGTAGATACAATGGCTATATTACATTATGGGTGGCATAACCATTATTTATTTGCAAAAGCCGCCATAGATAACATATTTGAAATTTATACAACTAAAGGTCAAAAATATTCCTATATACCATCAATTAATTTGAGTAGTCCCGTGAATAATCTTTCAGTTTCCTCGGAGGAATAACTTTATCTCTTTTTCTTTCATTAATTTCTATATTTAACCAATCTTTTTCAAAATTAAATCCTTTATTATTTCTTTTTGTATTATCAATATGGTGAAGTTCTATATAATATTGATTTTTAACAGTGTTTTGAACACCTGTGCTTAGAAGGTTAACACGTTTTTTAATTGTGGAAATATTTCTTTCATTATCGTCAAATACTAAAATTTTTGAATCTTTTTTTATTTTTGCTAATTCAATTAATTTTATCACTCGTTTATATCGAGAACCAATTAATGGAACAGTATTTCGGGCATAGATATTAATACCTATTTTGAAATATTTACTCAAATTATTTTTATTTATATAGGCTAATATTACACTACCATATGAGTTAGATATAATAGCTATTTTTTTATTGTATTTATCTACTAATTCTTTAACTAGTTTAACAAAAAGAGGTTCAGCTAAGGCTGATTTTGCATGTTGAGAAGTAACTTGTTCAGGGAAGATATTTTCCATAAAAGCATTAAATCTAATAATTGTTCCATCAAAATCAAAAATGAACATATTGTAGTCTTTTAACTTTTGTGATTCACGTAATCGATACTCAAATCCTAGATGTTCCATTGCGTAAGATGAATTTTAATTAAAAATTGAATTAATATATATTTACGATCAATTTTATTAATTTGGAATAACAAAAATGAAACTTACAGTTAATAACCGATATATTCTAAATAAAATCTTAGGTGATGGAACATTTTCAACAGTTTGGGAGGGATGGGATAAAAAACAAAAAAGAATTGTTGCTGTGAAAGTTCAAAAAAGTGGTAAAGATAATCATCAAGCCGCCCAGGATGAAATTAAAATTTTATTAAAACTTAATCAGGCAAATAAAGTTGACACATCAGTAATTAAATTAAAAAGCAATTTTTCCACAAAAATATTTGGAAAAAAACATTATTGTATGGTATTTGATAAATATGGTGACAATCTATATTCTTTGTTCAAATATTTAAATAAAAATCAGAAAAAATTACCTTTAAATATCGTTAAATTTATGACACGTCAAATCTTTAAAGGACTTCATTTTACTCATTCTAATAATGTTATTCATACTGATATAAAACCAGAAAATATTTTACTTCGAAAAAAAATAGATGATATTAACTTTGATAATTTCAATGAGGAAGATTTCAATATAGTAATAATTGATTATGGTACTGCATGTTGGAAAGATGAACATTTCTCAGATTATGTACAAACAATGGAATATAGAGCCCCGGAATGTATTTTGGGAGATGGGGATTATTATGATGAAAAAATCGACATATGGTCTGCCGCATGTGTAATATTTGAATTAATAACCTTATGTACACTCTTCTCATTAAGTTCCAACCCAATAATTCATATTAATAATACATATGATGATAGTGATAGTGATAGCGTGCAAAGCACCGGTGATAGAGATAGTGATAGCGTGCAAAGCACCGGTGATAGCGATAGTGATAGTGATAGTTCTTCCCTCAATCTCCTCCGTTGTCGGAGACAGAGGTCGAAGGGGGGACGATACCCCCCTGTGCAAAGCAGAGGCAAAGATGATGAAAAAGATAAAGATAAAGGTGAAAAGCATGAAGAGGATGAAAGTGATAGCGAAGACGAAAGCTTTAACGATACTCTTCGAGAGTCAAGTGAGTCTTCCTTCGGAAGTGATGACGATGAAGAAGAGGATGAACTCTTAATGTTCTTACATCTCTTTAAAATTCAATCGGCATTGGGACCACTACCAAAATATAGTTATCAAAAATTCCCACATTATAAAGAATATTATACACCAGATGGATATTTAAAATATTTTCACCCAGATACTATCCCTCATCGATCTTTGCGAGTTATTTTACAAAAAGATTATCAATTTTCAAAAAATCAAGCCAAAAAAATAGAACAATTTATGTTGCCATTATTAGCTTTAAAACCAACTCAACGCTCAAGTGCTAATGATGCTTTGAAATCTAAGTGGTTGTCATAAATAACTAGGTGTCATAAATAACCAGGTGTCATAAATAACCAAGTGTCATAAATAACCAAGTGTCATAAATAACCAAGTGTTGTAAATGATGATGGATATAATGTTATATTATTATATAATAATGGTTTTACATTTGAATGCTTTGCCAAGTTATAAAAATAGACCACGATATGTTGATGAAATATCAATATTAATATTTACGTTGATTCCTTATATGATAATTAGTATACCGGTTTTGATATTAGGAAAATATTATAAAACAGCATTAATTATAAGTTGTTTTTTAGCTATTCTTCAATTTATTGCAATTATATGTTATTTTAAACAAGTTTTTCTATTTAAAAAAAATAGAACAAATTAAGTAAATATTTTTAGTTCTTTCAAATCAGATTCAGAAACTAAAACTCCATTATGATAAGACACCAAGATTGTTTCCACAATTTTAGATCGACACATTGGACAGTTTTTGAATTGAGTACTACAATTATTGCAACATACTAAATGTCCGCAATTCATAAATATTGATTGACGTGTATCATCCATACATACAACACATTCATTCATATTCTCATACATTTTACCGGTACTTTGCATCTCTTTAGTAACTTCTTCTGTTTCTTTGGTAAACTCTTTTTCTTCCGGGGTAGGTTTCACATCTTCCTCTTCAAATTGACGGTCATAATTAAAATATGGGAAAATTCCTACTTGGGCATAATGTTTTTTAAGTTCATCAACATTAGAAAACTTTTTACCACATATACGCGCTTCACATTTCAAACTATCTATATTTTTGGGTATTAGACCATTGTGGTAATAATGGTATCCCCAGGACAAATTTGGTAATGCTTCACGTAAATGTTCAAATAATGCAGATCTACATGAATATTTCTTTTTACACATGGGATACCCACATACATGGTAAGATAAATGGCCAATTTTATTTAATAGAGGCATTCCCTGATGTGTTTTTAACAATTCTTTTCTCCTTTCTTTTTTCATTTTTTTTGCTTTTTCTTTGTAATTTAATATTCCCATAGACGAAACTGAATATTTGTGTTTAATATCTGGGATTTTTATATTTTGCAATAGTTCATTTGGTACTTCAGAAGTTTCCCATGTTTTTATATGGGTTTGAATATATGTAAAATAGGATTGAATATTTTTATTGATTTCTTTTTTAGGTAAGGCTGGATTATCCATTCCAATTGCAGTCCAAAATTCTTCCAAAGAATTAACATTTTTAATCTCAGTTATTCCCAATTTCATTTTATCCCTCATGCTCTTTGGTAATAATCCACCACATCTCTCATAAATTTCATCAAGTTCATAAAGTGGTTTAGATGTGTGAAAACTAAGTATAGCTAATATTTTTTGAATTCGTTTAGTGTTTTGATTGTAAATATGTCGGATTCTTTCATGAATTGGAGCATTTTCCCTCATATTTGATGCACTATTGATAAATTCCACAAATAATCGCCTTACAATTGCCTCACGAATAACTGACCAATTGATATTAACAAGACTTGCTGCTACTAATACCTCTTCAATGATTGGCCAAGTCATCCTGTTCATAGGACTAAATGGATTTTGAATAAAATGTATGATTTTACGGTAAATATGTTCATATATTTTTCTACTTGTGTAAGTTTCATTCTTTATAAATTTTATAGACACTTGGTGTATAAAGCAATATGTTCTAATAACATGATCCATAAACTCTTCATCCAAAATAACTCCTTCGTTAGAATCTGATAGAATTTCCTCAATTGTAGAACATAATATCCTTGGAAGCACTTTTCTTGTTGCACTAGGTAATAAGTCTGGATATTTTTGAAATATATTATTATGAGAATAGAGAATCAAAGATATTTGCGATTCCAATAGTTTTGGTATTACATTTTTCCCATGAGTTGGTGTTGCATATACTGCAATTCGGTTAGTAATATTATAATTTTTTCTCTTGAAGCTGTAAGCTTTTTTTTCAGTCGATGAATTTTTGTTAGATTTTTCTGGTTTAATAGTTGTCCATTTAAATACATGTGCATTATATTGTTGTTTAAGACATCTAACACCTCTTTGTGTCATTGGTAAGACAAAGGGATCTAAACCAATTCCTTTTCCTTTATTTCCGGCACTTCCCCAATTATAGGCTTTTCGTGAAAAATAATGACCAACAACAACTGATATTTTACCTAATTTTACATTTTCCCCTTTTTCAATTAGTTTATTATCAAATTCACTATCAATTAGATTTATATCGGGAGATGAAACTTTTGGATACACTTGAAACAAATCGCCATTTTTTAAATCTTTTTTTTCATAAGATTTTGTATCATCACTTTGTCGTTTTCTTTCTCCCTCCGAAAGCATATATGGATATATTAAAATTCCTATACCAATTCCTGGTTTAACATCTTTGATAGTTTCTTGAGATATTGGACATTGCAAATATCTGTGCTCTTTCCAACATTCTAATTCTTCTTGAGATAGTGGAGGATTGAATCTATGTCTTATAGTATTTAATTCGGAAATGTTGTACATATCATCTTCAGGTCTAAAACCTGGAGGTAATAAAACACCTTGGATTTTATGTTGTTCTGTCATATTTCATAATAACAATTCATAGTATTTATTTATAAAACTTTTAATTCTTCAATTTTTATTAAAAATATAATATATAATTATGATCTTTTGATAACAATATGGCATTCTATAATAATTGAGAATAGTTGAAATTGTATGAGATATCTCTGCTAGTTCATTCATATTTTTTTCTATTATTTCACATTTCTCATTCGAATCGCATATTTCATATATATTTATTTTGTGGGTTATGGGTACCTTAGTTCTAATTGCAATTTCTATTCCCCAATGAGGAAATTGTTCCAAACATTCAATTAATTTTGCATCACATCTATTTTCTATTTCTGCCAAATTCAATGGGATTTTAACTTCTCTATTAAATCCTATTTTCCTAAGATAATCGACTTGAGAATGATTAAATATTGGTTGTTGGTTATGAAGTTTACTGATAACATATTTTTGATCAAATTTTGGCAGTTTTTTTGAATATTTTTTCAATAGAGAACTTATAATACAATATTTAGTTACAAAATTATATTTTGATAATTCATCATCAACTTGTTCTGTTACTTTATTTAAAAAATCCATTTAAAGAAAAAATATATATAAATATATAATAAAAATTGAATTTTATTTTTCGTTACATTTTACTCTACATTTTATTAAACAAAAATGAATAGTCTACAGACGATTTACAAATTATCAGCGTCAATAATACATTGGCAAAACCAATTCTCGTTGTCTAAAAAATTACATTATACATTTGCAACTTCTCTTGGATTTTTAAGTATGTACGAAATTTATACTGTGACAAGATTTAACACAAATACAACAAACATTGCAGAAAATTGAACACTCTCATCTATTCCTTCTGAATTCCTACCCGACTCAAATGAGTCGGTAAGGATAGCAAAAGCCTTCCTTACCCAAAGCTTTGTGTAAGAAAATCGAAGATTTAGAGGGAACTCACGTCCACGCGTCCTTAGCTTGGGCTAAAGCTGGTTCAAAAGAACATTAAAAAAATTGATTTTTTTTTACTATTACTTGAGCAAATAGTCCATTTTTACTATTATTAAAAATGTCTTCTAAAAAAAAGCGTATAGTTATTGCATTTGATGTTGAGGCGGCTGGAGCCAGGACCAATTATACTACATTTGCTATAGGAGTAAGTGTAGTAAATGAGAAGTTAGACGAAATAGAAAGTGGGAGGTGGACATGTTATGAAAAAGAGAGTATTAAATTCGAAGAACGTTGTTGGACCGAATTTTGGGCTAACAAACAAAATATATTAGAACTTTTGATTAATGATGACAATTTAACATTTGATGACAAAGAAAGGAATATGATACAGGAATTTGTAAAATTTGTGAAAAAATGGCAATTAGATGCATTCCAAAAAAATTATGATTTGTTTATTGTATCCGATAATAAAATCTTTGATGGGGAAAGAATCAATGCATTAATTATGAAATACTTTCCTGAAGATGATCTAATGCCATTACCCTATAATTTTAACAATAAAGAGTACAGTTCCTTTTGGGAGACCCATTCAATGCAAAAAGGATTTCTTATGGCACTTTCGTCAAAATATATTGACACAAATTGGGGTTTTTCAAACGAAATGGAACAATTATTCACTGTTCCATCAACAATTCGTAAACCTACACATTTGCCTGAGGATGATGCTTATACTATTGCAAGAGATATGCAGATTTTATTAGGTGTTGCCGAAGGAAGATTTCTGCCACGTTCCCAGAAAAAAAAAATAACAAATTATCTATATGTTTCCGGAATTAGTCTCGTATGTGGATATTTTGGGTCATTGTTATATCAATATATTTTTCCCAAAAAGTAACTTCGCTGAAATTAATATATTAATTAATAATCATATTTATAACACTTTCGGTTGTTTTTTTATTTTTGAACTACACATTTTTAGCTCATCCCCATCCATTCCGTCTTTAGCAAAAGCCTTTGGCGTTGAGTGTGAAAAACCAAAGGTTTGAGAAAATCGAAGATTTAGCCTCGGCTAAAGGAGTTTTGTAAGGCCAAAAATAAATGGATTATTGTATTGGAATTGATTTGGGAACAACACGTTCTGCTGTTGGTGTTTTTCGTAATGGACGTGTGGAAATAATCCCTAATGAACAAGGTAATAGAATTACACCTAGTGTAGTTGCGTTTACAGATAGTGAACGATTAATTGGAGAGGCTGCTAAAAACCAAATTAATGCAAACCCCAAAAATAGTATTTATGAATCTAAAAGATTAATAGGTAAAGATTTTGATGACCCAGCAATACAATCAAATATAATGACATGGCCATTTAAAGTTACCAAAGGTAAAGGAGGAATTGTTGTTTTTGAAGTAGAATATAAAAACAAAAATCGAATATTTCCTCCAGAGGAAATTTCTTCTATGATATTGTCAAAATTAAAAAATACGGCTGAAGAATATTTAGGTTGTAAAGTTAAAAACGCTGTAATTACAGTACCAGCCTATTTTAATGATAACCAAAGACGTGCAACTCAAGATGCTGGAAAGATAGCGGGATTAAATGTCTTACAAATTATTAATGAACCAACCGCCGCGGCAATTGCTTATGGGTTAAACAATAATTCAAACGAAAAAAATATTATTGTATTTGACTGGGGTGGTGGTACATTTGATGTATCTCTTTTAACTCTAAATAATGAATTATTCGAAGTAAAAGCAACATCAGGTAATACTCAGTTGGGAGGAATTGATATAGATAATAGATTAGTTAATCATTTTAAACGTGAATTCCGGAGAAAATATAGAAAAGACTTGAGTCGTAATGCTAAAGCGAAATATAAATTACGATCTGCATGTGAGAAATTAAAACATACACTATCATCATCTAAGATTGGTAATTTAGAAATAGATTCATTATATTGTGGTATTGATTTTAGCTCATCATTAACTCGTGCAAAGTTTGAAAATATGAATAATGATTTATTCAAAAAATGTATGTTACCAGTAGAACAGGTTTTAAAAGATTCAAAATTAAAAAAAGAAAATATACATGAAATTGTTTTAGCTGGAGGTAGTTCACGAATTCCAAAAGTACAAGAACTTTTAAGTAAATATTTTGATGGTAAAACATTAAATAAATCAATTAATCCGGATGAAGCGGTTGCATATGGTGCTGCTATTCGGGGTGCTAGTTTAGTTGGTTCATTTGAAGAAGATAGTTTAATGTTATTAGATATTACTCCGTTGAGTTTAGGATTAAAAACGGCTGGTGGTATTATGATAGTTATTATTCCTAGAAATACACCAATTCCAACAAAAAAAACTCAAATATTCAGCACATATGAAGATAATCAATTGGGTGTAACAATTCAAGTATTTGAGGGCGAACGTAAATTAACAAAGTATAATCACAAATTAGGCCAATTCAATCTTCATGGAATACCCCCAGCTCCAAAAGGAGTTCCACAAATAGAAGTAACATTTGATATTGATATTAATGGAAGGTTTAATATTACTGCAAAAGAAACAGGTACTGGATCTGAGACAAAAATAACAGTAGAAAATGATTTTGAAAGACTCAGTGAAAAAGAAATAAATAAAATGATAAAAACTGCAAAACAATTCGAAATAGACGACAAAAAAAGAGTCGCTGCCATAAATTTATACAATAAATTAGAAACCTATTGCTTTTCAATCAAAGAATCTATAGAAAATAGTCTAAAAGATAAATTAAGTTATGAAGATGAATCAATAATTATGAATCAAATTGAAGATGTTTTAAATTGGTTAGATTTGAATTGTGATGCATCTTTTGCAGAATATCAACATAAGAAAAAAAATTTAGAAAAAACAGTTAATTCCATTATTAAAAAAGTGTACAATTCATCATCATCACATTCCGTCTTTAGCAAGAAATATTGAAATTATTTTTAACCAAATTTAAAGTTAGTGGGCTTTTAATTAATATATAAAATGTCTAAATCTTCGAGTTGTCATGAAGTCTCAAAAAAACTACCACAAAATTTAGAACCAGAATATGAAATAGTTTATTATCTTGAAGAAGCCAAGGAAAAATTTGATGATGAAGAGTGGAATAAACCCCAAGAATGTTGGAACTGTGGCACTGTTACGGAAAGCTGGATTAGAAAATACTGGACTTATGTTATAGAATGTAATACCACATCACCTGCCCCTATTCAGGGTGCAACTAACCTATGTCCATCATGTGCTGATCGTTACACACCTGTTCCTAAGGGATGTCCTGTATTGGATAAATATAATGACATTATTATTATTTACAGACACCGAAAAAAATAATCATATTTTATCTTTATTTAAACGTTTATATTTCTCTTGGCTAAATACACTACTATATATTCTTTTAACTAATTTTTTACTTACCGATGTCTTACACCGGTTTTAACAAAGTCTTAATCAACCATCCATTTTTTCAATTGTAACATGTGTTACGTTTCGGAGCAATTATAATTGAATAAATGACTGAAAAAAAAATGTGATTAAAGTTGAACATATGTATCCCATGAAGGAGCGCTTACTAGTGTCATCGGACTACCAGGTTTGAAATAATATAC